>Ga0310690_10008326_pt1 | contig 13177 bp, 9 predicted proteins | sample AusTroGonzalo_MG_2_FD_207661 | JGI IMG/M metagenome (GOLD analysis project Ga0310690, IMG submission 207661) | Bovine rumen microbial communities from tropical cattle in Woodstock, Queensland, Australia - Gonzalo_04 (v2) (version 2) | ecosystem: Host-associated > Mammals > Digestive system >... | reverse complement strand
AAAATTGCAAGTGATACGAACTTCAGAGGACAATCAAGTATCTATACCATCACGGCAATCAACAGTACCACAGGAGCTATCACTTGGGATAACGGATATGCAAGTGTAAGTACTCTCAACTATAGAATCTATGATACGATAGCAGACAGAGATGCAGAGCTTAATCTCTACGATGGTCTCGCATGTTTCGTAGTAGCAACAGGAAAGAAATATACGTATACAACCAACGATGGATGGACAGCCGATGTTTGTGACTATGATGACTTAACGGATAAACCAATCGTAAACATTACAGGAAGTCTCGATAGTGTACTCGGAGAAAACAATAAAACCATCGTATACAATAACGGAGACGGTACAAGAATCGTTGTAAGTAGAGCAGGGCAAACAAGTACTCAAGTAATAGAAAGAAAAGACTGATATTCTACACGTACTACAACAGATGAGGGACAGACTCGATCTGCATGGACAAACGTAGAATTTGAAAGCGGAATCAAATGGGACAAAGTAATCATCTCCGCAACAGAGCCAGTGGATAAAGTGGTAACTACTCCATGGCTTGATACAAGAGATGAAAGTCTGAATGTTTGGAACGGAGTAAGATGGATAAAAATCCCTAACACGATCCAAAAATCACAACTTCCAACCGCAAGTCAGAGTTTACTCAATGTAATCTATCAATACGTAGGGAGTACCAATGCGAACTATACAAACGGATACTTTTATAAATGCGTAGTCGATGATCCTGAAGCTGATCCTGTAACATATAAATGGGATTCTGTAAAAACTCAGAGCGATGATAAAGTCTTGAATGACCTTGATGACGTAGTGGTAGAAAATCCACAGCAATGAGACTGAATCATCTATGATGAAGAAATGGAGAAATTTATGAATAAACCAATCTTTACAAAGAAAATGAAAGGGGAATTTGTAATAGGAAATATCTTCTCAACAGGTAATCAATCAAGTGCTGGAATTTCTATTAATAGATGAATAGAGCTAAAAAGCTGAGATGTAATTACGAGAAACGGTACTTTTCAATTTGGAGTTTATAGGGATAGTTCTACTCAACAAGAAATAGCTGAAAGAGACTATCAATTACTAAGTGGAGGATATGTAACAACTTATACCGTACCTGCTGACTGAACATATTATTTCACATTCGCAAATACTCCATCAAGTACAAAATTCACAAAACTAAGTTATTCAATTGAAGATTTCCTCAATCTTGAAGATTATAGTGCTTTTTATGAAGAAGTATTAACAACTCCATCTCCACGAAAATGAAAAGTGGTTACTTTCCTATGAGATAGTATCACAAGAGGAACAGGGACAACAGAGGGAGAAAGATATTGTGACTACCTCAATAATATGATCGGATTCAGAAAATGCAATGTGAACGGATTGGGAGGAAGTTGTGTATCTGTAACAGGAAATAATGGAATCCTAGCATTTACAGAAAGATATCAAGATATCAGATATTCAGACTTAATCGTTATTTTTGGAGGAACAAACGATCGGTCTAATAATGCACCATTAGGAAATATCTCTGACAATCTCTGAAACCCAAAAGTAGATACTTCCTATATCACAGCATGGAGAATTATGTTAGGAGATTTACAAAATAAATTCCCTGCGGCTAGAATTGTAGTAGTTCCACCTTTGCATAGAAAACTCTTACATGGAGTAGAAGTAACGGATGATAACTTCAACGATTTAGGATATACACTTCAAGATTATGTAGATGCAACAAAACTCGTAGCTGAAGAATATTCATGTCCTGTGATTGATCTATGGAGTACAATGGGAATTACACCAAGAGTAAATATGACTGACTACTTCCCTGATGGACTTCATCCAAATGCAATCTGACATATGCTTATGGCTAGAGTAATGGAGAAAGCATTGAACAACTTGAACTTCGATGGGACAGATACAAGAGAATATTTCCAAAAAATCCAAATGCCTACAGCTAAGGAACTAGAACTCAATAAAATCTATCAATACATCGGGACAACAGATGCAAACTATACTAACGGATTCTTTTATAAATGCGTATCAGGACAAACAGCAGGGACATACGAATGGCAGAATATCGATGTACAAATAGCAAAAACAACCCTCGTAGATCTTGAAGATACGAACATCACGAATCCTCAAGATTGAGATGTAATCAAATACGATGCAACTACACAGAAATATGTGAATGCTCCTGATGAATGAGGAATCTCTTATACCTCAACAAGTCCCTACAAACCAAAGTATCATCGAGTAGGAACACAGGCACAGTATGATGCATTGAGTCAGTACTACACAGAACAAGAAAATGATACCATGTATTTTACTATCTAATAAAAAGAAGATGGCAATTTATGTTTATACAGGGACTCCAGGAGAAGAATGACAACCTCTAATCCCTGGAGATTACACACTTCTTAGATGACCATGTGATGAGGGATTTCATGTACCGTTGGAAGAAGAACGACAAGCAATACTTGACACTGGAATAAGTTCTTCAAATATAAAAAGCAAGTTATATATCCCAGTAGCATGATATATATGAAAAAATGGTTGATCATGAGAATCATGAACAAAAGTTTATTTACATACTTCAACAATAAGTGCGAGTGTGTATACAAAAACTTTCTACACAGATAACTCTACTTGAAAAACTATATCAGAGCAACAACGTGCTTATGGTTATTGAATCCGTGCTTTTAGAAACACACCTATAATACCAGATGAGAATTGGACAGAAACATTGTCTGGTATAGTGTGGTATAACGAAAGTTTATGATTAATCTCTGTATTGGTTGGTACTAATCAATATGTAACATTACAAGACAAGAACGTTTGAGCTACAGAAGTTTGTACTAATCGAAGTACAATAACTGCAAATAACAGATGAAAGTATTTCCAACGATGAAATAACTATGGATTTACATGGGATAATATATCTCCTACTTCAGAAACAAAAGTAGATCCAACATGATATTGACCAAGTAATCCTTATTCATCAAACACTTTCATACTATGTGATGTTGATAGTGGTAGTCGATGTAATCCACAAAACGACAACCTCCGATGATATACAGACTTTAATAGTTAATCAGACTTTTATCTCTTTTCTAAAAAAATGAACAATATCCTATCAATGTTTATGAGTGGGATGATACAGAATAAACTTCAACAGATGTGAATCCCTACTCAATGAGTCAACTTCAACGATATGAATAGTCTCAATGATTTCGCACAGAAGATTCTTCCACAACTTCTCAAGAACAATCCACAAGCTAAAGAGATGATAAAGCAGAATGCACAGACTATGGAACAAGGGGAGGAGATAGTGAAAATCATCGACAGCATTTAATCTCTAAAAAAAGAAAATGACTTTACCTAATGAAACCATTGAAGTGATGCTTGAGCAATTAAAGAAAAACCAGGAGGACTTGAAAGAAGATTACAGTAAGAAAATTGATTTACTCGGAGAGAAGATTGACAAACTCTCCGAGAAAATCGATAATCTACCACAGAACTATGTAACAAGATGAGAATTTGATTATTGTAAAGACAAGATCAAGACAATGGAAGATAGATGGAACAAGATAATATGGATTATTATCACAGCAGTAATTGGTGCAGTTTTAAGTTTAGTTTTAATTCAAAAATAAATAACAATGATTGAACTAATCGTAGGGATAGCTATGTCCATCATAACACAAATAGCAAAAAAAACAGAAGTGGATGCTAAAATCATCATCCTCTGACTCTCTATCATTGCAGGGGTAGTCTTCTATTTTGTAAAAGAATCCTATCCTGAGATGGTAGATAAAATCTATGAGAAGACTTTGGGAGCTTATGCAGTAAGTCAAGTAATCTATAACTATGTGATTTCCTTATGGGAGGAGAAGAAAGAGTGAGAGCTTTTAGATCCTAAGAAAGAATAAAATGACAAGTTATGAACATAAAGTAAAGAATATTTATTTGTGAAGCCCTGCACCTGTTTATCCTTTGGAAAGTATTGTAACAAAACAGAAAGCAGATAGTTCTTGAAACATATATATCCCATATTGAGATACTAATTGGAAAGTTAGTATTGATGATGTAGTGGTACAAAACTGATGATCAAGCTATAGTTTTTGATGATATACTGCTGACACTGAACATATCGTAAAGATAGAGCCAATTACACTAAACTATTGACGAGCGAAAAATTATCAGTGGAGTAAAAGAACAACAGCAATGAGCAACACTGTTATAGAAATTATTCAAGATAAATCATATATTTGATTTGCTGATAGTGCTACCGATACTTGAACATATTTTAGAAAAAGTGAATACCATAATTGTTCACAACTTATCAATGCGGCAGAAGAATACTTGCCAGATACGGTAACAACCATTAGAGTATACTTCAGAAATAACCAATATTATGGTTGTTCGAAGATTACAGAAGCTCCTGAAGAAGCATTGCCTAACACAGTTACTTCTATATGAACTTATTTTAGAGCTAACCAATATTATAATAATACTTCTTTAACAAGTATTAAATGATGGAAAGATTTAGATCTTGGATATATAGGTAATTATAGAGTTTATCAATTTATGGGTTGTGATCAACAAAAAACCGTAAAAGTATTATCTGACGTTTGAACTGAAGCGGATTCATCATCTTTGAATAATAATAATGTTTCAGAAATTCAAGTCCCTACTGCTTATTTAAGCAACTTCATAAATAGTACTAAATACCCACGAAGAAATATTGCTGACAGTAAATTCGTTTGATACTAAATATCATAATCAGACTTTAATTCTTAACAAAAACAAAAATGGAATTACACGATAAACACTTCTTCAACAACACAGAAGTTGATATTGATAAAGTGGTGGATTACATCCAACAACATCCACAAGACATGATGACAGTACTCTCTTATGTAATAGAAAGAGTACAGCATTATAAAGAATTTGAAGACAAGAAAGATTTTGAGAAGATGATGTACGACCACAGAATCAAAGAACTTTATGCTGAATATATGAAAGAAGATTAAAAAAGGTGGGGATAAAGAGAGCAAGAACCCACGAAAACAAAAATAAAAATTTTATTTATTAACAAGAAACAAAACATGGATAACAATCAATTATCAATGGGAGGAATGGGAACATGGCTCATTATTCTTCTTCTTTTCTTAGGATGGGGAAATAATGGAGGTTTCTGATTCTGAAATAATGGTGGTGCTTGAGCTTGGATGATGGCGAATGCTAATGCTAACAACAACCACGATAATACAGTTGACTTAATAAATAATAACACAATGCGATCAAACCAAATGTTTAATCAACAAAGTGTAGCAAATCTAAGTAATCAAATGGGAATGGGATTCTGCAATACAAATAACAATATTGAAAGAGCAATCCAACAATCTCAGGCGAATACTGCCGCTATTATCACAAATAGCACAGCAAACACTCAAAAAATCCTTGATATGATGTGTTCTCAGGAAACTCAAAGGCTAAGGACCGAGTTGGCTGAGGCTAGAGTAATCGCTCAAAACAATGCTCAGACTTCTGAATTATTGAGTAAACTCCAACCAACAGCAGTACCAAGTTATATCGTATCAAGTCCTTATACTTCTATCTATCCACCTGCAACAACTACAGCAAGTAACGGATAGAAAAAAAAGGAGATTTTATCTTAAAATATTGCTCTCTCCTTTCTTTTATTTCAAAAGATAAAACAATGAAAATAAAAAAAGTATATTTAGGACAAAGGCAGATACGACCTGATACCTCATGGAATCCATGAGCATACACTGTTGCTTATTATCCATTAAAGAGTGATTTTAAAGATTATAGTTGAAAAAATAGAGACGGTACTTCAAGTTGAAGTTGTACCTTCCAAGACAATGGATGTTATTTTGCACAATGATATGTTTCTATCCCAACACCAACAGAATTGGGGACTTCATGAGTTTGTACTTTCTCTCTTTGGATAAAAGAGTGAAATCCTATGACTTGATGACCTTATAGCAGATGGTATAATAAAATTGTTGGACAACGATATGAGTGAAACGATTCTAAAACTTCGTTTTGTGTTTGATGAGCATGGGATAATGGATCATCTACGAAATATCAAATAAATGAAAGTAGCAAAATTTTCGAAAATAATAAACGAGAATATGTAACAGTGACTTATACATGATGAAGTACTTACAAAGTGTATAGAAATTGAAGTTTAGTCGGTACATATAATTATAGTTTTAACCCAAAAAATAATCTATGAACATCTAATTGGTATATAAATTATTTTAATAATTGATGGTCTGTAAATAGAACATTATCTGAAATTATCATAGAATCAAAAGTACGAACAGATCAAGAAATCTCAGACTATTTCAACAAAACAAAATCAAAATACTGAATTTCATAATCAGACTTTTATTCTTAACAAAAACCAAAATGACTTACAAAACAGAGCAATTTTTCAAGAATACCGACCTAGATATCAAGAGTACGGTACAGATGATAATGCAGTATCCTAACAACACGGAGGAGATAGTGAAATTTGTAGCATGTAAGATAAAGCACTTTGCGGAGTTCGAAGTGAAGATGGAGATGTTGAAGAAAGAGTACGACCAGAATGTGATGGAGCTGTATGCGGAGTACATGAAAGAGGGAGAAGAAAAATAAATCAGACTTTTATTTCTTTTATAAAAACAACATGGAAGATCTAAACGGATGCTTAGGTACAGGAGCAAAAGAAACCGACTACCTACTTACAGGGGAGATGATAAACCAACTCCCAAAACTCGAAGAACAGGATCAGAAAATCTTTGAATACAATCAAGGGAAATCTAACGACTGCACAATCTACAGTGCATTGTGAGCCCTTTCAGACTTACGGAACAGAGAACTCACACCTGAACAGATAGAGGAAACGAATGAGGAATCCTATAAACAGTGAAGAACAAGAGGGGATGGATGGTATACTCAAAGTGCAGTTAATCTCGCTTGTGATATGCGAATGAAACGGTATCCAAACGAAAAGGTAGCATATTACAGAGTAAACAACTACAACGATGAGGAAATTAAAAAAATCATCGAAAAGAACTATTCTCTCTGTACCTCATTTAATGGGAACGGATACTATCAACTCGATAGAATCGAAAACGGACAAATCGATAATACAGAATTCTGACCATCAACCTACTGACATGCGGTCTGTCTGATAGGTAGGGAATGAGACAAGTTCGTGAAAGATAACTACAAGGGAAGAAGAGAGAATGGATACTACACGAATATCTATAAAGTAGTTCCTGAAATCTCAGAGCTAAGAAAAAGCAACTGCTGGCAACATTTCTCGTATGTCATCGTAAAAGTGGAAGATAATAGCGAGGAAGATATCAAGAGACTGAACGAGATGAAGAACATGATCGATAGAATGATCGCAGATAACAGTGCAATGTTTAACCTTACGAATGATATAAAGTATCAAGAGGAATTGCACAGGATGAATGAGATGAACAGGAAGAAGAAAAAGGATATCGAGAACGAGTTGGCTAGATATTTTAAATAAAACTTGAAAAGAGAAAAAAAATCTGTATAGTAATGGTACATCATTATTATTCTACGGAATGAAAAAAAGAGGATTCGCTCCTCTTTTTTTTCTAAATGTTAGATCCCAAATGCTGTTAATAGAAACAATAATCATATTATAGCAAATCATACTGAAAACTTTATAGAAAAGAAAATTTTTAATCAAGATAATAATCTTTCTTTTACTTCTCATTTTTTTGTAATTGCCCAATTATCTTTTATAAAAGGTGGTAAGTATTGCAAAATGTTCTTATAAAATAAATAGTAATAAATTGCAGTAATTCATAAGGCAAAAATTATCATACCAGCTTTTCAAAGCATTCATCATAAATTAAATAACAATCGTCATCATATGTTAAGTAATAACATCCCTACTAATCACATCGTGATTTTTTTTCATAAAGTTTGATCTTTTGTAACTTCTTTTTTTGTTTCTACTTTTTTTGTTTCTACTTTATCATTCTCTTTTTTAACTTCTTTTTTAATTTCTTGTTTGATTTTTTTTCAACAACCTCAACAAAAATTATCATCGTCATCCATTTTATATCAACAATAAGTACATTTTCTCATCTTAGCGACTTCTAAAAAAATAAAAACAATTATAACATAAAAAAAAATAATATTTTTTCAAGTTGATTTATTTATATTAAACAATAAAAAGAGAAAAAAGAAATCGCGAGTTCTTGTGATTTCTTTATTTTTTAAAAAAACAGATAAATGACGGTAGACATCTTCAACATTATGAACAACAGAAATAATCAACAGATTTCTGGTGGAGGTACTGACATTTTTAATAATAATACCAATGTAGTCTCTCCAAGTGATGTTGCTAATCAAGGAGTAGATGAAACGACAAGATTTTGACTTAATAGACAAGTAGAAATCTGATTGGGGACAAGGCTTGAACATCGTATTGATGACGGAGCAAAAATGGATTATATGAAAAGTCTATCAAACGAAGATAAACAACTTATGTATCATTTTAGAGATGAATGATATTGATTTAGAGCAAGTAAGGCACTTTTAGAGAATAAAGATAAACTCGCTGATCCTATGCAATTTGGGACGGCAAAATATAAAGATTATGGGAGAAATGAGAAGTTTTATCATGAAGGATGATATGATCTAAGAAGAACTGAAGAGGCAGGAAATAAAAATCTTACACGATTTTGAGATAATGCAGATCAATATAATGCTTGGGTTGATGCTAATAGAGATAATTGGAACATTTTTCAAAAAGCATGAGCAAGTGTTGTTGGTGGTATTTCAACAGGAGTTGGTAAAGCTATGGAAGGTATAGCATGATTATGAGATAAGGTTTGAGCATGATTAGATGCTTTATGGGACAAACTCTTTTTATGAATGGATACCGATGCAAGTTTTTATAGACATACAGATCGTAGAGTAGATGAAGATGCTTTAGGAGTTGTTGAATGAGCGGCTGAAACTTATGTAAGTGCACAAATGGCGGCACTAACGGTTAGTAATCCAGCCGTTTGAGTAGGACTTGAACTCTTTAATAATTCTGAAGCATGAGAATTTGTAAACGGTAAAGTTGCGGAATGAATCCATGCAGTTATTACAAATACTCCTTGACTAAAAACTTATTATAGAAGTCTTGACGATCAAGGGAGAGAAGACCTTGAACAAGCGGTAGCATTGGGGGCAACTATTGCAGTTATGAAATGAGCATGAAAAGGAATAAGACGAGCAAAAGCAAATACTAAGGCTTGAAGATGGGTAGCAGAACAAGAGGCATATTTTAATAAAATGAAAACCGTAACAAAAGAGGCTTTTAAGTTCGCTAAAGAAGGAGCAAAAGAACAGATTGGGAAGGAAATTGAAAACAGAAGAGGAGCGACAGATCTTTTCGATGAAACTTGAAAAAAGATCTGAAAGGCTTGAGAATATGGAGAGACAAAAGGATCAATTGGAAGAGTAGTAGATAGAGCTATTACAGATTTTAAAGACTTTTGGAGATTTGGAAAAGATTTTGTGGATACTTTCGAGCCAAATAATCATAATTTAAGAACGGTAGAATATGGAGCTTATAAACAAGCACAAGCGACAAAACAACCTAAAGGGGTAAATCCTGAAACACAAGGAGAACAAGAGGATGTGTCAGAATCTTCTTCTTTTAAAGATAAAGTAAAGGGGGCAGTAACAAAAGCAGGGGATTATATAGAATGAACTATTACAGGACTTTCTCCAGAAGAAAAAATGAGAGTAAAATATTCTCCTTTCGTAAAAGAGAAATTTCAAAAACTTATGGATATGGTAGAAAAGGACGGAGCACCTATGGAAGATAAAATCTTATTGTGAGGACTCTATGAAGAACTATGAGACAAGATTATAGATGTTTTCAATAAAGTAGAATCTCAATTGGATGACAGTATCCCAGCATATCAACAATTAAGAAAAGATCCAAGAACATACGATTTCTCATCTTCTCCAAAAATTGTTGAGGATGTTTTGAGTAAATGGAATATCACGGTAAACGATGAAGGAAGACTTATCTTTACAGAGAGCCCTTTCGCAGATACAGGAGAAATGACAATCATTCAAAGAGCCTATGATATTGTAAAAAGACTTTCTTTTGAAGAACAAAATGCTAATGATTTCTTGAATAAAAAATCACAATTAAAAACTTTCTTGAATAAATATCAAAACCAACAAGACAAAACAGTCTTTAAACTCCTTTCACAGATCAATCATGCAATATTCGTTGAAGAAGGACATAAACTTATCCCTCATCTTGCAGAGATTGATGCTATTAGAAGTAAAAACCTTAATAATATCAATGAACTTAAAAAAGGACGAGTTTATAAACAAGGAGACGAGAAGGGACAATTAAGAAATAACTTCTATTCTATCGTAAAGAATCTTACAGGAGAAAACAGAAAAAAGATGTTACAAAGAATGGAAGAATTTTATCCTTGAATCGCTGAAGAGATCGAGGCAATCGAACTTGCATGAAAACTCTTGAAAAAATATAAACAAGCTCCTGAAATGTTAAAAAATATTTGATTCTGATGAGCTACTTGATGATATGCTATGTGAGGAGGTGGTGTTATTTGAGTAATGGTTGGTGCTATTGTTGGTGCGATTGCAGAAAACATGGTATTTAAACCAATCACAAGCAAAGTAAGAAGAATCATGATTGATAGGATCATGAAAAAGCTCTCTCCAAGAGCTGAACAGAGATTACAAGAGATAGCAGAAAAACAGAAATATGCAAGTGAACTCTCAAAAGCAGACAGAGAACAACTTGAAAGAATCACACAACTTATCAAAGATGAGATGGAGTGATGAATGCTTGATCCTGAAAAGATCCAAAAAGAAGAAACGAAGAAAGTAGAAAATGAACAAAAAGAAAAGAGAAAAGAGATAATCAAAAAGAAAAAAGAAAATCCAGAGGCATACGAAAAAGAAAAGGAAGAGAAAAAACAAAAGAGAATCGCAAAAAGAAAAGTAAGAGCACAAAAAATTATTGATAATGTAATTTTTGATTATAAAAAACCTGAAAATAGACAAAAATATTTTTCAGATGTAGAGACTCCTAAGACTTCTGTTCTCTCTTTAGTAGAGCCAAAAGCACTTGAAAATAAATCTCCTAAAGCATTAGTCTTTAAAGAGTTACCAAAGATAGAAAAAACAGAGACTAAAGCGGAAGAAACAGAAACTAAAAAAGAAGGAAAGTCTGAAACTCCAAAAAAGAAAACAGCAAAAAAAGAAAAAACTCTTGATGGTAGATTTTCTAAACTTACCGTTGAGGAATACAGAAAAATGAAAGAAATGGAGTGAATAGAAAGTGATCTCAAACATTATGGAGAAAAATCTTTTACTCAAATAAGAATTGCTAACATTGTAAAAGACATCATTAAAGAACTTGAATATAATATTGACGAAATAGAGACAACAGATAATGCAACTTTAGATAGCATCTTCGAAGATAGTGAGATTTTTACAATAGAAAATCTAAAAGAATTTGAAAAACTTCTTGAAATAGATAAAAGACACGATCAAAAGACTTTAACAGAAGAGGATAAAAACTTTTTAAAAGAATTGTGAATTGAAGAAATACCAGAAGATGATTATAATCGGAATCAAACTTTGACTCGTAATGCTTGATTAACGAGTCAGATTTATGAAGAATTTGATCATGATGTAGATTTTAACCGAATAAAAAAAGATATAGAATATAACGAAAAACATGATAATTTACCTAAAATTTATAAAGAGTTTAAAGCCCTCAATAAAAAATACGGTGATCGATGGGATATTAACAGTTATTACAAGAAAACACCAGAAGAAATAAGAGAAGAAAAAATCCAAGACATGAAAGAAATTGAGGAACATTATAACGAGGATAAATTTCAACCATTGAGAGAATATGTAACGGATGAAGAACTACAGGATTTAATGATGTGATATCAAGATCATTCATTGAATGAATTGAATCGCGATGAAAAATTTATGCGTGAAGAGGTAGATAGAGTTTTAAGTGGTATTGAAATCACAAATAAGAGAATTGAAAAAATCAAGCAAGAGGAACAGACACCAGAGAATCAAGAAAAAATTAAACGTTTGACAGAGCTAAATAAGGAAAGATTAGAGGAATTAAAACCCTATTTAATACAAGAAAAATACGTAAAACTTGCAAAAAATGGTAAACTTAATGATATTGACTTAAAAGAACTTGAATATCTAAAATGAAATACTACAATAGAAACAGTTTTAAATACTAATAATAATGATGGAGTACAAGGAGTTAAGACAGAAACTAACGAAGGAGTTTTATGAACAGATCAATGATTATCCACTCGTGAAACAACAGTTTGAGGCGGTGGGGACAACAGCGGATGACTTCGTGGATATGATAATTGAACACAATGATCCAGTGTGAGCAGTGTTACAGAATCTTGAATTGGATCTTGAATACCAACAAAATCTCAACAAAGGTTAAACAACCAAACAAGTAAAAAGATCCTTGAAGATCATAATTTCTCAAAAAATCCTGCAGATTATACAGCAGAAGAACTTAATATTTTGAAAAATTACGAGGGGGCATGATGACTTACTAAAAAAGGAGAAGACCTTACAGGAGTAGAAGATCAATTTTATACTCCTCAAAAAGTAGTCAATAAAACATGGGCTTTAGCAGATAAATATATTGATAAAGAATGAACTCTTGAAGTTTTAGAGCCTACCGTTTGAACTTGAAGATTTATCAGAGATGGAGACCATTTTACATGATATGAAATCGATAAATACCCTTGAACGATTGCACAGATCCTCAACCCACAAGCAAGTATCGTAATCGGAGATTTTCAAAATCAATTTATGGACTTTACAGGAACAAAACCAGCACCTTATATTTGAAAAAAATATGATGTTGTAATTGGTAATCCTCCTTATAAAGAAAGACATACGGTACAAAGAACAAATGGAGACGATAAAAAAATCTCAAGATTTGAAGAATACTTTATCAAAAAAGGAATCGATGTCTTGAATGATGGCGGAGTCCTTGCAATGGTAGTTCCAAGCAGTTGGTTAAGAAATGGAGGTAGTCGATGAAAAG
>Ga0310690_10008325_pt1 | contig 13178 bp, 8 predicted proteins | sample AusTroGonzalo_MG_2_FD_207661 | JGI IMG/M metagenome (GOLD analysis project Ga0310690, IMG submission 207661) | Bovine rumen microbial communities from tropical cattle in Woodstock, Queensland, Australia - Gonzalo_04 (v2) (version 2) | ecosystem: Host-associated > Mammals > Digestive system >... | reverse complement strand
TTATAGAGCGCAAAGACGAAATCCGGTTGAAGGCGCAACACTTGATCATAATCGCGCAACATGATATCAAAGTCCATGGAGCCTGTTTGTTCTTGTTCGCCCGTGGCACGCTGATATTCAATTAGACGGTATCGCCAGTTCGCCCGGCAGAAAGTGACAATAGTGGAAAGCTGAGAGTCGAGAGTTGAGAGTTGGATAGCACGCGTACAATCATCAATGGCGGAGGTGTAGTCTTGCACAATCGCAAACTCAATGGCGCGGGCGAAGAAGAGGATGGAAGAAGGCGCTTCGTCAATATACTGCGAGAGGCGGGTGATCTCCGAGAAATGGAAATCGACCATCTCTGCCGTAAGGGCAAACTCCTGACTCGTGAACCGTAGTGTAGCCGGTAAGGCTTCGCTTTTATTGAGCTGGTCAACCAACGGATGGTAATAGTTCGTACGCCTCAGACTCATGTCCTGACTGTAGTAAGAAAGGACGATATTGGGTTCGTTGATGACATCTTGGTAGCGCTTTTGTACGGAACCGCGTGTCTTGGATTCGTATTTCTGGTCCTCTTCCGGCAAGTCTTGGTTGTTCTGCGCGGTAGTAGAAGAGAACTCCTTGCGGTGGTCTTTCTTCTGTGGCTGCGCGTTCGCGATAAGGATATCCGTGTTGGGTTGACCGGCTTGTTGGGCTTGTATCTCTTCCTTACGCGCCTCCAAATCGGCTGCCTGTTTGCGGTATTTATACGCCGCTCTCTCATTGCCCATTTTGGTCATTGCTTGGGCAGCGAGGTAATAACTGGGCAGGAAATACGGATAGCGATTGATAAGTTGCTTCATATCTGCCTCTACCGCTTTCCATTGTTTCAATTGCAGTTCAACCAGTCCGCGTTGGTAGCGTAACTCTACGCGTTCGGGAGCCAGGTCAATGGCTTTATCGAAATCCTCCAAAGCATGGTTGTAGTCGCCTACCTCTTGCCGCATAATACCGCGGTTATAGTAGGTGTCGGCTTCATTAGGCGCCAGATGAACTGCCTGATCGTAATCGGAGAGAGCCCCGCGGTAATTATGCCGACGGTAGTGAATAACGCCTCGATTGATGTAATCGCCTGCCCATTTGGAACCCAAATTGATGGCTTGGGTCAGTTGGACATAAGCATCATCCTCGTGGCCTAACATTAAGTTTGTTACGCCTAAAGCGGACCAAACGGCAGGATTGAACTTATCGTATTCCGCGGCGTGGTTGAAGGCATCCAAGGCCGCTAGCGTGTCTTCTTTGAGTATACAAACACGTCCTTTCTCACTCCATACTGAGGCGGATTGCGGTTCGCGACGGAGCATTTGTTCGATATCTTCGAGAGCCGCGTCATATTGCTTCATTTGTGCACGCGTATCAGCGCGAAGGAGCATGTAGGTGCGGTTCTCCGGAGAGAAACGAAGCGCCTCGGTGTAGTCCGCTTCGGCTTTCTCCAGTTCGTTCAATTGTCGGTACACATATCCTCGAGCATAGTACATGCCAGGCGAGAACGGATTACGTTCAATGGCGGCATTACAGTCCCGCAAAGCGCCTTGGTAATCCTCCAATTGAATCTTAGCAATGCCTCGGTAAAAATAGGGTTCGCTCAAGTAAGGCTTGAGATGAATGACCTGATTGAAATATTGGATAGATAGCACATAATCCTCAAAATACAAGGCATTCCTACCAATCGCTGTGATGCGATCGGTATTGAGCTGCGCGTAGCAAATTGAAAATTGAAAATTGAAAATTGAAAGGACGATGAGTCCTAACAATTTCAATCTAGTATGTTTTCTTTCACCTTTCACTTTTCATCTTTCACTTTTCACCTTACTTACAGCCTTCATTAGGGTCAAACCATGCGGGCACATCGAATTGTTCTTCAGGACTGTAACCTAATTCGGGGTCGGCATAAATCTTCTGCATATAGAGGGCGCAAATAGGCAGCGCCATTGAAGCGCCTTGGCCTTCTGCTAAGTTATCGAAATGGATGGCACGATCTTCTCCTCCTACCCATGAACCGTTAACGAGGGAAGGCGTGAAGCACATGAACCAACCGTCGGAGTTATTATTAGTGGTGCCTGTTTTGCCACCCATCGGAGCTTTGATACCATATTTGAAGCGCACGCGAACGCCTGTGCCGTGGTCCAACACTTCGCGGAGCATATAAATCATCTTATACGCAGTCGTTTCGCTGATAATCTCGTGCGTTCGCGGCGTGAAAGTACCAATTACATTGCCTTTATTATCTTCTATATGGGTGACGTAAAGCGGTTCGGTACGAATGCCTTTATTGGCAAAAGTAGTATACGCATCCACCATCTCTTCTACGCTCACTTCGCATGGACCCAAACAAAGCGAGAGGACGGGGTCTAATTGGCCTTGAATACCAAATGATTGCATCATCTTAACCAGTTGTTCTGGCGTGAAGAGAGACATAAGGTATGCCGACATCCAGTTGGAGGAAACACGCAGACCCCAAGCCAGCGTGACAGTGTCGCCAATGTTATCATCGTGCGTGTCGCGCGGCGCCCACACATCGCCATTCGGTAAAACGACATGAATGGAATCATATACCCATGTTTCGCACGGCCACATACCTTCATCCATTGCGAGGGTGTAGAGGTAAGGCTTGACGGTTGAACCTACTTGTCGGCGACCTTTGGTGGTCATATCATATTGGAAATGAGCGAAGTTAGGTCCGCCTACATATGCCTTGACGTGTCCTGTATGCGGGTCCATAGACATAAAACCGCAGCGGAGGTAACTCTTCTGCCATTTGATGGAGTCGTAGGGCGTCATAACGGTGTCAATCATGCCTCTGTCGTAAGTGAAGACTTGCATCTCACGTGGCTTCATGAAGGATTGGAAGATGGAATCGTTGCTATAACCTGCACGTTTCATATGGCGGAACCGATCCGTTTGGCGCATAGAGCGGTTCATAATACCATCTATTTCTTCCTTGGTCAGGTCTTGGGAGAAAGGCGCTGTTTTCTTGCGTCGCAACTCTTTGAAGAAACTCTTCTGCTGAGCCTGCATATGTTCGCTAACCGCTTCTTCAGCGTAACGTTGCATACGCGAGTCAATAGTGGTGTAGATCTTCAAACCGTCCTGGTAAATATCGTATTTGGAACCATCGGGTTTGCGGTTCTTCTCGCAAAAACCATAAAGCGGGTTATTATCCCATTGCCAACGGTCGAGTTTGTATTGCAGTTTATTCCACTCGGCATAATCGCCTTCTTTCGGTTCTTTAGCGGTTAGCACAACACGCAGATACTCACGGAAATAGGGTGCAACACCTTGCTTGTGGTCCACGGATCTATAGTGCAATGTGAGCGGAATTGCTGCCACCGAATCGCGCGTAGCTTCATCAATGTAACCATACTTGGCCATTTGACTGAGGACTGTATTACGACGATTGGTGGCACGCTGCGGATGGCGAACGGGGTTGTAAAGGGACGGGTTCTTACACATTCCTACGAGCATCGCCGCTTGTTCTAATTTCAGGTCTGTGGGCGTGGTAGAGAAATAGACCTGCGAGGCCGATTGAATACCTACGGCATTGTAGAGAAAATCGAACTGATTGAGGTACATGAGCAGGATCTCGTCCTTCGAATAAAGGCGTTCCAGTTTAGTGGCAATCACCCATTCAATCGGTTTTTGCATCGCACGTTCGAAGATATTATTCGCCCGTGGCGACCATAACTGCTTGGCTAATTGTTGAGTGAGCGTCGAACCTCCTCCTGCGCGACCGAGCTTGAGAATGGCTCGGAACATGGACTTGAGGTCCACTCCGGTATGCTGATAAAAGCGCACATCCTCCGTCGCCACTAAGGCGTTGATGATATTGGGTGAAAGGTCGGTGTACTGCACGCCAATGCGGTTCTCGTAGCGGTAATAACGTCCGAGGGATTGCATATCGGACGAGATAATCTCACTGGCGAAGGTGTTCTTCGGGTTTTGCAACTCCTCCAGCGGCGGCAAATAACCTAAGGCCCCGCGAGTGATGAGCCACATGATTAAAAAGACCAGTAAGATTCCTCCTATAAACAGTCCCCAGAACCATAAAAGGAAAGGTTTGTACCAAGATTTCGTTTTCATATCATCAATTTTTCTATTATTCGGTTTAATATGTGGATTCCTTTTTGTGTGGCTACGACGCGACCCTCTTTGGTGACGTGTAGGTGATTGGACTTTGTAAAGTCTAGGATTACCTCGTTTCGCCCTCGTGACGCCCTCGTGTCGCTCAGGTGAATGCCACGGTTCGTTCTGAGGCCCAACATGATCCGTTCGTTGTATTGGTCACGCTCGGTGAGTGTTTCGCTTTCTCGCAACAAATTGTGTGCCAAGATACCGGAAATATAGGCATTGAGGTCATCTGGGTTCCAACTACGCGTGTTATTTATATAGGAGTGCGCGCCCGCGCCTACGCCCACGTACGATATATCATCCCAATAACTACTATTGTGCTTGGATTCGTAAGACGGCAACGCGAAGTTGCTTACTTCATAGTGGATAAACCGTGCTTTCTTGAGTCGAGAGCATAAGGCGTCGTACATTTCGTTCTCGGTGTCTTCATCTATAGGCGTTATTTGGCCGGCATCGCGCAGACGCGTGAGCGCTGTACCTTCTTCGTACATAAGGCCGTACGAAGAAATATGTTGCACATTCAGGCTAAGGGCAGTGTCGATGTCTTCCTGCCACCGTGGCATTGTTTGCGTCGGAATGGCGTACATCAGGTCGATTGATATATTGGTAAAACCGGCTTTTTTAGCTGTATGTACGGCATCGATGGCTTGAATAGCTGTATGCCTACGCCCCAATAGTTGCAATAATTCGTCTTGGAACGATTGCACGCCGATGGAGAGACGGTTGACGCCTGCCGCACGGATGGATTGCAGGTATTCCAAGGAGATGTCTGCGGGGTTTATTTCCATCGTTATTTCGATAGCATCTATTGTACCGATGGCTTGGAGGATAGATTGGATGTGTTCTGGCGTGAGTACGCTGGGTGTGCCGCCGCCGATGTAAATGGTTCGAATCGGTTCTCCGGTCTCGTTCTTACGTTCGGCTATCTCTTGCAAAAGGGCTTGTACATATTCATCACGCCTCTCCAACAGGGTAGTGGAGAAGAAATCGCAATACAAGCAGCGCTTCTTGCAGAAAGGAATATGTACGTAGATACCTGCCATTTAGTCCTTTTTCCAAAATATAGTACCAACGAGGTCGTCGGGTAGGTATTGTTGTTCTATCCAGTGTCCCGGAAAATCATGCGGATACTTGTAACCATCGGCGTAACCCAGTTCTTTCATGAGCGAAGTTGGCGCATTGCGTAAGTGGAGCGGAACCGGCAAATTGCCGGTGGCTTGCACTTTAGCAAGCGCTTCATCGATAGCCAGGTAAGCGGAGTTATCTTTCCTGCAAGTGGCCAGATAGATGGTCGTTTCTGCGAGCGGAATACGCGCTTCCGGCCAACCGATCTTATTGACAACCTCAAAGCACGTGTTGGCTAATAGCATCGCGTTGGGGTTAGCTAAACCTATATCCTCGCTGGCGGAAATGACGAGTCGACGGGCAATGAACTTAGGATCTTCACCGCCTTCAATCATCCGTGCAAGCCAATAAATAGCTGCTTGTGGGTCACTACCGCGAATGGATTTGATGAAGGCAGAGATGATGTCATAGTGCATTTCTCCGTCCTTATCGTACGCCACAGGATTTTGTTGAAGCTGGCGTGTGACGGTTTCATTGGTGATGATTCGTTCGCCGCTATTACTTACTAACTCAATGATATTGAGTAGTTTGCGCGCATCTCCTCCGCTGTAACGCAAGATCGATTCTGTTTCTTTTACCTCTATATGGAGCGAACGGATGTATTCATCTTTGGTGAGGGTGCGATGAAGCAGTTCGAGCAAGTCTTCTTTGTCCAGCGATTTGAGTACATAAACCTGACATCGGCTGAGTAGCGGCGTGATCACTTCGAACGAAGGGTTCTCGGTTGTAGCACCGACGAGGGTGATGGTGCCTTCTTCTACGGCGCCCAGGAGGCTGTCCTGTTGCGACTTGGAGAACCGATGAATCTCATCAATGAAGAGAATCGGACTGCGACTATCTGCAGGGGCAAAGAGACCGCTGTTGAGAGAAGCATTGCGCTTGGCTTTATCAATTACGTCCCTTACTTCCTTCACACCGCTTGTCACAGCGGAAAGGGTATAGAAAGGTCGCTGTAGTTGATGCGCGATGATGCGGGCGAGCGTCGTTTTGCCTACGCCCGGAGGACCCCATAAGATGAACGAAGCAATATTACCGCTTTCAATCATCTGACGAAGGATGGCTCCTTCTCCAACGAGGTGCTTTTGACCTATGTAATCATTGAGCGTCTTTGGACGCATTCGTTCTGCTAATGGCAACATAGTAATTGTTTAGCGTTGGCGAGCGCTTCCGGGGATGGGTTATTACCGCTGAGCATGGAAGCGATCTCTGTGATACGTTCTTCGTTGGTGAGGAGGCGGATGTGCGTCTCGGTACGCGTGTCGGTGTCGGCTTTGAAGACCTTGTAGTGCGTTTGTCCGAGCGCAGCAATCTGCGGCAAGTGAGTAATGGCGATGATCTGTCGATGCTGCGCCATCTCTCGCATAATGGAGGCCATTTGGGTGGCAATATTTCCGCTGACACCGGTATCTATCTCGTCAAAGATGATAGTGGGTAGTCCTTTTGTGCTGGCAATCAGCGATTTAACGCAAAGCATCAGTCGGCTTATCTCACCGCCGGAAGCCACTTGGCTCACTTCACGAAGCGATTGGTTGAGGTTGGCGGCAAAGCATATCTGCACCTCGTCGCAGCCCGAAGGTGTAAAATCTTCCGTCGGACGAATGAGGATGTCTATATTAGCGTGCGCAACGCCTAATTGTTTCATGCCTGCAATAAGGCGTTGACAGATAATAGGGATAACCGCTTGACGACTTTCGGTCAGTGCTTTGGCGGTTTGCGTAAGGGCCGTACGCTTGGTGTTCAGGTCCTTTTGCGCCTGTTCAATATCAAAATCAAAACTATCCAAACGGTTTACCTGTTGCGCCAACTCCTCACGCGCAGCGATAAGCTCGTCGATGGTTTGAGCACTGAATTTATGCAGCAAACCGTTGAGCGTGTCAAGTCGCTCTTCCACCCAAATGAGCCGCTGCGGGTCCATCTCCAGGTGGTTGAGGGCACGTTCCGCTTCTTCGGCAATGTCTTGTAACTCTATGCGCGCCGAGTCGATGCGTTCTTGCAGTTCGGGCGCCGCTTCGTCCAAGCGACAAGTACGCAAGGCATCAATGGCGCTTCCTTGATCGCCGTTTAAGGCTTGTATGGCTGTCTCTAAAGCCGCACGAATCTCCTCGGCATGGCTGAGACGATATTGTTCTTGCTCCAGTTCTTCCAGTTCGCCTTCTTGCAGCGAAGCTTCGTCCAGCAGTTTATAGCGATATTGGATGTAATCGGCATCTTGCTGGCTCTTCCGAGCAAGCGTTTGCAGGTCTTTGAGGGCCTGCAATGCCGTGGTATATTGCTCATACTGAGCGTTATACTGCGATTTAAGCGCTTCGTTGGAAGCTATCGCGTCCACTATTTCCAATTGAAAATCGGGATTCTCAATTAACAGGTTTGCGTGCTGGGAATGGATATCAATCAGGCGTGTTGCCAGAGCTTTGAGTTCCTGCAGCGTGACTACCGAATCATCGACGAACGAACGACTCTTACCATTGGCATACAGTTCGCGGCGGATGATGCCTTCATCAAACTCCGCTTCGATAATACATTTATCCTCCCCGTCGGTGATGGCTTTGCTATCTGCGCGCGCACCGAGCACTAAGGCCAACGCACCTAAGATAATACTCTTACCGGCACCGGTTTCACCGGTTAACACCGAGAAACCCGGACCGAAGTCAATATCTAAATGGCTTATCAGCGCGTAATTTTGTATGTGTAAGTGTTTAAGCATTACTCATTGATCTTATCATATGTGTTCTGCCGCGTAGGGTCGATGTCCATCAGAATCTCATACACCGCTTTTTTCTCTTTATCGGTTCCCTTGGAAAATATATCGACCAATTCTTGGGCCTTGGCGTCAAGGAACGTATTAACTACATAGGTAGCAGGGCGTGCACGATAAGCATCGCGCAAAGTAGGCATACCCTCCGCAATGCGTGCGCGTGCGTTCGTCACATTAGCGGTCATCTCATCTAAACCCAGGCGGTGATACTCGTAATAGAAATTGCGGTATTTATTGAACGACTCGTCCAGGAGGTTATTAATCAGCGCATAGCGGTTGCGGTTGCTGTCGAAGGCTAACCATCCTCTCTGCTCCAAACCTTCCATGCTCGCCGATTGACAGGCATTGACGATTTGCTCGCATTGTTGGAAATACGGTGTACCGCCTAAGCGCTGAAAACTATCACAATCATGTCCGATAATCAGGTAACAATAATACGCTAACATCGCCGTGAGGTTAGTGGTAAATTGATTCTGCTGATAGTCCAGACGGTCGAACTCCTGATAGGTAAAATGGAACGTAGGGTCCTTGAAATTGAGCAGCGGAGTGGTGTAGGACGAACCATAAACCGGTCGACGACTTTGCAGCGTCATTTCGCAGTTGTATTGATTATTAGCGACCGCATTGACGAGGATGAGCATCGAGCATTCAATCTTTTCAGACTCTGCGAAGTTCATGTTCGTCCACCTGTTTTGGTTCATGTATTCCTCAATGGCGGTTTTGAGCGTCTCAAATACCTGTTTGTTTGTTCCCTCAATCTTATCGGAATTGATGGTCACGGTACAGTTGATCTCTTGGGCGGCCAAAGGAGTACAAAGTACAGAGTACAAAATACAGAATAGTAAAAAGATGCTTTTTTTCATTTCGAAATCGATTCTATGTTTCCGGTCTTTTCATTCAATACAATCACAGGCAGTTCTTTGCCGGTGAATAGGTCTTTCGACAGCGGCACATCCACGCCGAATTGGGCTACAGGAAGCGTACGCGCACCTAATTTATCATTGCGGTACAAGACCTCAATGCTGGCATATCCAGGCAGATTATAAACAATTGGCGAAGGTTCGGAGATCTTCTTGCCTTTCTTGGGCGCCGGTTCTTCGGCGGGAGCTTGCAACTGCTGATGGGTATATGTAGAATGGATACGAATCAGTTCGGCATCGATGTTCTCTGCGCTGGTAAAACCGTTCTCTGCAGAGAAATAGAGCAACTCATTGGTTACAACGGCATCGCCTTTCGGACAAATCTCTATGTTCTTATGGGCAACGCTTCGCGTGGTCTTACCAGTGAAAAGAAGGGTTAATTGGGCTTCCTGTTTAGATAGTTCTTCCAGCACCAGTTTCATCGCTGTGCCATCAGCAGGCGCATGTTCTACTTCTCCGCTCAGCAAGTACATGCGGGTCTCACGCAAGCGGAAGATATGTTTGGCTACCAACCCAGCCTCGTCAGCAAGGGTCTTGGCTTCGAGAATGTCTTCCATTAGCGGCAAGGCTTCAGGGGTGGTTACCACGGGTTTGTCTTTCTGCTCGTGTTTGCGCGGGGCAGGTTGGGTTTGCATTGGCAGATTAAAGCCTTTCAGTAAGCCTTTCTCATTGATGCTCAACCACTGAACAGGAACGTTCGCGTCAGCGGGCACGATATGTGCGCGCGTCAGGTCCGCATTCGTGCGCGTGTGAAAAGTAACGTTCTCCAAGCGATAAACGTTTTGGTCCGCCTCAATGGCGTTCTTGATGCCTAACAGTTCTTCGGCATACTCAGCGTAGAGACCTTTCTCTTGCTTCTCTATACTGTATTGAAAATCCAGTATAATCGTTGTTTGAGGGCTGTAGTACACCAAGGCCGATTCTCCTTCCTGCAGTCCCTGCGCCATCAATGCGCTACACATCATTGCTCCGAGGAGCATCAAAAAAACTTTCTTCATATATTTCATCTTTCAACTTTCATCTTTCATTCCAAATTTGCCACGCTTCTTTGGCTTGTCCGATCAACATCTCTTTGCCATTCTGTATCGAGGCTCCTTGTGCCTTGCCGCGACGAAGGAACAAGGTCTCTTCGGGGTTATAGACGCAATCATAAAGCAAGTGACGCGGAGTGAGATGTTCGTACGGGATAGGCGGACAAGTGTTCACTTCAGGGAACATCCCTAAGGGCGTGCCATTAATGATCAACGTGTAACGGCTGAGCAGGTCGGCATTCAGGTCCGCGTAACTGATTTGTCCCGCTTGAGGGGTACGGCTGACAAGAGTAGGAGTGATGCCCAGTTGCTGTAAACCGTAACATACCGCTTTCGATGCGCCACCGGTGCCTAAGACGAGTGCTTGGCGGTCGAAGGGACGCAATAACGGACGAAGAGAAACGATAAAACCCGCATAATCGGTGTTATAGCCAACTCGCTTGTACACTACATTCACGGCACCTATCGCTTGCGCGGTTTCATCCAATCGGTCCAAGTATGGGATAATCGCCTCTTTGTACGGAAAAGTCACATTAAACCCATCCAGCGTGTCCAGCAGTTCATTCACCCGTTCATTCGTTAACTCATTCAAAGGATATAAAGAGTACTCCGCGTCAATATGCTCGCGGGTGAACTTCTCGTTGAAGTATTTCGCCGAGAATGAGTGGATGAGCGGGTTTCCTATTATACCGAAATGACCCATAATTTACCGTGTTTAATAGTGCCCTGGTGCGTTTTGGAGGTGAATACTTTGCCTCCTTCACCGCGATGCAAGGCATCATAAATCTTATCTATTTCCGCAAAGCCAAACGGACGCAATTTCTCATACAATTTGGCTAATCCGGCCTCGCGCGTATCTTTGCCATCCAGCAGGTCAGCATATCCTTGCATACATTCCGCAGTCTGCGCCATATGTTCAATCTCTGCTTTGCTATAGTGCTTTAATTGTTCGCGAATGGCATTTCGGGCGATAGACAAATCTGTGTTCGTGGAATCTTCCACCCATTTGAGCTTTCTTTTGTCCCGCAGGTAGTGCTCTATATAATCGCGCGTGGTGCAGAGCAGCGGACGAACGATAGGTATATATTGTGGTGCTTCGGAGGTGTCTGTTTTGGGACGCATACCGGCCAGGCCTCTCAGCCCTGCACCGCGCTTAAGATTTAGCAGCAGGGTCTCTGCCTGGTCGTTCTGATGGTGCGCCACACAGATAGCTTGACAACTGTGAGCGTGGGCTATCTTATCAAACCACGCGTAGCGTTGTTCGCGAGCCGCCATCTCTATACTGATACCATTATCGCGCGCGTAAGTAGCGGTGTCAAAATGCACCACCTCCAGCGGTACTTGCCATTCAGCACAAAGCTCACGAACGAACTGCTCATCGCGATCACTCTCTTCACCGCGTAAGTGAAAATTACAATGCGCCGCCACACACGGATAACCGGCTCGCAGCAACACATCTAACAGCGCCACGCTATCGGCTCCGCCACTGATGGCCACTAACACGGGTTGGCCTTTGACCAACAATTCGTGTTGGCGAATGTATGTAGTAACACGTCTAAGCACCTAAACCTCTATATTTAATACGATGCGGCTGAACGGCCTCTTCACCGAGTCGCATTTTCTTGTTTTCTTCGTATTCCGAATAACTGCCTTCGAACCAAAAGACCTTACCATCTCCTTCGTAGGCTAAAATATGCGTGCAGATACGATCAAGGAACCAGCGGTCATGCGAGATAACTACAGCACAGCCGGCGAAATTTTCTAAGCCTTCCTCTAAGGCGCGAAGGGTGTTCACATCGATATCGTTCGTCGGCTCGTCAAGTAGTAACACATTGGCTTCGGATTTGAGCGTCAGGGCCAAATGCAAACGATTACGCTCACCACCGGAGAGCACACCGCATTTTTTCTCTTGGTCTGCGCCGGTAAAATTGAAGCGGCTCAAGTAAGCGCGAGCGTTAATCTCTCGTCCACCTACGCGAATGAACTCCGTACCGCCACTGATGGTCTCAAAAACGGACTTATTGGGGTCTATATCGGTGTGTTGCTGGTCCACGTAACCTATCTTGACCGTCTCGCCGACTGAGAACGTACCTTTATCAGCTTTCTCGCTGCCTATGATCATTCTAAACAAGGTCGTCTTACCGGCACCGTTCGGACCGATTACGCCTACAATACCGTTTGGCGGTAACATGAAGTTAAGGTCCTCAAACAGCAGACGGTCACCAAACGATTTGGCTACGCCTTCGGCGTTGATGACCTTATTGCCTAACCGCGGACCGTTAGGAATGAAGATCTCCAATTTCTCCTCGCGCTCTTTTTGCTCCTCGTTCAACATGCGGTCGTACGATTCCAAACGCGCTTTCTGCTTGGCATGACGGGCTTTCGGAGCCATACGAATCCATTCCAACTCGCGTTCGAGGGTCTTGCGACGCTTGGAAGCCTGTTTCTCTTCCTGAGCCATACGAGCGGTCTTTTGGTCCAACCAAGACGAGTAGTTACCTTTCCAAGGAATACCTTCTCCGCGGTCCAGTTCCAGAATCCAACCGGCTACATTATCGAGGAAATAGCGGTCGTGCGTGATACAAATGACCGTACCGGCATATTGCTGCAAGTGTTGCTCGAGCCAATCGATGGACTCGGCATCCAAGTGGTTAGTCGGTTCGTCCAATAATAACACATCCGGTTGCTGCAGCAATAGGCGACAGAGAGCTACGCGACGACGCTCACCTCCGGAGAGAGTGGTGACATTCGCATCATCCGGCGGACAACGAAGCGCATCCAACGCACGGTCCAGTTTTTGGTCAATGTTCCAAGCATCGGCGGCATCCAGTTTATCCTGCAACTCTGCCTGGCGAGCTAAGAGCTTATCGAAGTCCGCATCCGGTTCGCCAAAGGCCATATTGATATCGTCATACTCTTTGAGCATGTCCATGATGGGTTGTACGCCTTCCTGAACCACCTCGCGAACGGTCTTGTTCGGGTCTAACTTAGGGTCCTGCTCCAAGTATCCCACGCTGTAACCCGGGCTCCAAACTACTTCGCCTTGGTACTCTTTCTCAATACCGGCGATAATTTTGAGCAAGGTTGATTTACCGGCACCGTTCAAACCGATGATGCCTATCTTAGCGCCGTAGAAGAAACTCAAATAGATGTTCTTCAACACTTGTTTTTGCGGACCGAAGTTCTTACTCAGGCCCA
>Ga0310690_10008323_pt1 | contig 13180 bp, 10 predicted proteins | sample AusTroGonzalo_MG_2_FD_207661 | JGI IMG/M metagenome (GOLD analysis project Ga0310690, IMG submission 207661) | Bovine rumen microbial communities from tropical cattle in Woodstock, Queensland, Australia - Gonzalo_04 (v2) (version 2) | ecosystem: Host-associated > Mammals > Digestive system >... | reverse complement strand
GCCAGCGCCGCCCTTGTTGTAGTTTTCGGCCTGAACCTTGCCCGGAATCGCAATCGCTTCGGTATAGGGGCCGTATTCCTCTGGCGGTTCATCGGGAACAGTCGATTTGCTCGGATCCACCAAATCCACAGCCGGAGCGTTGGGGTCAATCGTCTTGTCGATGAGCTTGAGCATTTCGGAGCAGTAGCGCTTGCCCAGTTCAATCACGCCCGCACGGCCAAAATGGTACGGGTCTTTGCCGTTCCCTTGCAACCCCTTAGAAGAGGCCAAGCCGAACTTCTTGAAGTTGTTCTTAAGCTGTGCGATGCCGCCGTTCTTGCTGCCGCAGCAGTTGTTGCCTTCCTGGAGCAATTCGCCCGCCACGAACGGGACTTCGTTTTCGTCCAAACCAAGAGCGTCAATCACGTCCTTGTAAGTCTTATAGACGGTCTTGCGCCAGTTGTCATCCGTGCCGTCACTTTCGCCCTGATGGAAGATGAAGCCCTTGATCACGCCCACTTCTTTGGCCTTCTTGGCGAGTTCTAGAATGCGTCCCGGAGGGTTGTTGTCGTAGTCCTTGGGCCAGCCCCAAGACATGATGTCCTTGCCATCGCCCCTGAAATAAGCTTCGTACTGATCCTTGTCGAAAGCGCGGATGCTCACGGCACCAATAGCGACCGGGATAATGCCCACGGTCACGCCTGGCAGGGAATCGACCATCGCACGGCCAAAGTAGTCCGCCGGGGAGAGGTTCTCGAAAGCGTGGAACATCGGCGGAATCGCCGCGGCCCATTCGCCCGTCTTGATGGACTGCGTAGTCTTTCCGCTACGTTGGCTTGCATTTGCCGTATGAGACGCCAGCATTATGAAGTTCTTGGGAGCCTCGGCCTGGTCCTCGGCAGGCACGATATCGCCGTTACCCGCCATGTTAGACTGCCCGTAAGCAATGTAAATATGGAAATTGGGGTTCGGAGCCGCAATAGCCCCCGAAACCGCAAACAGAGAAAGGCCAGCCGCAGCACCTGCGACCGCCACAAAATTTTTAAGAATTCCCATGCACATAGAGTTATCCCTTCATCCAAAAATTCACCTATCTAAAATTATCCTCGAATAACGCGAATTGAACCGCAATGGGGTCCATATATTATGGATGTTTTGTCAATGAATTTTAGGGGATAGAGACAAAAGCAATGTACCAATCAACAACAATTATGACAGGAAATTCTTATCAACACACCTCCTCCTTTATACCAATATTGATGAACATCTTTACTTTACAACCGCGACAAATACAGTTGTAGCAAATCCAGTCGCGAAAATTATTATTTTCCCAACACTACCGCATCCATCGCTTGCACCATCTTAGTGATGTCGGCTTCGTGCATCAGGCGGTAATCGGATAGAATTCGTTCCAGAGGATACTTGCCAAGGATTTCAGCGAAAGGCTTATTTGAGTACCACTGATAATAAGCGAGAACGTGGCCGCACCAGTATTCCGCTTGCGGGTAGAACGGTTCATTGATAGTTTCTAGCAGTTTCTTTTCGAGTTGCGGGAAAACGAGAATCGCCAATTCGTAGCCAGATTTTCCGCACAAATAATTCGGGTTTGCGTATTCAATTTGCGTCGGAATTTCCGAGGCGAGAAAAGCCTTCTGCACTTCATTCACAGACAAATTCAAATTATAAAGAGTCGCCTGAAAAAAGAAACCGAGATTTTTCTGGGCATCGCTCAAGTACATTTCGCTATAAGCGTACTTCATCGAGCAACCTCGGATTTCGGACAATGTCAATTAAATAAACACCATCGCTTGGGCGAACTTTTCGCAAACCGTCCAAATAATTTTTTCGTGCATCATCATCGCGTTTGTGATACTTGACGTAGTATTCTTCTTTGCTAGCTTTTTCAGCTCCCTTAAACAGCAATTGCGAAAATGCCTTTTTAGACTTAAGAACCACCTGCAAGCCTAAGCTACCGAGTTTCATGGAACTCGCAAGATTTTGAATAGGGATAACATTTTCTAAAAAATCACTTGCAAATGAAAAATACGAATCATTTGCTCTATAGCCTTTAAAGACATCGTAATCCAAGTAAGACACCTGAAATTTTTCCGTCAAGAATTCCAAATTCGTTCGGCCAAGCGGCGACTTAGGCGAGAACACTCGGTTCTGCATTAAAATCGTAAGCCAATGGAGGATGCTGAAATTTTCCGCAGAGAGGTCAAGAATCTTCAATCTCGACAAGTCCAATTCATAAGCGTTCGCGAAACCATCCGAATTCTTTTGGCAAGCCCATTCCTTTGCAAGCTCTAGCGACTCGGTGCAATAGAATCCGCGTCCGAAATCGTTGTGCGTGTTTTCAAATTTCCAAATGGGGTTATCTATTCGCTTTTCAGAGCCGTGGTAAATCAGCATACACGAAAACTACATTATTTTGAAAGAAACGTCAAACTGATTGCTTGTCCACCCTTGCTTTGGATTTTACTCCCACCTTTCCAGCTTTTCGCACATCACCAACCAAATCTAGAAAGAGTACATACTTGATTAAAAAGAGCTTTTTCTAATTTCAGCCACATTTCACGTCTTTATTTGTCGTGATGATGTACTATTATTGAAGAAATAATGTATATCTGTAGGAGTACGCGACAGGTATAAAGGACGTATTATGGCAGAGATAACTCGTGGCGAACGCACGGTGCAGCTTTTTGCAGAGATAATTTCGCACCCTGAAAGAAATTACACCATCAGTGACTTGATGGCCGCTTTAGACATTCCCGAAGAAGAACGACGCAATGTGCAACGTGACATGGACTTCTTGAAAAGAATGAATGGCGGGCGGTACATTCAAGTCAATGGCGATAAGCGTTCGTTTGTCTATAGTTCCGCTTTGCACTCCGCCGACAGGCTCTTGTTCCCGAATTTCGAAAACACGATGCTGCACTACGTGTTCTTGCAACGTATCGCGAACATGTACCCGGCGACCAGCGAAATCATTTCATCGCTTTTGGAACGCATTCAAAAAACGTTGCCGCAAAGCGACCGCAAAACGCTGGAGCAATTGTCAAGCGACCTGAAAGATCGAATCATCTTCATGGGCACCCAGCCCGATTTCGACGAAAACAGCAGCGAAAAAATCAAGACCATCTTGCGAGCAATCCACGAGCACCGCAAAATTGATGTGACCTATGCAACCGAAAATGACGAAAAACGGAGTCCGCGCATTCCGTTGATGATCATCATTTACCAAAACGAAATCTACATCGGTTGCGAATCAGCAAGCCATCCCGGCGACACCTACGTGCTCAAATTCCGACGCATCAAAGAAGTAACACTTACTAAAGAAACGTTTGTCGAAAATCCAAAAATTTTAGAGAAACTCCGCAAGCGCGTAACTCTAGGGTCTGCAATACTTGGCACGCAAGAGCCCAATGCCGAAGAGGTCATTATAAGATTCGATAGCCGAGTCAAGTTTTTCCTCGACGAAAAACCGTTCCACCGCTCCATGAAAACAACGCAAGAACCAGATGGCTCTTTGCTCGTCAAGATGAAAGTCGAAGTAAACGAACTGCTTTTCCGCTGGGTGCTTTCGTATGCCGACAGCGCAACAGTCATCAAGCCCGATTCGCTCCGCCAAAAGCTAAACCAGTTCGGCTTTCACCTGCTCTCGACGTATCCTCCCCACAACATCACCTCGATTGATGGTTTAGAATAATCACCAAATCACACCAAAACTCCTAAACTCGTAATTTTTTATGTTTTTTTCGTGCCAAATCACGTTTTTTCAAACAAAAAAGCTATGATTTAAATATTAGGAGTCTTTTTATGAATTTACTAGATGTCATAGCGAAAGCTAAAGCAGAAAAAGCAAAGTCGTTAGACTTGTCACAGAAGGGCCTACGCCTTTTGCCGCCCGAACTTTTTGAGATTGAATCCCTTGAGGAACTCAACCTCGACCGTAACATGCTTGTCGAAATTCCCGACGACATCGGTCTTTTGAAGAACCTCAAGAGTCTCTCCGTGAGCGAGAACGACCTCATGGAACTGCCGGATTCTATCGGCGAGCTAACCAAGCTCGAAAACCTCTACTTGGGTTACAACAGCTTATCCGACCTGCCGGAATCCGTCGGGAAACTCGTGAATCTCCAGACAGTGAACATCGCAAAAAACCAGCTTCTGGACTTGCCGCTCGAAATCGGCAACTGGCAGAAGGTCGTCAAGCTTTCGCTGCACGACAACATGCTGTCCGAAATCCCTGCGACCATCGGCAAGATGAAGAGCCTCGTAAAGCTCTACCTCGACAACAACGAACTCACGACCATCCCGGCATCGCTCTCGCACCTTGAGAACCTCGAAATCCTCATGGTCTCCGGCAACCGCTTGGGAGCCATCCCGTCCGAGTTCAGCAACTTGAAGAGCCTCCGCGAACTCGTGCTCGACGCGAACCAGCTTGCAACGCTCCCGGAAAGCCTCGCCGAATGCGAAAGCCTCCAGACGATTTCCGTCATCGAGAACCCGATGGAAGAAGGCATCCCCCGCGTCCTCCTCGATAAGAAGGGCCTGAACATAGATCAGTAAGCGTCGAAGGCGCTTTAGCCTTGAGGTATGAGGTCGCCCGCCACAGCGGGCTTTGAGGAGTGAGATAATTAACTTTTATGAGCAATTCTTTTTTTGCCAAGCGTGCACAGCACGTTAATTTACCTCAAAGGGGGCATAAGCCCCCGTGCTCACGCCTCAAAGCGAATGCAATGAGCGCGCTCATACCGATTCTCCTCTTCCTCGCTGCTTGCTCCGATTTTATCCATCCGGTCAAGAGCACTCCCGAACCTACAGAGTACTCCTTTAACTATTGGCTCCTGCAAAGGGTTTATCTGTACGAGGACGAACTCCCGAACCTGCCCGAAGAAGGTGATTCCGTACAAATTTTGTACAAGACGCTCCAAGACCGATTCACAAATTACACGCCTCCCGCAAAAAGCGCCGAGAGAGCCACCCAAACCAATACAAGCCTAGTCATCGGCGGCGATGTCGGGATGCGTTACATTATTAAAAACGAAGAGCACCCCATATCCATCTCTCGCGTCTATCCAAAGAGTCCCGCCGGAAAAGCGCACGTTCCCAGATACGGGAACATCCTCAACGTAAACGGGATTGAACTCAAAGGAGAAAACGCAAAAGCGACTTACGATTCAGTATTAACGTTCAACAAAGACATAAATCTTCTCATTGCATACAAAGGCGACACCACTCTTTTCAAGCTCCAGAAAGATGAAGTCTATGCACCAACGGTCTTTGTCGATACGTTATTCAAAGACTCCGCAAAAGGCTACCCAGGCATCATCTTCGTCACCATCGAAGGTTTCAAGCCCACTACAGCAGACCAAGACAGCGGCTCGTACGGTGAACTCAAAGCGTATTTAGATTCAACAAAAGCTGACAAACGTATTCGCATCCTCGACTTGAGAGGAAACCCCGGTGGACACGTCAGCCAATGCCTCGCCATGGCAGATCTCTTTGTAAGCACGGGAACGCTTTCAACAAGACACATGCGTTTAATAACTCCAGATGGCGACACCCGAAAATATACTTTGACTGTAAAAGCAAAGTCAGGAGATGTCGGAGAAAACGGCAAATACATAATTATCGGCAACCAAGGTTCTGCAAGCTGTGCCGAAATCTTTATCGCGGCCGTTACAGAAACAACCGACATTCCGTATATAGGAAGAACAACTTACGGAAAAGGCGTTGGGCAAACCAATTACGACACTTATGCAGGCGGCATTGCCACCATTACCGACCTTGAATTTTTGACTCCCAAGGGCAATTCCTATCACGGTAAAGGAATCGTCCCCCAATATACATGCGAAAACATCATCAGCAACAACTGCCCCGCCCAATATGCAAACAAACTCTATGGAGTAAAAATACCAATGAAAGATGATGCTTTAGCAAAACAGGCTACGGAACTTGTAGAAAATTCAATTACGGAATTTGCTGGAGGAGCAATAGAATGGGCAGACTCGGACTTTTATTTAAAATCTTTCGAGAATTCACATCAATAATTCATTTATCAAAAGCATTAGTTTATTCAATCACATTTTTGAGTGTCATCAGCGTAAGTTTCAGCGTTACCGCGTGTTCACCCGACAACACGACATCTTCTTGGGACTACACGACAGAATCAAGAGCAACCAGAGAGTTCATGTTCAATTACGATCTTCTCCGTTTTCACTACAACGATGCAAAAAAATATCTCGGAGACCCAGAAGATTACATCGGAAAAATCAAAGACAGCGCACTTGCAGAATACAACGTACCCTGGGATTATTATGACATCTATTACATGTACTACATGATGAACGATCCTCACACCCAATATGTAGATCCGGCTCATTCTGTTCTCTTATTAGATAAACTTAATTCATCAGAACAAAAAATGGATGCCGGTTTTCAATGGGAAAAGCAAGGTTTATCAAACAATTACGTTATCACAAGCGTCGTCAAAAATTCATCGGCAGACAAGAACGGACTCAAAGTGGGCGACCAGATTATCGCCATCGAAGGAGTCGCACCGACCAGTGACATCGTTTTCAACAGACTATCGGGAGGCACAAACGGAGACATCATTACATACACCATAAAACGCGATTCCCAAGAACTGATTTTACCTATAAAGCTAGCCCCTTACTACACCCCGACCGTAGAACTTACATACAAAGATTCTATTCCCGTCATCAAAATTCTCGAATTTACAAAACAGACCTCGAACAATTTAGGAACATACGGTGAGTTCGTTGATTATTTGCATGAAACCGAAAAATACAAATCCACCATAATCGACTTGCGAGACAACGGCGGCGGAGATGGAGACCAATGTTTCGACATGGCAAAACAGCTACTACCCAAAGGGGACTCTTTGGCCGGAATCATCGAAGCCGGCCCCGATAAAAACAGGAACAGACAAACATTCGACACAACTTTTGAAATAAACAATATCGACGGCATTGCCAAAGACCGTTATTTCGTTTTTCTTGTCAATGGCCAATCCGCAAGTTGTTCCGAAGTATTCTTGCTCTCCGTTACCATGAACAGAAAACTTCCTGTTGTAGGAACAACGACTTACGGCAAGGGCATCGGACAAAATTTAATCACCACGCCCTCCTTCTCCCTAGCAGTTATCACCGCCTTAAAAGTTGTGGATAAAAAAATCAATACCTATCACAAATACGGAATCGAACCGGACTTTATCATCTACGATAACGAACAAGCGTTAAACAAAGCTGTAGAATTGGCTAAAGAAATGACCTACGTCAGAATTGCCGAATACGGGTCTGTAAATACAGGACACTTTGCCAAGATGGCCGTCGAGCCAGACACTATGCCCGGATTCTACTTCTTGCCAGATGACATGCGGAGACAGTGGTGAGCCACCAACAGTGAGCAATGGGCTGTGAGCGATGAGCCTAAAGCAAAAAAAAACAGCCCCGGCACAGCTAATGACCGGGGTGACAAAAACGCTTTCATGCCGTGCTCTGTCACAGCATCAGTAGTCTTTTATGCGATCACTTCAGCACGCGCATGCGGACAAGCACGTCCGTGGAATCGTTAGCCTTGACTGCCGGAGCGGCAAGCGTCAGCTCCAATTCCTTGCGGATATCGGCCACCTGCTTTTTCAAGCGGGCAAGGCGGTTGCCTTCGAGCTTGGGCGTTGCGATCATCGTCTTCTTGGCGGGGTTCATCCAATTGTGCTTAGCATCCTTGAAGCCTAAATGCAAATGCGGCCCCGTGCTGCGCCCCGTAGAACCCACTTTACCGATGACTTGACGCGGAGAAACCTTCGCACCGACATTCACGCTGCGAACGGACAAGTGCATGTACCAGCTTTCGGTATTATCCCTATGGCGAATCGCAATCTTGTTTCCGCTCAAATCGTCATAACCAGAAACCGTCACGACACCCGCAGCAACCGCATAGACAGGCGAACCCTTCGGGCTACCGTAGTCAATTCCGTGATGTACTGTGGTACGCCCCGTAATCGGATGGATGCGCGTTCCATACGGACTTGTAATGTGCAAACGGTCCAACGGATAACGTAATCCTTCATAGATAAGAGCTTCACCTTTTTCAGTATAATGAGCATTAAAAGTACTCTTCGGATCCGGGTCTTCGTAGCGGAACGCCTCGTGATGCCCCACCGTATGACCGTTAAATTCAGCATAAAGCACCTTACCGCTAATCCAGATGGAATCCTGATAGAACTTCTCTTCGAGCAAAATGCGGAACTTATCGCCAGGGCGAGCCAACTGGAAAGCGACCTTGCACTGCAAAATCCCGCTCACTTTGCCAATCATGCGACCGGGAATGCCAACCTTGTACAAGATGCCGTTCAGCGTACTCCCCACTTCGAGGGAACCCTCGAATGCGGACTGACGAATCGTCACAGGCTTGTCGATACGGCTATAAGCAAAGCCGGAATCCGTCTTGCTCAACATGTGGACCGTCGCCGGGTTCGGCGCATAGCGGAACCGCTGCACATCGCCCGCGGAATCAAGCGCGGCATAGAACACCTGCCCTACACGGAGTGCCGCAAGTTCTACGGAGTCCTGCAAAGCAATCACGATTTTTCCACGTTCTTTTTCGTTGATGTTCATGCGGTACAGCACTTGGAACAGCCCATCGCCCGCACGAACCGTATCGTTCTTCACAAGCCACTTCAACGAACTGCCCTGAGCCTTCGCAATCAAGGTTTTCAAGGAATCGGCAGTCGCCTCTAGCTTTGCGTTTTCTTGCATCAAAGCATCAATTTTTTTCTGTTCATTACACCCAGTAAGCGCAATAATCGCCACACACACTAAAAAGAAAATTTTGGACATATACACCCGCTCGTAAAATACAATGCAAAGATATAATTTTTGGTTTCACACCACGGTAACGAAGGCTACAAAAAAACACCCTGCGGCACAAGCCGCAGGGCATGAATCGAAACTTAAAGATACCGATTACTTAGCAGCGGGCTTCTTGCCCTTCTTCTGATCGTTCTTTGCAGCCTTCGGATCAACTTTCTGTTCTTCAGCAGGCTTTGCAGGCGGAATCACTTCCAAAAGTTCCATTTCGAACTTGAGGAGGCTGTTACCCGGGATAGCACGGTTGCCACGCGAACCGTAAGCGAGGTCGCTCGGAATCCATGCGATAACCTTTTCACCCACCTTCATGAGCTTGAGCATTTCCGTCCAGCCCGGAATCACGGCTGTTACCGGGAATTCAAGCGGCTGACCACGATCGATGGAGCTATCGAACTTTTCGCCATTGAGAAGCGTACCAGTATAGTGGACCTTGACCTTGTCTTCGTCCGTCGGAGTTGCGCCAGTGCCTTCAGTAATAATCTTGTACTGGAGACCAGATTGCGTGGTCACGACACCTTCGGCAGTCTTGTTCTGAGCAAGGAAGGCTTCGCCATCAGCCTTGTTCTTTGCAGCAGCGATGCTGTCCTTCTTCATCTTTTCGGCCTGACGGTCAGCAGAGAGCTTGTTGAGCGTTTCCATGACGATGGAGTCGTTCATCAAGAACTTGGCAGAATCTTCATTGTAGCGTTCCTTGAAAGCCTGAATGAAGAGGTCGAGGTCGAGGTCGATGGAATCGCGGGTCACCAACTGGAAACGTGCCTGGTTACCGAAATGAGCACCGAGAGCATAGCTGTACTTGTCCTTTTCGGTCACAAGTGATGTCTTTTCGGTAGAAGCAGATTTGCACGGTTCGCAGCCAGTCATAAGCATGGCAAGAGCACCAGCCGCAATAATCATTTTAGTCTTCATTTTTATCCTCTATGAAAAAATTTGGCTCTCTTAAAATAGCAAAACATCTGTGAGCAAGATTACATGCGTCTCTTTTTTTACTGCAATATTTAGTATATTTTCACCCAAAATTTTATTACCAGGAGCAATTATGTGCGGAATCATCGGATACAACGGTAAAGGCGAAGCAGTGCCTATTCTTGTCGAAGGACTTAAAAAAATGGAATACCGCGGCTATGACAGCTCGGGAGTAGCCGTCATCGACCACGAAAAAATTAAAGTTGTCCGTGCATCAGGGAAAATCAAGGCTCTTGAAGAAAAATTAAAAGGAACATCAATCAAGGGTTCTGTAGGCATCGCACACACCCGCTGGGCCACTCACGGCGCACCGACCGAAATCAACGCCCACCCGCATACAAGTTATGACGGAAAGATTTCAATTGTCCATAACGGCATCATCGAAAACTACGCAAGCCTCAAGGCCAAACTCATTGCAAACGGAGTCGAATTCAAGTCGGAAACGGATACAGAAGTCGTTGCCCACCTCATCGCCCGCTATTACAATGGCGATTTGAAGTCCGCAGTCCTTAAGACGCTCAAGCAAATTGAAGGAACGTTCGGCTTGGGAGTGATTTGCTCGGACGAACCGAACGTTTTGATTGGCGCCCGTCGCGGAAGCCCGCTTATCCTCGGCATCGGAAACCATGGTGATTTCTATCTCGCCAGTGACGTTTCCGCCATCATCAACCACACACAGAAAGTCGTTTATCTGGACGACAACGACGTTGTTGAAGTCAAGGACGGAAGCTACTCCATCGTGAACATGAGCAGCCACGAAGTGCAACGCGAAGTACAGGACGTGGAATTTGACGCGGATGCAGTAGCCAAGGGCGGCTTCCCACACTTCATGCTCAAGGAAATTTTCGAGCAACCCGAAGTGCTCCGCAACACCATGCGCGGTCGTCTGCTCTCCGCCGAAGGCAACGCAAAACTCGCCGGCCTCGACACGAACATCAAGGAACTCCGCACCATCAACCGCATCATCATCACCGCTTGCGGCACAAGCTACTATGCAGGCATGGTCGGTGAATACATGATTGAAGACTTGGCCGGTGTTCCGGTCGAAGTCGAATACGCTTCGGAATTCCGCTACCGTAACCCGATCATCAAACCGGGGACGCTCGTAGTCGCCATCAGCCAGTCCGGCGAAACCGCAGACACGCTCGCCGCCCTCAAGGAAGCCCAACAGAAAGGCGCAACCGTTCTCGCCATTTGTAACGGAGTCGGTTCGACGATTGCACGAACAAGCGATGGCGGAGTCTATCTACATGCAGGTCCCGAAATCGGCGTGGCAAGTACAAAGGCATTCACAAGCCAAGTGACCGTACTCGCGATGATCGCCCTCTTGCTCGGTCGCCAGCGCAGACTCAGCTTTGAAGCCGGTGCAGATATCGTCAAAGACCTTATGGAACTGCCGGATCTCGTTTCCAAGACGCTCGAACTTTCCGACAGTATCGCCGAAATCGCAAAGACACTCTGCAAGGCGAACAACTTCTTGTACCTCGGTCGCCATTTCTGCTACCCGGTTGCCATGGAAGGAGCGCTCAAGCTCAAGGAAATCAGCTACATCCACGCCGAAGGCTACCCCGCCGCCGAAATGAAGCACGGCCCGATCGCCCTTATCGACGAAAACATGCCGGTCGTGGTCATCGCCCCGAAGGACGCTTTGTTCGACAAAATCATCAGCAACATCCGCGAAATCAAGGCTCGTGGCGGCAAGGTCATCGCCGTCACGACGAAGGACTGCAGTCCGTTGGACGAAATCGCCGACCACATCATCACGGTGCCGAAGACCATTCCGATGCTCATGCCGATTGTCACTTGCATCCCGCTCCAGCTCCTCGCCTACCACATCGCCGTCCTCCGCGGAAACGATGTCGATCAGCCGAGAAACCTCGCCAAAAGCGTAACAGTGGAATAGCGGCTACGCCACAGTAAGCAGTGGTTAGTAAACAGTGATGCAAATGTCACCCCGGCCAATCAAATTGCGCCGGGGTGTTTTTATCGAATAAAGTAAAATAGAGAAGTAAGGGGATTATAGGAGGGGAAAGTCATCCTCGACCTGACACTCCCTCGTCATCCTCAACCTGATCGAGGATCTATGCAGCGCATTAGAGGGGAGAAAGGGATGGAACGACTCGGTCACTTCGTTTCCCTCGACGCCCTTCGTCCCCACTCTCAAGGAGAGTGAGGGATGGGACTCTGCCGTCTTTTCATTCCCTCGCCGCCCTCCGGGTTACGGCTGCGCCGTAATCCCAAACTCGCCTGTGTTCGCTTCGCTCTCGGCGAGTTTGTCGAACCCTCTGCGAGGGTTCTCATCCCTAGCCTTTGAAACAAAAAGCGAAGCAACATGGGGGTTGTTTTTTTATGACCCTTTGCTGGGAGTGAGAGAGGGATGGGACGACTCGGTCACTTCGTTTCCCTCGACGCCCTCCGGGTTACGGCTACGCCGTAATCCTTGACCGCGCTGTGTTCGCTTCGCTCTCGCGCGGTCAATCGAACCCTCTGCGAGGGTTCTCATCCCTAGCCTTTGAAACAAAAAGGAACCCACAAGGGGGCTGTTTTTCCACATGATCCTTTGCAGGGGGGAGAGAGAGGGATGGGACGACTCGGTCACTTCGTTTCCATCGCCGCCCTTCGGGTTACGGCTGCGCCGTAATCCTTGACCGCGCTGTGTTCGCTTCGCTCTCGCGCGGTCAATCGAACCCTCTGCGAGGGTTCTCATCCCTAGCCTTTGAAACAAAAAGCGAAGCCTTTCGGCTTCGCTTTTTGTTTCAAGGAGAGAGAGGGATTCGAACCCTCGGTCCTGTGACAGACTCCGGATTTCGAGACCGGCCCATTCGACCACTCTGGCATCTCTCCGAGGTTTGCACAATATAGCAAAATTCATTCAAACTGTCTATGCCAGTCAGGCAAACTTTTACAACATTCTTTTTTCTTATTTCAGAAAACCCTCCTTTAAAAACCTTTGATTTCATCATCTTATTTTCTACATTTGGCACAAATTTTTAGGGGACCCAACAGACTTCAGGTTTATAAGTGCGAGTGCACTTCGGGGCTTATTGAATGCTCGGTTCGAGCAATGTGATGGTGCGGCACACGCCGCAGATGAAGTTTACGGATCCCGAAGGTGACTTATGGCAGAAAATATTTCTTCCAAATTGGGTTCTGATATTCCCGAAAACGAAAAACTAAATTCCAAGATGCAAATCGAAGCCGATGCATTCTTGAACGCTATCGCAGGCGGTGCAGACGAAGACCAGGCCGACGAAGCCGCATTCTTTGCAGCAAATCCGAACGGAGTTGTCGTCGATGAAAACGGCGAAGTCCTTAAGTCCGGTGCAGAATCCAAAATT
>Ga0310690_10008322_pt1 | contig 13181 bp, 11 predicted proteins | sample AusTroGonzalo_MG_2_FD_207661 | JGI IMG/M metagenome (GOLD analysis project Ga0310690, IMG submission 207661) | Bovine rumen microbial communities from tropical cattle in Woodstock, Queensland, Australia - Gonzalo_04 (v2) (version 2) | ecosystem: Host-associated > Mammals > Digestive system >... | reverse complement strand
AGGCGGTAACACGAATATGAAACTTCTCACCATTTAACAAAAAAGACACAATTTACAATGCCATCGTGAAAAAGGTTCTCTGAGCTTCAGAAATCTGGGTTTTCCCATCCGCAGTTTCTCTTCGAAAATCCTCCAGCGCAACATAAAATGTTACGGAGAGGTAGTAGTCGCGCCTGACCTCTATCCTTTCAATTAGGTGAGCAAGAACCATTTTCTTTTCATCCTGTTGCATTAAATCATAAGTATCTGCCCACTCCATGATGCTCTGATACTGACTCGAGAGGAACTTAACATGGTTTTCTTCGTTGTCCTTTTGCTTTTGAAGATCGGCAATTACTTTCTCCATTGTTGTAATTCGATCGCGAATATCATTCAGCATCGGATTCAACACATCAGCAGTTAGTTTGCTTTCGCCCATAAGACAGTTGATTATCTCTTTTTCGATAGCCTCACGTTTTGCTTGGAGCTGTTTTAGTTCTCCCTCGCACCTCTTTATCATGCTTAAGGTTGAGCTTTCTTTTTGCCTCCTGGCTTGTTCTTTCCAGATAGAATCAACTGTAGACTTAACGCTTTCAAAGTACTGATGAACAACACGATCAATCTCATCTTCAATGATTCTTGCTGAATAGACGGTTTGTCCATCACATTCTCTGGCATCTATTGCTCCATTATAACAACGATAGATCGGACGGAAGTAAGTGTGGTTTTTTCGATTTCTTACACAATAGCTTCCAACAAGTTTTTTGTGGCAATGGCCGCAATAAAGAATACCCGAAAGCAATGTGGCGCCATAGACTGATGTCTTTGTTCTTCCCTCTTCAATTATACCATTCTCCAATTCCCTACGGCTGTCATACCGGTGAAGAATACGATTCTTGAGAGCGTGCTGGACGAATTCAAACTCAGCATCTGATATCAAGCGAAGGTCCTCAATAGGTTCTGATACCACATCGTTCATATGCATCCTGCCAGTATACACAATATTCTTTAGTATTGTCATAACTGTCGGCCGTGTCCAGACTTTCTTGTCGTCTGGGTATTTTTTGTTAAGATGATTACAAATCTGCCATGCACCACAATCGTGTTTTCCAGCCAGATTAAAGATTTCCTGAATGATCGGGCCTGTCTTTTCATCAATTTCCAAGTCATATAGCGGACGATTTTTCTTTCCAATCCGGCCCTTATGCACCAGTTTATATCCATACGGGCAAGTGCCACCTCGCCAGATCCCATCTGCTGTCATCTGAGAATGAGCAGCCTTCACACGTATAGAAGTTTTTTCACTTTCACCACCGGCTTGCCAGTAACGGATATAATTGATCAACTTATCTGCCCTGTTCTCAATTCGCTGCTGACCCTCCCTCGTGCTCCAGACTTCAATCCCATGTTCGACAAACCATTGAACCAAAAAAGGCGTCTCATCTTCTCGTCGTCCAAGTCGGTCAAACATAAAGACCAGGAGAATATCGAACTCCCTGCGCTCAGCTTTGGATCTTATCTCTTGGATAGCATCTCGTTTGCTCGCAGAAATCTTATACCCTGAAACGCCTTTTTCCATCAGTTCACCAGTAAACTTCCATTCCGGTTGTCTGCTAATAAAATCCAGACATTCACGGCGTTGCATAGGAATGTCATCTTGTGGGTCAACCTGCCCTTTGGTGGATACTCTGTATAAACACATTACTCTTTTCATACTGCAACCCTCTTTCTTTTGAGGGCTATAGCATGGAAGCGCGCAGCATTCAGTTTTCAAGGTGCGACTGTTATCTACAACAGAAGATTAAGTGGAATGTGTATTCATGTCAAGTTTCTCAAGGAGAACTTATTAAATTGTATAATCTGCAAAGAAGAAAACAAATCAAGCCGTCGTCTTATTTGATGGATGCTTCTGATCTTGTTTGATCCAGGATCTCCGTGATAGACTCGTATCCGGATATCATTCGAAAAGAGGTATGACAGTTCATGCAGCCATTTTCACCTCTGATCTTTTCCCCGGCAGCTGTTTTTCTGACACCAATATTGCTGGCAACGGTTAACGATGCCGACAGGGAATTACTGACACAGATCTATCTGGACTACCGGAATCTGATATACAGGGTAGCACTCACGTTCTTTCCGGATAACCACTGTGAAGCGGAAGATGCCTTCAGTAATACACTTGAAAAGCTTTGCAAACGACCGGAGCTGCTCCGCTCTATTGCGGATGCGCAGAAAGCATCTTATATCGCAGTGATCACTGCCAATACCTGCAGGGATATCCTCCGCAGGAAAAAGCGCAACATCTATGCTTACAGCCTTGAGGACGGGTCCATGGATTGGGCTGCTGATCCCGCAGATCCTTATGAAAACCTGTTTGAACACGGTACCATGGAAGAAGTCCTGGACGCATGGCAAACCCTGACAGACAAAGACCGTGATATCATCCGGATGCGTTATGCAGAAGAAAAGACTGTCCCGGAAATGGCTGCTTTGCTTGATGTCAGGGAATCAACGATCTATTCCGCTCTCTTTCGGGCAAGAAAGCATCTGACGGAGCATCTGAAGAAGGAGAAGAACCATCATGAAGAATAACACGGCCGCAATCGACCCCTGGGAACAATCCTGGGAACTCATCGGCACTTTTCTGCGGGATGATGAATCAAAGCGGTTGCTTTCCGCTGCATCCGATCCTCTTTCTGAAGCGGACAAGGCTTATATGGATTCGTTTTTCCGTGAAAAAGAGGCTGTCCATCTCCAGATGATCGGAAAAACAGTCGCCCGCGAAGCTCGGGCCCGTCTGCTGAAAACCACCCTGCCGAAGGCTCTTCGGATTGCCGCTGTCTTCATCGCTATTCTGGCTGTTTCTGTTGGCATTGCCCTGGCAGCCATCCCGGAATTCAGGGAATATGTCGGGAAACTGTTTGCAACCACAACCCAGCAGTACACGGAGCTCAAAATGATACCCGAAACCATGGAAGGCAATCCGGTATCTGTAGTTCCCGAATCTTTACCGGCACAGGAAAACAACACACAAACCCAGCCCTCGGCAGCATCCGGAAAAGCCCTGATGCCGAAGGGCTGGACAGGAAAAAACATCCTGACGAATCTCCCACAGTCGGCGGAGATTACAGGATATGAACTAGAAGCCTTCCCCCAAGTCTTCTACAGACTTGATCCATCATACACCTGGAATATCTCTTACTGTGAATATCCGGGCGATACCATTATCCGTGTTGATACAGAAGACGCTGAGCTTTCGGCCTATATCATCAACGGTTCAACGGTGACCGCTGCTGTCAAGAATAATCTGATTTCATTATGGTGGAATGATGAAGATACCATATTCGTATTCCAGGTCCAGCACCTGACACTGCAGGAAGCACTGGATTATGTCCGGCATATCGTTCCGGCGAAATAGATCGTTCTGATAATTATGGCTCTGCTTAACAAACAGGAGACAGAGAATCATTCCCCGTCCCTTTGTCTCTCTTTTTACTTCAGGAAAAACACAGGAATGCTTGATATGTCAACAGAAACCATATGATGAACAGGGCCGGAAATATGCACTCCAGAAGGGTCATAACACATTGATGAAAAATAGACATTGATTGGAGTTCTTTGTATGATTTCTTTTGCAGCTTGTTTACTGTCCGCATGAATTAACAACCGGATTTCAATATACTTATTTCCGTCTTCTGTCATATCATCACAATCACTGCTATCAGCATCCCCAAGATATCCGTAAGAATGACAATTGCTCTTAGATATCCATATATTATCTGTTTCCAAAGGTATGTCAAATAGTACATTGTATACATTTTTATGCATTGATTTGCGTTTTACTCCCTGACATATACAAACATAGTACTCATTGGGGTATGTCAGAATATCCTTCCATTCCGCATTAGACAAAACTATATCCAGTTCCCTGAACACCAATGAAAACTTACCATCAGATAAATCAAAAGCATTTACCGGATATATTTTTGCTCTTTCCATAATAATGGAAAACCCTTCAGATGGAACACTTTCTTCAACTGGTTTTGATACATCAATAGGAATAGTCTCCAGACAATCGTTCATATCTTCATGATATAACGCAAGGCCAAGTTGACTACTGTTTATTATTTTCCGGACATCGGATTCCTGATTAATCCAGCCCCAAATGTATCCCGTAATATTGGAATGATTTCTCGTCTCTTCTATAAATGATTCTGTTGTTATTAGTAAATCAATTGAATCAGAAGTATGGGTAATCAGGCAGTAGTGTGATAATTCATCCCACCATGCGTTTTCAATACTGACTTGAAGCCACACTCGATGATATTTGCAAGACTTTGATACGGCTTTTATTTGTTCTTGTGCATAACCCGAAAGCGCATCTAATTCTTCCAAATCATTTATTGTATAAGTATCGAACATATCAATACTATATGATAACACCGCCGCATAGGGAGATGCCTCTGCTTTTGAAAAAGCGAAGAACGGAATCATCAAGCAAATCAAAACCAGGCGTTTCATTGTCATTGCTCCTCCCACATCACAGCCCCGCTATGGTCAATGTACATCAGCTTTCCGGCCTTCTCTATCATTTCTTAGTTACTATCATAGAATCCGACTCAATAGTGTTGCTATTCCATTTTGGTTCAACCCACATCTTGGGAATACGATAAATGTATGCTGTGTTCGGCAGCCCATCCAGGGTTAATTCGGCAAACCCTTCACAGAATGCATATCCCTTTCGTTTTTCGCCAAACAGAGGTTGTCTGTACTTGAATGATTTTAGTTTGTATCCCTGGCATACGATATATGTATAGTTGTCAAAATCAAATTCAAATTGCTTATACATTTCCTTGTCTGGTCCGCGCTCAGAATACGGCTTTTCAGAAAGTGAATACCAGCACAGCGTAGTTTCGATTGGCTTCCCATCAGGACTTCTGTAATCTGTGTCCTTCGATAAACAACCAAAGTAATCAAAAGGGATTTCCACCCACCTTTGATTAATATGCGCCATAACAAAAACAGAAATGCATATAATGATCAGGATTGTCAGTATAATCCACAGCTTTTTCCTTCTAAGCAACGGGATACCTCCTGGCACATGTTTATATTCTCAAGTATTCCCATGCAAATAATCCATGCGATAATAGGTTAGTTTGTGGGCAAAGCCCTAATATCAAGGTTTGCGTCCCATTTCATTTCCTCTTTATGGCTTTCGGGAAGTTCTTTTCTCTTGATCAATTCATCGACAATGCTCTCACGGCATTGTGAACAAAGAGATGCCTCATAGGCCCAGTAAAGAAATGATGAAGGAAAATCGATTGTGTTTATACTATCAAGAATCGCAAAAACGATTTCGTGCCATATGTCTTCGTTATCATAAGTTATGGGCAGCCCTTCAAGATGTTGAAATATTAATGATTCATCTTCTTTTCTGAAATTTCGAATAAGCATTATTATAGCTGAATGATCAAATCCTTTTTCAAGAACATCTCTCGCATAATCATGCAAGCGATCGTCTTTTAGGAGCGAAAGTGCTGCATTGATTTGTTCTGCGAGCCGACTATTATCAGAAATGGTACAGTCCATGAGTAAACTCACGTCAAGAGGCCAAAGATACTTGTGCGATGTAAAAACAGATGCAATACTCGCTTTTATGTCAGGATCTGTCTCGGTACTGAAATATTTGGCCAGCTTTTCTGCTTCAGATGCATCCATGGTCATTAACCCGCGGCACATCATTTCAAAGCGTTCTATCTTTGGATCTTCCCGAATCCACGATAGAACAGCTTCTGCTGTCACCCTGTTTTTCTTTCCTTTTCGTTCAAATCCTGATGATGTGGACATGACTTTTATGTATTCTCTCACCCCGTCGACACCCTCGGTAGCTTTTATGGCCTCGCTGTATCTGTCTTCACCAAAATCTTCTTCAGCAACAGTATCAAACCATAGGAAATGAGTCCTTAGTTCCGTGATGTCTTCCGACCTCGACAGAAACCACCGGCCAATATCCCTCATAACGTTACCCAATACTCTGACACTTCTACCTCTGATCAGTTTGATTGCTAAGTATTCAAATGATTCACACAGAGGGATAAGATCAGTCAGCGGTACTTCGGAATAGAGCTGACGTTCAATATGCCTGTATTTATCAACAATGATTTTTTTGTCAAAAAGCGCAAGCAAGTCAGAGAGATAGCAGATTTGATTCCAATCCTTGTCGATATCTGGATTCATAAAGCTTTCCTCAGCAACAGTTATGAATGGTTCCGGATCTTCGTACAGGGAGATAAGGTCATAGGTAAGGAAAGCCCTTGACCCCTCACACTGCATATCAAAAGTATAGTCTTTCCCGCAGATCTCCATTATCTTCTGACGATATTTTTCCGGATCAGCTTTAGCAATCATGTACGCTCGCCCGTGTCCGGCCACTAGATAATGTTCAAAATCGTATCCTGAGTTCATGGCTATCCTCACAAGTTTCATTTATTGATGAAACGTTAAAGTCCAACTTACTTTCTTGACAGAGGACCAGATTCTGTCTGCCACTGGAATTGTTCTTTAAAGTCCTCATAGCACTGCTCACAAATCCAGTAGTATTCATCCTCCGTGCAGTATGCATCCGGATGATTTACCTTATCAAATCTCTCCCAACAAAAGCGGCAATGTTCATGATCATTCCGTTCTGTCGGAACAAACTGCTTTTTCAGCAGTCTTTTCCCAGAAAGGTATTTCTCCTGATTAGTCAATCGCCAATCTGACAAATGTATAATCGCTCCTTCCATGCAAATATCTCTAGAAGTCAGATCCAAGAACTATCTCTTCTCCAATCTTGCCTTCCCAATGGTCTGTATCAGGATTTGCGAATCCATCTTTAAAAATATAGAGATCAGCAGCACACTGGTTTGTTTCTGCGTCTACCTGGACGTAGCAATACATATGATATCCCAAGCTTTCAAGATGACAGTTAAAAAGGACAATATTAAAATTCCAGTCACCATCAATCGGTGCGTCTGGCCAGATCTTCTTTATTTCTGCGCGGGAAAAAACTCCTTTGATCTGTATTGGTCCATACTCAACCGAGCACTTTAGATTGCCATTTGTAATTCTGATAGGAGTAAAGGGGGCCTCATGCGTTTTTGTTGACCATTCTGCCTCTTGCACAGGATAAACATTATATGTTCTATCAATACCCGCCTCGGGCGGGAGATGAATCATTGCAGAAATCGTTATTTCACAGTTCTTATCAAATATTGATAACACCGCGATAGCAACAATGATAATGCTCAGAATTGTCAGTAAAATCCACAGTTTTTTCTTCTTGCGCAACGGGATGCCTCCGGACATAATCAGTTTTCTAATACGATACCATCTTTGTTTTTCAGTCTGCCATCGGCATGTCCAGAATATATGCCGCGGGGATAACACCCTCATCATCTTCGTGCTCACAAACGACCATCAGTTTTCCGCCCCATCCGGCAACAGGAAGTGAATCGATCTGATCCTGCCACGTTGGCTTTTCCTGAAGCATTGAAATCAGAAGCATATATTGGTCATCCGGCATATTGGTTACCGCGGCCAGCGCCATGAGACCGCCCAGAGATGCTTCCGGCGCGTTCCCGTTCATATTGTAAACCTGAACGCGGACAATCCCGGCGTCCTCATCTTCCGTCTTTGCAGTCAGCATAACGAGAGTCATATCCCCGAAAACAAAACCGTGTACAACACTGCCATCATCCATCGGGTAAGTTTTGACTTCCTGCAAAGCAAAAGAACCCGAATAAATATTCCAGTTCAGCTGATACCATCTGGAGCAGAATTCACCGACCGTAACGGCAGGCACCGGATAAACCTTTTCCTCGTCCCATCCTTCTTCCGGTTCCCGCTGAAGGGGTACCGGGTTCAGCGCGGTAATCGTCATCAGATGATAGGGAAAATCGACGTTACGATCCACGTGAGACTGGACAGCTTCATACCGATTCCCTTTCCAGCTAAAGGCTGTTCCGCTCTTTTGCCCTGTTTTTTTCCTCAGCATACGGATTGCCGGATCGGCGGATCCCTCCGCCGCCTGAATGCAGCAGGAAGCCAGCGTGTTGAATGAGGATAGCTCCTGTTCATCCTGGACGATCACATGGATCTCATTGATCTGCGCGTCCTCACTGTCGGAAGACAGATAGAGCGTCAGGCACATATCGCCGTATCCGCAGAGCATCGTCCGGACCCATTTCCCGTCAGACCAAATCGCGTCACCGATCAGCGAATCATCCTCATAAAACAGCCCGCCGTCCTCGTCAGCCTTCAGCAGATCAATAAAATCTTTGCAAAACTGGCGAAGCGTCGCCGGCGATCCATCCGCTTTTCGCGGTTCCGCAAACAGGATGTCTCCTTCCATCCGGATGATGCTATCAAACGTTTCCCGGGGTATTTCGCCGACGCTGTCCAGCCAGGCCCGTCCGGTTTCCGTATCGTCGCATATCAGGTTCCAGATCCCGTTTTCCCCGCAGTACATCCTGCCTGCCCAGGTAAATGCTTCGGGCACAACATCATTGAAGCTGTTGTCCAGCAAAAAACGGTAATTGTATTCCCATTGCGATTTATCTCCGGACAGTTTTCCTTCCAGGATCTTTCCGCCGCCCAATCTTTCAATGTTCTTCTCAGCAAGCTTTTTCATAGATCTTTCCGCTTCGCTGAGATCGTCGATATCAAGCACCAGGGCAATATGCGTAAACTGGGCAAGTATCCGTGTATAATCATCCGCAAAGCAGAAAGCGTATGTAATGTTTTCTCCGTCGCCCACGTACGGTTCATGGGGAAACGTCATCGGCAGATTGAAGAAGCTCAGCATATAAGGCTTTCTCTCCGCCCGTTTGGCTTTCTGCTTTTCCGTCATTCTTGCCAGGCAGGACATGGCCCGATCACAGTGATCGCATTCTTCCATAAAGAAGCAGACCGCCCGTGTGCCGTCCAGATAGCATTTCGCCCGATAGGAACTGTCCGGGGTGTCCGGATAGGTATAATTGAAATACATGATCTGATCAACGGGATCAACCTGCGGTGTGTCAGTTTCGCCGTCATGCGCACTGATGTTCCCGGACGCAAAATGGTACAGGGCGTTATACTTTATCCAATCCGCGTCTTTATCCGGAAACTGTTTTCGATATCCTTCAATGACTTCGGCGATATCGGCATGGCGAAGCTGATACTCCGCGCTGTCATACACACAGTTTCCCCATATCATATAGCAATCTGTCCATTCTTCTTCCCAGTTGTCCTCCCGAACGCAAGCCTCCGGCATTCCGGGCAGGGAAAAAGCGATATCTCCCACGCAGCCCTGCCAGCTCCTGAACGGGTCGGGAATCGTAGCAGCGGTTTCAGTTTCCTCTTCCTCTGCAACAGCGCAGGCAGTCCATATCAGGATAAGAGCCATCAGGATCAGTATGGCTTTCTTCAGCATGGTCAGACCTCCTCGATAATACGCTGTCATTACTCTTCAGGAACAAACGTCAGGTGCTGTATTTCCGCATACTTTTCCGCCGCGGATCCCGGAACGCCGTAAATCGTTTTGATTGATTCCCCGATGGATATATATTCAGCCGTTGTCAATTCAGTGCCTTCTCCGATCTGAACGTTCTGCATAATACCGATCTGCGTCACACTGGCTGGGATATGCAGCTCTGTAATGCCTGTATTTTCAAAAGCAGCATAGCCGATGTATTCCAGTCCGTCAGGCAGGGTCACGCCGGTCAGCGATGCCCGGCGGAAAGCACCGGAATAGATCTGTTTTACACTTCCCGGAACACTGTACTCTTTATCTTCGTTCATGAAGGAATACCAGATCAGTTTTTCGCCGTCCGCGGAAAGAAGAATCGTACCATCGTCATTTCCCTGAAAGTGTTTGTTCTCTTCCGGAACAGTGATATAGCCAAGATAGGAACAAAATGCAAAAGCGTCATCTTCTATTTCTTCCAGCGTTTCCGGCAGATACAGCTCTGTCAGATAATTGTTTCCCCAGAACGCCGTCTGTTCGATCTTCTTCAGCCCATCACACAGTCCCGGATCCCTCAGCCGGAAACAGCTTTCAAAGGTTGCGTCAGGCAAAACTTCAAGAGATTCAGGCATAGAAGCATAGACCAGATGCGCACAACCGCCGAAGGTATGATGTCCCATTTCCCGGATCGAATCAGGCAGGGTAACACAGCGGACAGTTTTTTCATAGAATGCATTATTTCCCATGGATGTGACCGGTTTCCCCTCGATCTCATCCGGAACAATCACATATTCCTTTTCGCCGGTATAGGCCTCTATACACACTTCGTCCTGATCGATTGTGTATATAAAATCAGATGCCGGTGCTTCTTTGATACTGCAGGGAATGCTGGTATATATCCCGGTAGTGGTAAAAGAATCAACCATCCCGGAAACAATCTGAGTATATTCTTTATCATCCGGATCCACCGGATACATGAAGTACCAAAGATCTCCTTCAATTCCCCAATCAAGCAGATAGCATTCTTCGTCAGGATTGCTGATCCAAATCATTTCAAAGCCCTGACCGACCATTTCCACTCTGGTGGCCGGAAGGCCATGCAGGTCAAACTGCTCCAGGATTTTGCTGTTTTCCGTACTTTCCCCCTTTATGACATTGAGGCCTTCCCGCAAAAACCCTCCCAGCGGATGCTCGTCATCCAGAAGGATGATCGCCTGATCAAGTGTGCCCAGCTCCGTTATGACGACAGAATGAGACAGGTTATTTGGATCTGCCGCAAAGGCTGTGGGCACACCGTATCCTTCGCTGGCGTCCCCGCCGGTCCATTCCATCGGACAATCCACACAAAAATGGCCGGGAGTTTCCGGGTTGTCTGCCACCAGCGGAAAGCAGGTGTATCCGGGTATGCTGCGGAAATCCGTTGCTGTTTCTTCTTCTGCATAAGCAAAAGCACAGAAACATAGAACAACCACAAGCAGCATGGACAGGAACCGTTTTTTCATGAAGATGTCCTCCTATGTGAAATCAATATTTCGCTTTTCGCCTGCCGGTTTTCTGCATCAGACTTTTTCTGAATTATACTATTCTGAATGCACTGTCGCCAATCATTCGGCTGCGAAATTCAAAACGAAACACCCTATATAAAAATATAACGACGAAAGATCGCTGAATCTTTTTTCTGCTGAGCAAAATAATTCATGAATTCATGAGGTGACGCTGGTAAGACAGCACAGAATCAAGAAACCCTGCAGCACATAACATGCAATGCAGGATTTGGGACGGTTTTTCTCTTGTTCCCTTTGGCTTATTCATGATTATCCGTCAATGCCTTCTTCTGTCGCGGACATCACACTTACGATAGCACCTTGTTATTTTTCCATCAAATCATCAGCCACAGTAATGGGTAAAGTTAGTTTGAGATGAAAAGCATGTCAAGGATAAAAATGCCTCTTTCTTATCCGTGATCTTCCGTCAGCTGTACTTCCTCTTCTGTCGCGGGAATATAACCGCCTCCGCCTTCTTCATTGGTAAGGCTGAATCCCTCGTCAGTAATTGTCAGTCCTTTGGTGATCACACGTCCGTTCTGATAGATCAGGGTCAGTTGATACGGCGGTTTGTCCCAGTACAGGTTCATAAACGGATTGTAAGCTGTCACATACCATGTCCCGGATGCTTCCGCGGCATTTTCCTTCCGTTCCGGCGTATCAAGATCCCAGTCCCAGGTTCCTGCAGTGAAGGTACCATCACTGTTGAAAACCAGATAATCATCTGCCATGTTGCCACCGGCATAGAATTTCCAGTTGCCGACCAGCTGTTCCATCACATCCGGAAGCGTTTCCTTTTCCATGACTTTCAGATCCCGGATCGGAACAAAGCCCCAGACGATAGCGCCGCCGTCCGTGAATTTTCCATTCTTTACTTCGGCACTGACATATGCATAATGATTGTTATACAGGCCCATACAGGAAAACTGCGTTCCCTTCGGGACTGTGAACTGCTGGAATTGGCTTACGTCCGGATCGTCTGTCAGCCAGGTGTCTGCAGTTGCTTCAACGTCAACGTGCGCAAACCCCGTCAGAGGTTCATCCGGATGCCAGTCTGTGATTTCCGGCAGACCGAGATCTTTACACAGCGTATAGCCAATCCGCTGTGTCCGTTCGCTGACATTGTACCGGATACAGGCATAGGATTCGTTATCAGCGTTCTTGAATTGAGACAGCAGCCAGATGTTTCCGTTCAGTCCGACAGCGGCTTTTCCTTTTCCTGCCCGCCAGGCGGATTTCCCATATGGTGCACTGTACACAGGAGCTGTGCCTTTCTTGTTCGACTGCAAAAGCTCGCCTGGCTGATCTGGCGTATAATTGTATCCGTTTCCTGCCGGAAAGCCCAGGCACTGTGAAGCGCCTTCAAATTGAGCCTGTACCAGATTCAGGCTTCGGACTTCCTCCACTGAATGCGGAAGAAGCTTGATGTTGAAGTCTGACAAGCGAATCCTGACAGGCCACAGGGCGGTGCTGCCCTCCTGAATCGCCCAGTACCAATGGATACCGATCTCGTCATCTTCCCAATACCCATTCAGCTGAAACTCACCGATCCTGGCGCTGGAAAGCAGGTATTCGCCATCTTCTGACCACGGATGGAAAACATATTCCTCTTCATCGCCATAGCGCAGATACAGGTTTTGATCCATCAGCAGGAGTGACGGGGCTTTTCTCTTATCATCCGGCTGGTATACCGCTGTTGTATAAACATGGAGGTTGTCCAAATCATCCACAAAGAACAGCGCATTGTGATAACGGGCGGACATCACTGCAAAGGGATCTGCCTGATTGCCCAGCAGGATGTAGTCATCCCAGTCATGAGTTTTGATCATGGCCTGTAGCAATTTGCCCTTTAGATTCCAGCTGTTGGCGGATGCGCTGGAACATAGAAGAACAGTGCATAGCATTACAGCGGTAAGAATCAAAATAAAACATTTCCTCAAGAGTTTCCCTCCGTTTCTATGGATCAATCATATATTACTCATATTCATAAACGCTCTTCAGTCTCCGTATTAAACATAAGGCATATGAAACTCTTTTCACCGCAGAGGACCGGATTTCCTTCACGGGGTATATTATCCATTTCCATTTCCCAGGCTCGTCACGGGAACAAGGCCAACAATTCCATCCTTCAGGAAATACACAATCGCATATTTTTGCTCACTCTCCGCTTC
>Ga0310690_10008319_pt1 | contig 13184 bp, 11 predicted proteins | sample AusTroGonzalo_MG_2_FD_207661 | JGI IMG/M metagenome (GOLD analysis project Ga0310690, IMG submission 207661) | Bovine rumen microbial communities from tropical cattle in Woodstock, Queensland, Australia - Gonzalo_04 (v2) (version 2) | ecosystem: Host-associated > Mammals > Digestive system >... | reverse complement strand
TTTTGGGAAGAATCGACTGTTAGTACGGCTAACATTTCTATGATACTGTAATCTTCGTAATCTTTTATTCTATTTGTATCATCTAACAACCAATTTAATAATAAAACCCCTTCAACCATATGACTTGCAATTATGCATGCATCATAACCATCGTTTCCCAAATTCAATACAGCTTGTGCTGAAAACAGCATTTTTCGGAGAAAAGACACAGTAATACGCTGTTCAGGCGTATTTTGCAAGAAAGTAATCCCTTGCAAACTTCTGAGTGCATCAATAATAAATTGTTTACAATCTTCTGTTTTCATTTTTAGTGTCTTTTTATTAATTAGCCTCTTTGTATGCTACAGGATTATTCATAAAAAAGCAATTAAATTCTCTGGGAAAGTGAGTTTTGGCGAGAATGGATGTGGAGTTGTCCAGCTTTTTAAGTTCATCGGCTCCAGAATGGGCCTAAATTTTTACCGGGATATACAAAAAAGCATGTACAAGTGTGTCCAAACACGATATAAAATATCTTGATAAAACTTGTGATGCATGGTGTGATTCATTGGTTCAAGCGAAATTGAAATATTGTTTATTTTCAATAAGTTAATCTTATTTTGGTGCGAAACCGGCTTTCCGCACCAATTAAAAAGCTTGAAAATCAAGCGTTTTAAATCAAGGTCAAGGTTTATTCTTTGGCCTTTTTTTGTTTCCGATTTTGCTTTCCTTCTACGCCAAAAACGATTTTAAAATTATATCTTTTTTTATGGACGATTTCGAAACCTTTATCTTGCGAAATAACAAAAACAAGCTTTCCAAGCCAAAAGCGAAAATAATAACGTTTTTGCGTCAAATTAAACTTTTCCTTTGTCCGGTATTCTGTACCGTCATCATTTTCAACTTCGACACTTCGACCAAAACCAAAGCGGTTGTTATCAAAATCTAAACCATATTCGACATAAATCATTTATTCAAAACCCCTTTCGCTGATGTCTTAAATAATATGATATTGAATGCAAAAATACAATGAAAATATTCTTGTTTAGAAAAGCAATAATAAAAATAATCCTTTACACAAAAACTTAGTTTTCTTATACTGGTTTTGTTCTTTGAAGAAAGAACGGGGCGTAGAAAACCCTATCTTTACCGGTCGATTTAACATGACGACCTAAAATAAGTATGTCGATTTCTGCTCTTATCGGGCGGATGTCGGCTGAATAAGGCTTCGGCTGAATAAGTCGAGCCATCTGGTAAGGAATGGTTTTCTAACATCCGCCCACTTTAAGGTGGGTTTTGTTTTGCCCTGAAAGTAATTTTTGAAAACAAAAAGGAGTTAGAAATGAAAAAACAAGTCGGCCGCAGTATGATAGAAATGCTGGGCGTTTTGGCGATTATCGCGGTACTGTCCATTGGTGGCTTATTGGGTTACCGCCGCGCGGTCAATAATCATCAAGCCAATACTATCCTTGACGACGTTAATCGATTCGCGTTCGTGATATTAGAGAGAAGCGGCCTCGCGTTGGGTGAAGTTATTCCCAAAGGCGACTTTGTCGAAAGCGGTATTTATACATTAGAAGGATATCAAGACATCGAACCGAACCAGTTTTCAATTACAGTTAAAAATGTTCCCAAAGGCGTGTGCGAGGCTCTTTTGCCAAAAGCGGTTATTGAATACAAAGTGCGTGTGAATCCAAGTGCTAACGAACAAGGGAAATTGTACGATACTTTAAACAAAGATTTATGTACCAATGACACAAACATTATGGTGTTTTACTTTGGGGATACAACGGACTTGTGTAATCCGAAAGAAGATGGCTATACACCCTGTACCACCAACGCAGATTGTTGTGGGGGAGAATTCTGCGCTTTTGAAAATCCAACGGGGCATAATGATGAAGAAAAAGGTAAAGGGCAATGTACAGATTTATTAGATTTTTCGGAAACTGAAGCAAAAACGATGTTAGATGGACGGACATGGATAAGAAGTGTTAATCCTATGACATGGTGGTCAGCCCAAAACTGGTGTACAGCTCTAGGAAAACAGCCGGCAACCCGAATAGATTTGGGATGTGGAAATATTAGAGGTAATAAGGTATGTAACTCATCTATTGCAAGTGCAATATACGACAAATGGACTTATAACAAGTGGCATTGGCTGGAAAATGATAATATAATGGCAGCAGATTCTTTTGGTATAGCGTTTTCTGATGGGACAATTGGTTCCCGTTGCAAAGATACTGTAGTTTATTTCAGTGGCTTTGCCCTTTGTCATTGAAATGATGTGGCATTGAACCCTTTTTTTCGTCACTTAAGAGCGCGGTAAAGAGTCCCAAAATAGCCGTCCCTCCTCACCATCACTCTGAGCGGATGCGAAGAGTCCATAACAGACAAATCAAAAAAGGAAACTATGGATTCTTCGCCCCATAAAGGGGTTCAGAATGACGATTAAATGGATCCTTCGGGGCGTTGCCCACTCAGAATGACGAAAAGAAAAAAGCCACTCAGGATCACAAAAGAAGAGAACGTCATTATCCCGCTTTTTTGCGTGAACGGGTGGCTGGGCGACCGGTTGGTTTTTTGGCTGTTTTCTTGCGCGGGCAGACTTGCCTTTTTTCCAGGCGTGTGTTAGAGTGTCATGAAAAGCAATACGAGAGGGAAATAATGACTCTTTTCATCAGACCGATACGAAAAAAAGAAGATGACGCTGTTTGGCAAATGTTCCAAGACATCCCCGCCAACGAAAACAACACCGAAAATCATGCCAACGGAACAAATCGCATCGAATTTGATGAATTTTGCAAAAATAACGTTTGTTATGCTCAAAAAGCACCCAAAGGTAAAATTTTGCAAATAACATACATTATCTTTGACAACGACGTTCCAGTCGGTTTTGGAAAATTCCGGCCTTTTTTGAACAAGGAATGCATCGAAAAAAGAGTCAGCCAATTTGCGTATATGATCTCCCCAAAGCACAGAGGGAAAGGCTACGCCAACGGCTTTTTGACTTTTTTGAAAAAAGAAGCCCAAAAATTGGGATTAAATAAAATAGAGGGCGGAGTTCTGGAAGAAAATTCTATCAGCCAACACATCATTGAGAAAAATGGCGGAAAGATAAAAGAACATATCAACGGAAGAATTATTTATACAATTGCATTGCCAAATAAAATGCGCTAAGGTAAAGGAATGAAAACTTGGATAAATGCATTCAAAGGATATTTAAAGCCCCCGGTTTTACTGTTTTTGTTTTTGGGGTTTTCGTGCGGCGTGCCCTATAATCTGGTGGGTTCGACGCTTTCTTTGTGGTTGGCCCAAAGCATGACCGCAACGGCCGCCATCGGCTTATTCGCGTTGGTTTTAATCCCATATAATTTTAAATTTTTGTGGGCGCCGTTTATCGACAGCGTTGAAATCCCGTACTTGGCCAAACGCTTGGGCCGTAAAAAAGCGTGGGGCGCGGTGTTTCAAATCGGTCTGGCAGTCAGCATCTTGGGTTTAGCCCTGACACCCCCGGCGGAAAATCAGTGGGTTTATCGTTTTTTCACAACGGCGGACGAACAAGAAATTGAAAACATTTTGCCACTGCAAACCTTTTTCTGGGCCTTCCTGACGGCCTTTTTTGCCGCCAGTCAGGACATCGTCGTGGATGCTTTGCGCGTGGATACTTTGACCAAAGACGAAATGGGTGAAGGGGCCAGCCTTTACCAATACGGATACCGCATGGGTATGTTGTTATCCGGCGCGGGTGTGTTGGCTTTGTCATCAAGAGTATCGTGGTCGGCGGCGTATGCCGTCACGGCGTTTTTTGTCTTTGTCGGGCTTTTGGCGTTGCTGCGCGTTAAAAATGTTTCCGAAAAGGGAGAAAAAGCGGATATTCGGCAATTGTTCTTTCCGGCGTTCAAAGATTTTGTCAGCCGCCATAAAAATTGGATTGTCGTTTTGTCCTTTGTCGTGCTGTATAAGCTTTGCAACGCGATGCTGGGCAAAATGGCGTACGTTTTTTACGCAAAAATGGACTTTACGACGGACCAAATTGCGCTTGTTTCCGGTACCATCGGCCCGTTTGTCACAATGATCGGAGTGGCCATCGGCGGAATTTTGGTAGCGCGCTTTTCGGTGTTAAAATGCTTGTTTTATTTGGGATGGGTGGAATGTTTGACATCTTTGACATTTGCTTTGTTATCGATTGTCGGCAACAACGTTCCGTTTTTTGTTTTGACGATTGTCTTTGACAACATCGTGGGCGGCATGGGCGGTTCGGTTTTCGTGGCATATTTGTCGGGGCTTTGCAGTCGAAAATGTTCGGCGACACAATATGCCCTTTTGTCCGGATTGATGGCAATATCGACATCGTTTGTAGCGTCTGTCAGCGGCTTTTTGGCAGAGAAAATGGGTTGGTACGAATTTTTCATTATGACCGGATTTTTAATGGTGCCGGCGTTGTGTTTACTGATTGGATTAATGAACCATGAACGAAAGGTGTCCTGAAAACTGTCCGTTTTTGCGCCGTCAAGGTAAAGTGTACCTTTGCGACCTGTTCGGCGGAGCGTTAAAAGTGGTTGTCGGCCCGTTGCGGTGTGACGATTGCCTAAACGATGTTCGACGCAAAGACCAAACCCAAAAAAGAGGCCTGTTTTCCCGCGTCCGGATGTTCCGGCGAAAGTTGGACTTTATCAAAGATTTCTCCAAAATCAAAATCACCGAAGGCAAGGACCGCCAACGTTTTTCCAAGGTGTTAAAGGGTTTGAAAGAAACTTTCCCCAATTTGTTGGATAAACAAAAAAGCAGTTTACTGATGAATGTTTTTTTGGTGTTGGACAATACCGAAAAAGATCAGATGATTTCCATTTTGCAAAATCAAAAAGCGGCAGAATCTTTTGTCAAAAAAATCACGTCAATGTCGCGCGGCGATAACTTTATAAAGGACGTCCGGCGCGAGATGAATGATTACTCAGCTCAGATCGAACGACAAAAAGAGTTGCAACAGCAACAAGTCTTCTCTTCAATTTTAACGCGTCGCTATCAGCGAATCCTTGAAAAATAAGACAAGCACCGACTCGGCAAAAAATAAATAAAAATTTTTAAAAAAGTCCTTGCCATCGAGTCGTTTTTTATTTATGATAAGTTTACAAAAAGTTAAAAAGGAGAAAAAAATGAAAACTTTTCTTTTGAGCAGCTTAGGTTTTCTAGCATTAACAGCGTGCGTTTTGCCGCAACCTTCCGAACCCACGATTGTCTATGCACAACCGGCACCGGTAGCGGTCGAAGAAGCCCCGACGGTTCGTGAAAATCCGTATGCTTTGAAAAAAGGACCGGCCTATGATGATTCAAAGTTTGTGTATGAAGAAAAAGAAAAGCAACTTTTCCGCATGGAAAGCGATTTATTGAATGCTCAACAAGAATTGTACGACCGCGAACGCCAACTGGCCAATCGTGAAGCGGAATTTTTAAGCAAGTCCAAATCATTGTATCAAAAGGAAAAAATGTTGAACGAACGGGAAGAAAGTCTTTCCCGCGCGGTCCCTGCACCGGCGGCACCCGAGAAAAATTATGAACCGCAATCGCGGCCCCGTCCGATGGTGATTTCCGCGCCGGTTTTGCGCCCCCTTCCCGAAAAGAAGGTCAATCCGTATCGTAATCAATCCCGTCCGGCGGATGTAGCAACAGATTACAACACGTCTTCGCCCGTTATCATTTTGGAACATCCGATTCAACGGGACTTGGTTCGTTGCGCCGTAACGGATGACACATGTCTGCATTCTTACGAACGGTTGGGGTACATCCGTTCGGATGAGCTTTCGGATTACAGCACACCTGACGAACCGGCGGTGCAAGAAGCAGGCAATCCGGATTTAGCTTGGTGGTAGATCAATGGTTTCAAAAGCTTTGACCGTTTCGTTTCAAGGGATTGAGCCCTTGAAAGTGACGGTTGAAGTTCATTTTTCGGCCGGCCTTCCGTCGTTTAAAATTGTGGGGCTTCCCGACAAAGCGGTCACCGAAAGCGGTGAACGGGTACGGGCGGCTTTGCATTCGTTGGGGGCAATTTTACCGGGCAAGCGCGTGACGGTTAACCTTTCTCCGGCCGATGTGGTCAAGGAAGGCGCACATTTCGACTTACCGATTGCGATGGCCCTTTTGGGCGCATTGAATATGGTGCCGGCACAGGAATTATCAAACTATGTTTTTATGGGAGAGTTGGGACTTGACGGGCGATTGATACCGACTTCCGGTATTTTGCCAGCTTCGATGGCAGCCACTCAATGGTCGCTGGGCTTTGTGTGTCCGGAAGAACAGGGGGCAGAGGCTCTTTGGTCTGGCAATCCGTCTATTTTGGCGGCAAGCAGTCTTGTTGCCTTGATGAACCATTTTTCGGGGGATACAGTGATTGCGCCTCCGGAACCCAAGCCCCGTCCGGCGCCGACGTCCCCTTTGGATTTAAAGGACGTGCGCGGTCAGGATACGGCCAAAAGAGCTTTGGAAATTGCGGCCGCGGGCGGGCATAACTTTTTGATGATCGGACCGCCCGGGTCCGGTAAGTCCATGTTGGCGTCGCGCATGGTGGGCATATTACCGCCCATGACGGCGTCCGAAATTTTAGAGGTCAGTACAATTTATTCAGTTGCCGGCTTGATAAAGGATGGTACGTTGATGTCGATCCGTCCTTTCCGAAGTCCGCACCATTCTGCGTCAATGCCGGCTCTTATCGGTGGGGGAACAAAGGCCTTGCCCGGGGATGTATCCTTGGCCCACAACGGTGTGTTGTTTTTGGATGAATTACCGGAATTTTCCAAGCAAGCCTTGGAAGCTTTGCGTCAACCGTTAGAAACAGGCGAAGTTTCCATTTCCCGCGTGAACGGGCACGTGACTTATCCGGCCCGTTTTCAGCTGATTGCGGCGATGAACCCGTGTCGGTGCGGTTATGCCGGCATGCCGGGGCTTCAATGTTCCAAAGCGCCGCGTTGCGCCGAAGAATATCAAAACAAAATTTCCGGCCCCCTATACGACCGAATTGATTTATGCGTTTCGGTGCCACCGGTTTTGCCGACCGATTTATTGAAAAAACCGGAAGGTGAATCTTCGTCCCAAGTGGCGGCGCGTGTGCAAGCAGCTATGGAACGGGCGGCCGAACGGTACAAAGATTTAAAGATTTACAAAAACGCCCAAGCGTCGGGGTCTTTGTTGGAAAAAATATGTCCTTTAAGTCCGGCGGCGGCCGCGCTTTTGGAAAAATCAATTGAAACATTGGGGCTTTCGGCGCGGTCGTATCACCGGGTGTTGCGTGTCGCGCGCACGATTGCGGACTTAGCCCAATCCGAACAAATCAAGGATGAATATATATTAGAGGCTTTGTCGTTCCGTCATCATCGAAAGGTTTCGTAAATGAAAAACTATGTGGCGTGGCTGGTTCCGATTTTGACAATGTCAATTTTTTTGGCGTTGGTGGTCGTGATGGCGCGCCTGCGCAAAAAAAAGCGTTTTTTTCAAAAGCAAAAAGAAAATATAGATGAAATTTTGGCCACTTCCCCCAACGGCTATTTTTACTTTTTACGGCGGCCAAAGCAAGAAGTTTGCTCCCGTCGTTTGAGTGTTTTATTGGGGATTTACGAAAGCCATGCGCACTTTGACGACGTGTTAAAAAAATTGTCGGTCACTTCACAAAAAGAATTAAAAAAGGCCGCGGACGCCCTGTGTGAAAAGGGCTTGCCTTTTTTGTTGGAAGTGTCGGACATAACAGAAAGCTTGCGTTTGACGGTGGTGGGACAACGGGCCGCACAAGTGGACGGATCGGCGGTCGCGGACGTTCTTTGGTTTCAAAATTTGTCGGACGGGTTGCCCGATGTCGAAAAAATCCAACGTCAATTGGGGGCTTTGACGGCGCGCGATGAGCTGTTTATGAACGCTTTGGATAATTTGCCGTTTGCGTTTTGGTTGCGCAATTTTGATTTAACGTTGGCTTTTTGCAATCGCGCTTATTTGCGCCAGGTCGGTGTGGCTGACCGGCGTGAAGTGTTGGAAAAAAATATGGAAATCCCCTATGAAGCCAAGGACAAAATGGGGGGTAAAATTTTGGCCATTTGCGCCAAAAGCTCCGGCGAAATTAAAAAAGAGAGGGCTGTTTTGAATACGGACGGGCACCCGCGCCTGTTTGAATTTACCGAGGTGCCGCTGGGTTTGGATCGGCCGTCGGACGAACGGTACAGTTTGGGCTTTGCTTTGGACGTTCAGCGGGAAGAAAACATCCGTCAAGCGTTGGACACTTACCTGATGGGGCAACATCAAGTGCTGAGCGGGCTGTCCGCCGGTGTGATTTTGTTCGATGCAAACGGGTATCTGCAATTTTACAACAAAGCTTTTTGCACCATTTGGCATCTGGAAGATGAATGGTTGTTCACAAAGCCTTCGTACGCCGGCATATTGGATCGGTTGCGTGAAAAAAGACTGTTACCGGAAGAAGCCAACTTCCTGCAATACAAGCACAATAAGTTAGAGGAATTTTCCACACTGACGCAAATGGATGAACAATTTCTTTACTTGCCGGACGGCCGCATTTTGCGCAAAGTTATGACGCCGTATCCGCTGGGCGGGGTTATTATGATTTTCGAAGACGTGACCGACCGCGTGTCGTTGGAAAGGTCCTTCAATGAACAAATTGAGATACAAAAAGCGTTGATTAACCATATGCCGGAAGGCATTATCGTGTTTAACGGTTTGGGGCGGTTAAAGTTGTACAACAGCGCGTATGTCAAAATGTTTTTGGCCGACGAGAACTTTTTGGCGGGCGAACCGTTGCTGATGGATGTGTTGGAAAGCCAGCGCGACGCTTTGGCGCAAAGCGAGGACGTGTGGCATTTGTTAAAGCAAAAGATTTTGTTGGCGTTTGAACAGGAAACGGACCAGGTGAAATTGACTTTTACGGACAAGCGGCGCGGAATGTTGACGGTGGGACACCTGCCGGACGGCGGGTTGTTGCTGACGTACAAAAAAACGCGGGACACCGACGGCGGGCATTTGACAAATCGCCGAAAAAAGGTAAAATAAACGCTGTTTTTTATTTTAAATGAAAGGATTCGATTATGCGTAAATTATTTGTTATCGGAATGGCTTTGACGCTTTGCGCTTGCCAGAACACAGCCAATACATCCAACACGACCTTAAATGCGTGTTTGACGCAGAAAGCCTATGCGGCGTTGAATGACGGTTCTTTGTTAACGACGGACATCACGACGTTGGCGAAGAACATTTCTGGCGCGTGCTTGAAGCAATTGGCTTTGGAAAAATCCGGATTGAGCAGTGAAGCGATTGATGCCACGACCCAATTGTTGACAGCATTGAAAAACACACAAAGCAAGTAAAGTTATTTTTCCCCGCCCCAAAAAGGCGGGGTTTTTGTCTAATGACACAAGGCGTAAATCCAGTCGTAAACGTGCCTCATGGGAAGATCGATGATGCTGTCTAGTTTGCTTAGATAAAACGCATTACAATCATTGTAGGCGTCTTCCAGTCAGTAATAATTGTAATTATCCATCCATCTTTCCTGTCTTGCTCTGCTATATCCAAACATTTTCCCACACCTTTTTCTTCTTCGGCATGCCCTGACGGATTTTCGAAAGCGCAGAATGACGAAAGAAAAGGGCGTCACTCTGAGGGCGTTCGCCCGAAGAGTCCAAGAACATCAACTTTTTTGGGCTTTGATCAAAAACAAAGCGGCAATTTTTGGATTCTTCGGTCGCCGGCCGGCTCCCTCAGAATGACGGAAAGACAGTGCCCTTACTTACTGACTCACGCACTCACCACCACGAACAAATTGACCAGGTGAACAGCAGATGTTCGTCGCTTCATCCACATCCCCCTGACACCAACAATCGTAGTCGTAATCGTCCACGTCGATTGTCCCCTGCACCCGCCCGTAAATACATGCGGGTTTGGTAACACTAATGCCATTCACTTCACGCGTCACAGACGGTGCACACTGTCTCATTCCCCAAAGATTACAACCGACCACATCAAGACTTGGGCAATATTCACCACAAAGAAGATATCCATCTTTCGAACATTTATACGGTCCGTTCGGATTTTTAGCACAGATTATTCCATCTTTAACACATCCCCAAACGCCATTTGTCCCCCCCTTCGCGTACGTCCACCCATTGGCTGTATCACAATTTGGATTTTGGCAATTCCCATAGCCACATGAAACAGATGTGGCCGTATACGTTCCATCATTTTGTTTTGTTAGATCATCGTAAGTACAATCGATTCCACATTGGTCATAACTGTTGTTGTTTTTAAAGTAATAACCTCTACCATCTTTTACCTGACAGATAGTCGAAGTTCCAAGAGATACACAACAATATCCGTTACCATCATCGGCACCTAGCCCACTACAACTATCTACACAATCACCACAATTTGGGGGTGTTGTACAATCAGTCGCGCACTTCGTCCTACCCCTGTAACAAGTCCAGTTTGTCTTTTCAATATCTGTAGGCATACATACAACTTCACCATTATTAAATGAACATCCAGCACAAAATTCAGAAGCTTGAGCATATCCGACATTCTCACCAAATCTCTGCCGACAGTATGATTGATCACATATCCCACTTACGCATTCTAAGTCAGCTCTGGTCGTTGTGCAACACTGCCTTGTTAGTGCCGCAGAATCGTTAAAGCAGAAAATGCTTTCGTTTGAAGAAACAAAAGGCCAATAACATTCCGTATTGGTATCGGGCGATTTTACATCCGTTACACGGCATCCCCAATAATAATCTCCTGTTGTATATTTAGGCATCTTTTCAAAAGAATAGTTATTTGGACATAAATCCGGTCGACAAATGCCTATATGACATGTTATCGTCGTTGCATCCCCCACATTGGTACACCTATAACCGCATCGGAAACCATCTAATGTACAATTTCCACCATCTCCGTTAGGACAAGATAATTTTGAACATTTACCCAAACTATCCACCCACACATAACTGGCATCCGTGCAGCCGCAGTTGCCGTTTGAATCTTCGACGAGGGCGACAGAACTGCTACTGGTCTTGCAGATACATTTGCCTTGCGTGGCATTGTATTCTTTCATCGGGTCGGTGCATTCACATTGGCATCTGTCATTGTACGCCATACCGGCAGGACAGGCCGGACGACAAGTCCGGAAACAATTGACTTCATCATTCAGACAACATTTCGTATCATTAAAGCCGGGATAAATATCCGATTTGCAAGACTTTCCTTCGTCCGCCGAACACAAACAATTATCCGAACAAGCCACTTGGTTTGAGCCTTCTTTCGGTTTGGAACAAAGATTGGCGATGTTGCCAAAATAAAACCGCATCTCGTTTGTTTCTTGACAAATATCCTTGCCCTCGTAAAGCAAATTGTTGGCAAACATCGTGTACTTTTCCGCCCCTTTGTTCAAAACAATCTGACACACGCCCGAAGTTACATCATAAACCGAAATAAAATGCCTCCGTTCCTCGGATTCGTTCGTGGCGTCCATCTCAAATCCGCTGGTCGGGGCAAAGTCCCCTTGACTGATTTGGCCGGACTCTGCCTGATTGATTCGTTCCAAAATAACCACTTCGAATCGATTGACATCATCAAAGATATTGTTCGCTTTGTATGTATCCATCGCCCGCCGATATAGTGTCAACCCACCGATTGAAATCACCGCAATTATTGCCAAAACCCCCAGCATTTCTATCATCGACCGACCGAATTGAACCACTTTTTTCATTTCACTCTCCCGTTTGTAAAAATAACTTTTTTAACTCATATTTTCACACCACAGTAAGAATGTCAACAAAAAATTCATTCTGTAATAGTCTGTTATTTATCTACCGGCGTGAGAAAATAATTCAGAGGTGCTGTATGAATAAGAAAAAGAAAAACGAACTGACGGTCCAAATTGGCAAAAGGATTGCTGCCTTTCGCAAAAAAGCGGGGCTGAGTCAGCAAGATTTAGAGGATTTGACATCCAAAAACGGCATGGAAATTGTTCGATATCGGACTTTGTCCCTTATCGAACAAGGCTATGGCGAGCCCAAAATCAGCACTTTGCACGCGATTGCTTGTGCGCTGAACGTACCATTGAATGAATTGTTGAGCATCCAAAGTCTTGACACAAATGGGGAAACTTTTGACAATTTTCACTTTTTGCTGAAAAAAATGTCACCGCTTTTCTTGAAGGCGGCCTATCAACAGGTCAAAGCATTAGCCGTTTTGTCGGACGAAACGAAGCAGTCTTTTTAACTCTTTTCCCCTCTGCTCGTCACTTAAGAGCAACCCTACCGTCACGCTCACCCGCCGTTACTCGGTTTTTCTCCTTCGCCATTCTGAAGGCGCCTTTCTCTTTTTCATGTCATTCTGAGCCCCTCTTTTTTTCGCTGCCCCTATCACGCCCTTCTCTTTCGTCATTCTGAGCTTTTTCTTTCGTCATATCGGACTTGATCCGGCATCCATAATTTCCGCCCTTGCAATCACAAAATGGCACAGAAAAGACTGACAAGCAACAACAAAATTCACCCATTAAAAATGCCCCCTTGCGGGGGCTCGGAGAAAAGAAAAAGCCCCTTATGGGGCCTCTGAAAGTAGACACTCAGGAGGAGGGAAAGAAAGAGTGCCCACAAAGGAGTAGAAAAAAAGAAGCGATACGGCAAGGAAGACGAGGCAGCGACCTACTCTTCCGCAGCTTAAGCTGAAGTACCATTGGCGTGTTTTCGTTTCACGTCCGAGTTCGGAATGGGATCGGGTGGGACCAAAAAGCTATAACCACCTCGTCGTCTTTGCCGTATTATCTTTAATTATCACGATTTAATTATTTCAATCGGTATTGGTAAGATTACAAATACACATAGTATAAAGTCAATCAGATTATTAGTATTCGTCAGCTTCACGCCTCGCAGCGCTTTCACCCCGAACCTATCAACGTGGTGGTCTACCACGATCTTAATTGGGATACCTTGTTTTGAGGGAGGCTTCCCGCTTAGATGCATTCAGCGGTTATCCCGTCCATACTTAGCTACCCAGCACTGCCCTTGGCAGGACAACTGGTACACCAGAGGTATGTTCATCTCGGTCCTCTCGTACTAAAGACAACTCCTCTCAAGTATCCTACACCCACGGCAGATAGGGACCAAACTGTCTCACGACGTTCTGAACCCAACTCACGTACCACTTTAATCGGCGAACAGCCGAAC
>Ga0310690_10008318_pt1 | contig 13185 bp, 11 predicted proteins | sample AusTroGonzalo_MG_2_FD_207661 | JGI IMG/M metagenome (GOLD analysis project Ga0310690, IMG submission 207661) | Bovine rumen microbial communities from tropical cattle in Woodstock, Queensland, Australia - Gonzalo_04 (v2) (version 2) | ecosystem: Host-associated > Mammals > Digestive system >... | reverse complement strand
TCAGATACATTATAACGATTTGGATAACGGGAACAACAAAGACATTTTTACAAGTAGTCGAGAAGGCGTTATATCTGATTCACAAGAGTATGCCGAGTTTTTGAGAGAAGTGGAGCGTTTGTTCAAAATTATAATCGTTCAGTGGGATGAGAAAAGACGCAAAAAAGGAAATGATGGTGATCCGGATAACGATTCAATTCCTAAGAGCGAACGGAAAGCAGAAGAATTGTTTAACGCTACATTGGACACGTTTGGTGAAACACTGAATACAAACAAAAGCAGGAAAAAACAAGGGACTGCGACATCTGAGGAACAAACATTAGAAGGCTGGGTAAAACAGTTATCAGAAGAATCTAAGTTCAATATACCGACTTACGCCGAATGCTTTATTATGGAGAATCTATTGCGAAAGTATATAGAGTATCAATCATATCAGTTATCACAAGAAGCAATTGCAGAGGCTGCTAAATTCAAGGAAAAGGAAAAGAATAATAAGAATACGGCGAATATAAGTTATGCCATAAGAGTAAATGATGATGACATTTACTATTTGGATATGGATCATCTGGCAAATCTGATTGACAAGGTTGATAGGATTAAAGAGGCTGGGGTGAATAGGTCTGCTGTTACATATAAACCGATCAGAGATGCTGTAGGGCATACTTCGCTGATAACACCGACCGCAAAACAGCAGATGAGTATTGTATATGAAAACATCAAGGCTAGATTAAAACAGTTGTTAGACCAGTTTAAGACATCAGATGAGTCACCACAAAAATGATATGATAATCATTTGCTACTATCAGATTGAAAGAGTCTCTAGAGAAGCATTTTCTCAACCTTTGTAACACTGTTACACGCTCCCCGACCCTATATCGGATCTTAATAACCCGCAGATTGAACAAACTTTCTGCGGATTATTTATGAGAAAATTCGAACATTCGTTCTTGACATCCGGTTGCGGGATGTTATAATCGCTTATAAGAACAATTGTTCTTTTGTACTTTGACAATCAGATTCTAACAAACAAGGAGGACCGTCATCTCGCGGATGGGTAGAACTATGTATACGCGTTATAGAAGAGAACAGAGAAACGCGAAGCCAGAAAGCAGAGGACACCAACAGTTTGGAACGGCCATCGGGATCAACAGATGGGTAAGGGACAGGAATGTCCGGACCATCCCCTACCGATGGGTAAGGGCAAGTTATGCCAGAAACACGTTCCGAGGAGTTGGTGTCCTTTTCCTTTCCCCGAGATAACACGCCCCAAGTTTGAAGGAATATCCCCGGGAGGATCACTCGCCCTCCCCTGTACCTTGACAACTGAATAGCAGATCCAACACCTCCATCAGAACCCTACGCGTAGTCACAGGCCGAGCGTTGAAGCGATGAACGAGCATCGTGAGCCGTCACACCCAATGAGCGTTAGAAGTAGGAAGGGCCTAAGAACCCTGGGTGTTGGAGATCCGAAGAAACCCTTTTCAAAGGGAGACTTCATGCCCGGGAGTGGACGATAAATACGGGCAAAAGAACAATAAATTTACAAAAGAATCGAGGTGAAATGAAATGAAAAAACCTTACAAGCCTATGGTCGTGTCATCACTTCACGACCTGTCACAAGAAGAAATGGAACCGATTGAACCCTTGATCGACAACTTCCTTCCCGGAATCGGCGCGTACCTTTTCTGCGGAGGACTTAAGGTCGGCAAGTCTTTGATGGCCCTTGACATCGGACTTCATGTCAGTAAAGGGCAGAAATTCTGGAACTACGATGTTCGAAAAGCAGACGTTCTGTATCTCGATCTCGAGGACGCAAAGCTCAGGCTTCAGAACAGAATGTATCAGATGACGGATGATTATCCGGAGAACTTCTACTATACGCTTTCGGCGATGACTCTCGATACGGATCTGATAGAGCAGCTGGAAGAACAGATGGTACGTCACCCGGATATCGGATTGATCATTATAGATACATTGGCAGCAGTCCGAAGCGACCAGACTGCTGCCAACAATTCGTACCAGGCTGACTATAACAATATGGAAATCCTGCACGATTTTTCTATTAAGTATGGTATCACAATTCTTGTTGTACATCACGTTAGAAAGATGAAGTCGGAAGATCCTTTCGATGATATCTCCGGAACGAACGGCCTCTATGGAGCAGCGGACGGAGCATTCGTATTCCGAAAGGACAAGTACGATGACTCGAGGATGAAACTCTACTTCAAGAACCGTGATATGGATCCGAGAATCGTGACGATGGAACTCGACAAGACCACACTTCGCTGGCAACTCGCAGAAGAGAATACACCCGTTGAGGATGCTTTTAAGACCGATCCGGATCTGAAAAAAGCAGTGGAGTATGTCCGGCAGCATGGTGAATATGATGGTCCGGCATCGAAGTTTTGTGAGCTGATCGGGTCGACAAAGAAGGCGCAATCCATTGGTGGAAAGCTCTTCAATCGGAGGCGACAGCTGGAAAAAATGGGAATCTACTTCGAAAAATACAGAAGAAATATCGGAGTTTTCTTCCACATTTCCGTCATGGCTGACGTACCGGAAGACATCGTGATGCTCCCTCCACCGGTCGTCGACTTCCCTCTTGAAGAAGGAAAAACGATCATCGATGCCATCGAGAAACAGGTCGCAACGGGAAATTATTGCCCAATCGATCTGCCTCCGAGAGAAGAAAAACCGGCCGCAATCGCACCTGTTATCACGGACAAAAGTGTAGAAGGTGAAGAAGTGAAGACTTATTCTCCCCCGAGAGAAATCGACTTCTTCATCACATTTGCGGGCCCGTGCATCAGTTCTACACTTCTACACTCTGCCTGAAAATCCAACGATTTCAGCAAGTAAAATTCTTCACCGGTGCAGAATCTGAAGTCTGCACCGGCTGAAGAAAGAAGCGGATTCTTCACGGAAAACCGCAACAAAAATCCAAACAGAAAGGAAGGACAAGGCAGAAAAACCACACCAAGACAGCCTCAAAACAGTCGAAAATGGCATCGAAAAAAAGCAAATTAGTAAGCAGGATAAAGGAGTGACGTCAATTTCATACCCGCACTCGGTTCACAATGGCTGGCAGTGCCCGCCATTAGGGCGTTTCGGGGCTTTGAATCTGGGTACAAAACCAGCTCCATTTTACCTCTTCGAGGCAAAAACGTGTGCCAAAAGCTCGAAAAGGACTGAAAACAGCGGCTGACTTGTGTGTCGGTGCTTTTGCCGTATGCGCATGAAGGCAAAACACATTAGACATTCGACCTGGCTTGCCGAGAGCACGGTAGAGAAGGTTAAAGAGAACTACATGAAGGATAATTGCAGCACCCAGAGTGAGTTCATCGAGAAAGCGATCCTGACCTATGTGGGATATCTTGAGGCGGAGAGAAATGTGGACTATCTCTCCCCGACTATCTTGTCTTCGATGAAGTCATGTTCGGATGAAAACACGAAGCGAATCACGAGGATTCTTTTCAAACTTGCAGTGGAACAGGCCGTGAGTAATAACCTCATTGCTGCAACTATCAATTTCGATCCGTCGCAGTACAAAGCTCTGGTCCGTGAGTGTGAAAGAGAGGTCCGAAAACTCAATGGCAACTTTGCCATGATCGATGCACTTAAGTGGCAGAGAAAAATGCCGAGCGGCAATGAAGAAAACTAAGAAAGGAGGAACGCATATGGAAAACGAATCATCTGGAAAAGAAATGACGATCGTTCTGGAGCAGCGTGCCAATCCAGTCGTGAGACAGGATATCAGTACAGCGTATCTGGTAGCGATTATGAAGAAGCAGAGAGAAGAGATCGAGGCAGGTGCGAATGCCGAAGCCAAGTATGATCTGTCCCAGCTCAAGGACAAGAAACTTCTCTCGGTGGAAGAAGCGTCCGATCTGTTCGGAATCGGAAGAGGCAAGATCCGCGAACTGTCCAACAGCGAGCGGTGTCCATTCGTTCTCTGGGTCGGTGGACACAGGAAGATCAAGAGAGAAGCATTCGAAGCGTACCTGCGGGATCAGTACTCGGTGTGAGTGAACTCCCGTAAGCATGAACAGAGTGGACACTGATCCGTGAGTGCTGAACAGGCGTTCGCTCATAAGTGGTATGTCCCCTTACCGAAGGAAGGGTGGATGCCCGTGCCGGATCCTGATTTCGGGACCGGCATGGGTGCTCCTCTCGCCCGAACGGTATCAAGGATTTGTGAATGATATAATGGAATTAGCTGAAGGTAATGCAAAGAATATGTCTACTTTCAGAAAAGAAAAGAAGACAAAAATATCTATAGTGTCTACTTACAGAAAAACAAACTAAAGAAAAATATTTTTTGTGTCCACTTTTATTGACAGGTACAATCGTTCCGACAAAAGACCACAAATTGCTCCAACTAAATACCGCAAATCACTCCGACAAAATACAGCAAATTGTTCCGATGGTTTGTAAAACGCCTTGAAAATACGAGCTTCATAATACGAAAAGGTAACAAGAACCGAACAAACTCGAAAATTGCACAAGACTTTGAAAAAAATCGACTACATATTGATAACGTGTAGAAAAATTAGTATATTATAATCGAAATATCAATAAGTCTTTGTTTTTGGAGTGGTTATGGAATATAAAAGAGCAAAATACATCAATCAACTGAAGTCAAGAAAGAATAATGGTCTGATAAAAATCATCACCGGAGCTAGACGAACGGGAAAATCATATATACTTAATGAATTGTTTTATAGAGACCTGCTAGGAAGCGGTGTTTCCAGTTCTCACATCATTAGATTTGCTTTTGATGCAGATGAGGACATTGATTTGCTTGACTCATACTATCCCAACGAACCTACCAAGATTAAGGTCAAGAAAGATATATATATTGTAAATGCGAAGAAGTTTCGCGCATATATTAAAGAAAAAACTAACGACATCGACGAGTTCTTTCTTCTGCTTGATGAGGTTCAGCTTCTGGAAAACTTTGTTGGAACGTTGAATAGTTTCCTTAAGCATAAAAAATTCGATGTATATGTAACTGGATCTAATTCGAAGTTTTTGTCTAAAGAAATAGCAACGGAATTTAAAGGCCGTGGATCAATCATACATGTTTTGCCGTTGGTATTCTCAGAATATATGGAGGGAACCAATCTATCACCGGACAAAGCATGGAGAGACTATATCGTATATGGCGGCATACCTTTGGTTGCTCAGATGACGACCGAAGAAGAAAAAGTGACTTATCTCAAGAACCTGTGTGAGGAAACATATCTTAAAGATATTATCGCTCGAAATGGAGTTAAGAAGACAGAAGAGCTTTCTGATGTGTTTGATATATTGGCATCAGTAATATGTTCGCCTGTTAATATTAGCAGGATAACGAACACTTTTGAATCAGTTTCAAAGAAAACGCTGACAGATGATACAATAGACAATTTTATTGGGTATTTTGAAGAGGCGTTTGTATTATCGAAAGTAAAAAAATATAATATCAAAGGACGAAAATATATCGGATCCCCTTTTAAAATGTATTTTGAAGATATCGGTGTTCGCAATGCCAGATTAAATTTCAGGCAGATAGAAGAAACACACTTAATGGAAAATGTTCTATATAATGAGCTTAGATTCAAAGGATATAATGTTGATGTCGGTGAAGTTAACATAAGTGAGAAGACGGAAAGAATAGATGTTAATGGAAAACCGATCTACATTCAAAAGGCATTGGAGGTAGATTTTGTTGCTTCTCTCGGTAGTATCAAGTATTATATCCAGTCAGCATTATCCATGGATGATGATATAAAAAGAGAGCAAGAGAAGAAAAGTCTTAACAATATTGATGATTCGTTTCAGAAATTTGTTATTACCAAAAACGGGCTTAATCTTTCTCGTGATGATAAAGGGATAATTACAATGGACCTGTTTGATTTTCTGTTGAACGACGAGTTTATATAATTCGTGCTCAACGTGCTTCATCACAAAGCAAACGACGAAGACAACCGGAATTAAATAAATCCACTGACTACATTTAAGGACATCTTGGGAGTATAATACTTCCAAGATGTTTTTTGTGTAGCCATGCGGAGAAAGGAGTATTTTTATGGCTACAACAAAACGAAAAGACAACAAGAACCGCATATTGAAAGAGGGCGAATACCAGAGGCCTCAGGGGTACTATGAGTACAGATGGCGCGACAAGATGAAGAAGCGTCATTCGATTTACGGGAGGACTCTCGACGAACTTCGTGAGAAGGAAAAGAATATCACGAAGGATGTCCTGGATGGGATCAATCGTTTCTCGCTGCTCACAGTTAACGACATGTACGATCGCTGGGTGAACGTGAAGAGAGGTCTGAAGCCGACAACATTTCAGAATTACAAGTATATGTATGAGATGTTTGTCCGGGAAGATCTCGGAAAGATGAAGCTGTCGGATGTGAAGAAGACAGCTGTCAGAGCGTTCTACAACCGTTTGCATGAACAGCGTGGCTTGAAAGTGGCGACACTAGACACTGTACATAATGTTCTGCATCAGGTTTTCGACATGGCAGTGGACGATGAGTATATCCGGAACAATCCATCGGACAGAGCTCTGGTAGAACTGAAGCGTATCACTGGTAGAGAAAAGCGGAAGATCCGCGCACTGACTGTGAAGGAGTCTGACCTCTTTGAAGAGTTTATCTCAACCGAACCGAAGTACATGAGATGGCAACCGGTATTTGTCACGATGCTCTGGACCGGAATGCGAGTCGGAGAACTGACAGGTCTTACTTGGGAAGATATCGATTTCGAGAAGAATCTGATCTACGTCAATCGTAATCTGGTGTACTTCAACAAGAGTAAGAGAGACGGTTGTGTCTATGCGATTTCGACTCCTAAGACGGAAGCAGGATGCAGATACATTCCGATGCTCCCGAAGGTTCGGGAGGCACTTCTGAGAGAGAAGGATTTTAACTATCTCTGTGATGAGAAGTGTGATGTGACGATCGATGGAGTGACGAACTTCGTCTTTCTCAACCGCTTCGGGAAGACGCACAACCAGGAATCACTAAACCGTGCGCTTGATAGGATCATCCGGGATTGCAACTTCAAGACTCTGGATAAGAATGAGCCGGATCCTGTTCTTCTTCCCCACTTCTCGAATCATTGGCTGCGCCATACATTTGCAACGAGAATGTGTGAAGCCGGATTGAACCTGAAAGCGATCCAAACGATCCTTGGTCATGCGGATATTGAGACGACGCTGAACATCTACGCTGAGGCCACGACGGATTTCACATCGAAGCAGATGGAGATCCTGAACAATTTCTACAGCCGGTTCAAAGAAGAAAATCCGAATCTGGATATGGATCGCCCCATCTCGCTCGTACCACCGGCTTACGACCGGACGGTCGTAAACTTCAAGCGGATGTGACAGGTTCCTGTCAGTTATCATCAAAATCGGAAAAACAAGATGTCCTTCATTGTCAGTTTTGGTCAGTTGCATTTTCTCTCAAGGCGGCCTCCCGACGATGAAGTCGTTGGACAAATAAAGCCTGAGATTTCAGCGGTTTCATGGTTTTTAATTTGCGAATTCGCGACCAATTCGCGACCAGGAACTAAAGATTTATAAACAGAAATAAAGAGAACACGCTACAGCGACTAGGCAAAATCAGCCTAGTCGCTTTTCTAATCTTCGCCCCTCATTTACGACCAATTATTTGTTGTATAATTGTTGTAAAGGGGGCCATCCTTGGTATAGAAAATTATTAGCATAATCTGTTAAGGAAACCCGTATAAATGAAAAATAGAAATGATGCCGTTGTAACAATAGAAGAGATCAGAGAAATCATTGACAGGCGCAGTCTCGAATGTCAGATCAATGAGGGATTTGATTTACAGAAAAACGAACATTTTACATACATTGAAGTTTTTCACGGAGATACTAAGCTGATGCTTGATCTTGCCGGCGAATATACGATCTATTTAGGAGATTGGCACGGACATTACTATACGGATGAAATACATGACATGAGAGAATTCCGTCAGGTTCTGGAGGATCTTTTAGACAGCAAGATATGCTCGGTTGGCTGTTTTCAGGAGCGGAATGGCGCTGAGAACTGGTGCGACTCATCTATCGAGTTCAGAGAGAATCTTGACCGGGATTACTTTCAAAGAAAGTATGGGAAAGACAGGAGCATCCGCTGCAAATTTTTCGATGAAACTCTGAACCGGGTATTTATGACGTGATGGTTTTTTGGCTGGTTCAATCACGAATTTTCCGGACTAAGAGATAACTACAGTTAATTCATCTTTATTGGGATAATGTAATAGTAAGTCATGAGATGTAATAAGAAGAGATTTCTACACAAGTACAACTCTATGGTTCGTTCGAAATTTGCCAAATAAACTGCTCGAAAAACACCAAATGAATTACTCGAAAAATACCAAATGAATTACTCGAAAAAAACCAAATTGAACTTGTAAAAAACTTGAAATAGTGCTATTCTCACGATAAAGGAGAAAAGAATGTTATGAGGTATTATCCTAGAATCGTTGATCAGAGAATAGATAGTCTTACAGAGGCTTTTAATGCCGTCAGCATAGTCGGACCGAAAGGTTGCGGTAAGACGCGCACGGCTAAAGAGAGATGTAAGACAATAATCGAGTTTCAGGATGAAGAAAAGCGTGACGGATATTTGTCTATTGCAGAAACAGCTCCGACATTATTTCTTAAAAACGAGAAACCGATATTATTTGACGAGTGGCAAGATGCACCCAAGGTGTGGGGAATGATAAGAAAAGTCTGTGATGACAATCCTGAATCCACAGGCGAGTTCTATCTGACAGGGTCGACAAGCAAAAATGTGGATACTCCACACACGGGTACCGGTAGGATAACACAAGTTGAGATGTTTCCTATGACATTATGGGAAACCGGTGAATCCAACGGAAAAGTGTCAATATCCAAACTGGTAACGGACAGTTCTTATGAATATGCCGGCGCGTCTTCCGAGCTGTCTTTTGAGAATCTGTTTTATTCGGCTTGTCGAGGCGGGTGGCCGAGATGTCTTGCACTGAAAAGTAAAGACGGCAAGTTGGAGATTGCAAGAGATTATTACAGGCAAATATATACGAAGGATATCAGTGCTTTTGATGGTGTAAAAAGAAATCCTGAATGGACAAAAGCACTTCTTTGGTCTTATGCAAGAAACATGGCCACTACAGCTAAAAAAAGCAGTATATATGCCGATGTCAAAGCATCATTTGACGTCACGGATAACACTTTGGCTTCTTATATTGAAGTTTTAGAAAAACTATACGTGATAAAGGATATTGACGCTTGGACGCCGCAGATTCGCTCCAAGACAGCAATACGCGCCGCAAAGAAGCATATTTTTGTCGACCCGTCGATTGCCATAGCAGCGCTCGGCTTGAAGCCGGATTATTTCTATAACGATCTTGATCTGTTTGGCCATGTTTTCGAGAATTTAGTGTTAAGGGATCTAGTTGCTTTTGCTCAAGTAAATGATGCCCATATTATGCATTACACTGATGATATGGGACTCGAAGCAGATGCAGTTTATCAGGCGGCGGATGGTCAATATGGTCTTATTGAGATCAAGTTAGGTGCAAATAGGATACCTGAGGCTGAAGCTTCACTTCTCCGGTTTAAGCAAGCAATAACAGACCATAACGAAAAGGCTCTTTCTAATCCGGATCATCCAAAGCCCATTTATCGTGAACCGTCAGCGCTCATTGTTATCTGCGGAAATGTTCCTATGGCATATACGACAGAGAAAGGAGTTCATGTAATTCCGATTGGATGCTTAAAAGAGTAATGTATGTGCCTGCATTGTCAGAGACGATAGTGCATTTGTTGCATAAAACGGTCCCGACCATGAAAAGTTTGGATAAGTAAAACCATTACCAAGTACTGATTCAAAAAAGACACTTCCTGAAAGTCAGTTTCAATAAGTGTCTTTTGTTTTCAGTAAACAGATTGTACGCTTGCCGGAAAGCAGGATTACTATCCGGCTTACATGTCATCGGATCAGTTGTTGATCTCCATATCCTCGTCCCAGTATTTCCTCTTCTTATCGAGCATAAACATGATGTCGTCATCGCTGAACAATCGGAAATGATTTAAGTCCACGCCGACATTAAATCCGAAAGACTTCCAGAGTCCGCCATATCTGTGCGTGTGACCGAATAAAGTCTGACAGTCCGGTGCGTGGTCAGTAGGCTTATGCGTCAGGAAAAACTTCTCGCCCTTTATATCCACGTAATCATTCAGCTTTACGTCATCGAATTTGCATGAAGGATCAGTCAGACAGTATTTCCGGAACTTTTCAAAAGATCCGTCAAAGCACTCGTCGATGGCTCGCTGTTCGTTGTTTCCGATAATGAGGATGATATGCGCATTGATTCTCTTTGATACAGAAAGACCGCTTCGGAAATCCTTTTCGGTATTAGGACCGCAGTTACAGAAATCTCCGATGACATATATGGTGTCATCCGAAGATGCCTGTTCATTCCAGATCCTTACCTGCGCTTCCGTATACTCATGAATGTCCTTGAACGGCCGGTTATCACGGATCATGATATCTATAGAATCCGAACCGAAATGAGTATCCGCAGCATACCAGTTGCTCATAGAACGCTTCCCCCATCCTCAATAGTGCAAATCAAATAAATAAGACAAGAACCATTATAGTACAATCCTGATCTGTAGGTAACTGCTCGAAAAGCACTTGTCAGTGGCGGCTTTCCCGACGATGAAGAGTATCGACCGCTAACCCTTGATATCACGGTTATGTGAAATATGCGCATGATAGTGCACGATGAAATCGCTTCTACCGACTTTAATTCGGATAACAGGAGCGATTTTCTATTAGCTGAGTAATGTTATAATGAACTCAGAAAGGGGGTACCCTTGGTATAGAAAATAATCAGTTTTATAGACGATGACAAATCGAAGTTTATCGGGTTGATGCGATAGTACGTCCGGAAGGATATATAGAGTATGAATATTGGGGAAGTGTGCCTGCTGACAAATGATGTGCGAAAGCTGGCTGATTTTTATAAGAAACTGTTGGGGGTAGATAATTGTAGCGATGATGATCTTCATCAGTATATTATCTCAGAAGAGACCACGCTGACGGTATATAATGACGGAACTGTTAAGAATAATCAGAATCAGAACATTTGCCTGGCATTTACAGTAGATGATATTGAAAACGAATACAGAAAGCTGCAGGCGCTTGGAGTGAGGATTATTGAACCGCCAACAAAACGTCCTTGGGGTGCTGTAAATATGAGTTTTTACGATCCTGACAATAATGTGATCTATTTTAGGCAGTTACAAGAGGAATAACAATCATGGATGAAAAGACTTTGCAAGATATATTGGCATTGAATTACGGAATAGAATCCCCGTCTTTGGAATTCTTAAGAGAAGGCGGCACCACTACATATATTGTCAATGGAAGGTCTAAGTATCTGCTTAAGGTTATTGGATCTGCTTTTTCGGATACAGCAAGACAGTCTGCATCTATTATGAGATATTTGGAAGGGAACGGTTTTCCTGTACCCAAAACGATACTTACAAAAAGCGGAGAAACTATTTTTGAAACAGAAGCTGATGGGGAGAAGATCCTGATAGTTCTCATGGACTTCATTGATGGGGACGAGCCGGAATTTGAAAAATGTGCATCCGAAGTAGGCAGGCTTGTCGGCAGATTTCATCAATTGATGGAGGAGTATCCCTCGGAGCTTGTCTACCGCGACAAAGAATTCTTTATAGGTCGATATATTGAGTTCCTTCGTAAAAAGAAATACCCACGTATCAAAGAGTATGAGGAACTGGGAGAGCGTTTGTGGGATAAGGTTAAAAATCTTCTGCAGGGGGATTGCCACGGAGATCTTCACAGGGGGAACCTGTTGCAGAATGCGGAGGGGAAGATTTATCTTGTGGATTTTGATACTGCTTGCAAGGCTCCAGTTATGTTCGATGTCATGGTTATGTGTGACATGACGGATTATTTTATTCTAAAACAGGAAGATATTGCGCTTGCTAAGGAAGTGTATCGGGAATTTCTTTCGGGATATGTAGGTTATCATAAGTTGAGCCGTGAGGAAATCCTTTCTTTTCCGTATTGGGTTGCAATAAGACATTTCCAACTTCAGGCCACAATTCTTGAGATATACGGAATGGATTGCATAGATGAAGGGTTTATAGATGGTCAGCTTTACTGGCTTAACAAGTGGCAGGAAGCAATCCCAGGATTTACAGAGGAGTTGGAGGGAACAAATTGGTAGAGAAACGGAATATGATTGATATAAATGAGAAATATATGAAAAGGTGCTACGAATTAGCGATAAGCGCAGGTAAAAAAGGGTTTGACACTTTTGGTGCGGTATTGGTTTGTGAAGGCAAAATTCTGGAAGAAGCTGAGAATACTGCTGAATATAAAAAGAAGATTTTTGGTCATGCAGAATTTAATCTTGTTCATAAATGTGCAAATAAGTATACAGACGACATTTTAGAAAAGTCTGTAGTCTACACAAGCTGTGCCCCATGTGAGAGGTGCCTGGCAGCAATAGCCTCACTTGGAGTTCATCAGGTTGTATGTGGGGTTTCATACAAAGAATTCTGCAAATTACTTCCGTTTGATTATCAGGCCGTAGACAGAGAAGATTTGCTTAAGCAACTTGGAATAGATATGACACTTACTGAATCTGTGCTTGAAGATGAAGGTATGCACGTCTTTGAATGGTGGGGCGGAGAATATCGTCCTTTAGACGAGCTTATTGCAGAAATGGATGAGGTAAAACAGAAAAGTAAATAGGCAAATTTCAGGTTGTCGAGATGATGCGATAGTGAGTTATATTCTGAATTAATTACACTAAGGAAATTCTTGGATTTGTTTATGTGGAGTACATTAATATCATCATAAGAGATACGTAACTATGGGGATAATTAAAGAGATATTTGGGAAGGTAAGAATATATCAGCTTCGTTCACGCGTTGATAGCCGTGGATTTATGTCATATGTTTTCAGCATTAAAGAAGCCAGAATTTACAGCATGCCCAAGGAAGGCACTTACTTTGGAATACACTATAAAGAAGAAAGCAGCCCGATGACGAAACTGGTTACAGTCATAAAAGGCAAAGGGATGGATTATGTTATAGATCTGAGAAAAGGATCACCGACCTACCTTCAGTGGGAATCG
>Ga0310690_10008316_pt1 | contig 13186 bp, 6 predicted proteins | sample AusTroGonzalo_MG_2_FD_207661 | JGI IMG/M metagenome (GOLD analysis project Ga0310690, IMG submission 207661) | Bovine rumen microbial communities from tropical cattle in Woodstock, Queensland, Australia - Gonzalo_04 (v2) (version 2) | ecosystem: Host-associated > Mammals > Digestive system >... | reverse complement strand
CGTAACAAAACCGCACTGGGCATCCACGTAAGGAGCATAGGCGGAGAACACGGGCGGCACAAGCACATCCCAGTAGTTCTTGCTGATTGCGTCGATGCTCTTGTCGTAAATCGCAGCCAGGGCCTCAACGCCGGCCTGCGTCTTCAGCTTGAAGGTATATTCTGTGCCGGGACGGGTCATATCCTTGAAGGAAGTGAACTCGAGCGGCATACTCAGGCGGTCGTACTTGCGCCTGTAGTCCTGTACATTGTTATACTGGCGGACGTCCTTGAAGAAGAATATCTGCAATGCGACGGCGTCCGGATATGCACTCTTGTAAGGCATCACCACGTGGTCCAGCGAGCCGTCCTTGACGTTTACCTGCTTGCTGTCCAGCAGTTCATAGTCCTTGCCGAAAACGGAAACCACAGCCCACATCTCGCCGTCGGACGTACCCAGGCGGAAGTCGATCTGGTTCCCTTCGAGTTCTGTCTTGCCGGGCATAATAATGTAGCGGATGCCTTCCGGCAGAGAGCCGGCATCCTTGCCCAGCTTCAGAATCCGGCATTCGTTCTTGGAGCTGTAAGTCTTCGTCGCCGCTTCGACTCTGAGCGTATAAAGTCCCTGTGCCAGGGAGGAAATATCGGCCGATGCTGCCACACCGGACTCAGCCTTGCCGGAGAGGAGGACATCGCCCTTAAGGCTCACTATCGACCAGGAAACATCCATCGGCACGGTGTCTCCGCCGCTGTTCCTCACCGATGCAGTGAAGTCGACCTTGTTATCCTCCACGATATAGCGCGAGCCGTAGAAATAGTTCCGGCGGCCGATGTATCTGTAGACGGGTGACGATTCCTCCGAGAGCTCGAAGGAGCCATCGACCTTGTTGTTCACCACGGTATTGACGGAGAAGCTTGCACTCACGTAACGGCCTGTGTTGAAGGACAGGGTTTCGCCCGTTGCATCCAGAACGGTTACTTCCACGTCATAATAGCCGGCGTCCTTCGCATTGAAAGTGAAGTCGAACTTGCCGTCGGCGGCCATCTCCGGATTGAATCTGGCCACCACGCTGCCATAGCGCTTCACGATAACCGACAGGCTTGCTCCGGTGAGCGGATGGCCGGAATAGCTGACAACCTGGCCGCTCACGGGAATGTCCTCGCCGGGCAGGAAGAGTTCGTTGCGGCGGTCGAAGGACAGGCTGAACGTAGGCAGCTGGAATTCGTCCACGCGGACGCTTTCGCTCTCGATGCATCCGTCTTTGCTGGTATAAACTCCAAGGGTGAAGTAACCTCCGCGACGGTCGGTGGGAAGCACGAAATCGCCGGAAGCGGAGCCGAAGGCGTTGGTCTTGAGCTTGAGCCTGCCCACTTCCTTGTATTCGGTGTCCTTCAGTATGACCTCGATGCTGCGGTTGGCAATCACCGTGAGCTTATCCTCGATGCTGCCCTTGAACACTATGGTTTTGAAACGCAGGGTATCGCCGGGTCGATAGGCGCCCTGGTCCTTGTACAGGTTGGCCCTTATGCCTCTTTCATCGTCCACGTCGTACTCTTCCTTATCGGCCTTGTTGTAGGTGATGGCAATGGGATTGCTGCGCATAGCAATGCCATTCGCGTCGAAGGCCTCGGCCGTGAGTTCGTAGTAGTAACGGGTATTGCTTTTGAGAGTACGGGCTATCTTCGAAGGCAAAAGTGTGAACACTCCGGAAAGTTTCAATGACTCCGTTGCAACCACGCTGCCGTTCCTCTTGAGGATTAGGGTAGCCCTGGATACGGGCTTGCCGCTCTCATAATCGGCGACATATATCTTCTGGCCGTCGGCGTCGCACTGGATGGCGGCCGACAGGCGATACTGCTCATAGTTGACGTGATCGTCGATATCTTTTCCGCCGTTCACTTCATACACGTATGAGCCGTCCTCGAAGGCGGGGACGTCCACCTCCACGGAATCTCGGACATAGAAACTCTTCACGGGATTCCTGACCTCGGCGGTGTACAGGGCCTTCTCGCCGGATTCCAGGCGGATCGACAGCGTTGCCTTGTCCACATTGCGGAAGTAAATCCTGGCCTTTCCCTGGCCGCTCCTTACCTCCACGCTCTTGGCGGTGAGGGTGTTCATCAGCCCTTCCGCATAAGTGCATGACGATGCAACCTTGGCCTCGATGCCCTTGAGCTTGCCACGTTCTTTCTCGAAGGCCTTAGCCTTTTCGTAAATGGCTTCATAGGCCGATGCCGTGGTATTCGCGTCCTTCTGCAGGTTGCTGAATTCGAGCTTCAGCAGGGCCTGGCGGGAGAAGAACGAGATGCCCCGGCCATTGTATTTCTCCATATGTTCCTCAAGGGCCGCTTTCTGCTTGTTCTTGTCGAACTTCCTGTTTGCCGTCAGATACTCCAGATAGGCCGCGAGGGGATACTTGCCGTCCAGCTTTGACTGAAGGGCGGTATACACGGCATATCTGTCCGGATAATCGTAATCGACATTCTTCTTGCCCAGGATTTCCCAGAGGACGTATTCCGCATCGTCCTTCACGAACTCCAAAAGGCTGGAATCCAGATATATCGACCAGAGGGCCGGGGTGCGGTGTTTACCTATTACGTCCAGTTTGCCGCTTACATAGTTCCACAGGTCGTCTGCGGACGGATAATCGTAGCGGGTCATACGTCTATACTCAAGGAAAGGCTCGTCAAAGTCGGCGATTTCCTTCTTCAGCGCGGTGTACAGGCTGTCGCGCAGCTTCCAGTTGCGCTGGAGCGACACGTCCACGTACTTGGTTGCCGCATCGTAGAAATCCACGATGTAGTGTCCTGCAACGGCTTTTTCCTTGATTTCTGCAAGTATCTTGCACTGGGTTACCGGCTGGTCGGCGGCTTCAGCCACCTCATAGCGCTTCCACAGCTGGGTGAGCTCGTGCCCATCGTCGGCGGGTGCCGGCTGATAGCTCAATGCTCCGAAAACGAGCACGCTTGCGATTATCGAAGTAAGCATAACGGTATTATTTTACAAACAGGTTATTCTCGTTCAAATTCCTTGCCGAAACAGGGCAGAGCCTCGGCCACCACGAATGTACTTCCGCCGATATACACCGGACGCCCAAGGGACAAGGCATATCGGACGGCATCTTGAACCGAGTCGATGACTCTCGCGTCGGGCATATTGCAGCGCCGGAGAATCTCATCGGCAGGGAGAGCCCTTTTGGTCGACGGGGTGGTGAAAACCCAGCTTGCCGTGCGGGGCATAAGGGGTATGATGGCGTCCAGGTCCTTATCGGCCATTATACCATATATTATTATAGGATGGCCCATCGCTTCGATTTTGCGGAAGTTGCTTTCCAGGGCCTGGGCATTATGGCCGATGTCGGCGATCACCGGCGGCTTCTCGCAAAGCCGCTCCCACCGCCCGTGGAAGTTCATCCTGGCGGCGGTGTGCTCGATGCCGTCCGCCACACGCTCTGCGTCCCCCAGCGCCGGAAAGGCCGGTTTCAACAGCTCAATCGCCGCCAGAACCGTCCGGAGATTCCTCTCCTGGGGCTCCGCCTGGAGATCCATATGGGCTAGAATAGCAGATTTCTCGACTCCGGCTACGCCTTCGCTCGAAATGACAATGGGGAAACAAAAATTTTCGATAGCGGAGTCGGACAAAACTTTTTCGACATTTTTCGGAGAAAAAGTTTTAGTCCGCGGAGCCAGAAAATTTTTGTTGTCATCGACAACATATAATGGCCCTTGGGCCTTGGATTCAAAGACAGGGAGGGTTTCTGGGGTGGTTTCGCCGACGAGGGCCGGGACGCCCGGCTTGAAGATGCCAGCTTTTTCCGCGGCGATTTCCGCCAGGGTGTTACCCAGCAGGGCGCAGTGGTCCAAGCCGATCGTCGTCACTATCGACAATTCCGGCGTTATGATATTCGTGCTGTCCAGGCGGCCGCCCAGGCCCACCTCGATTACCGCGACATCGACCTTTGAGTCGGCAAACCACTTGAACGCCATCCCGGTGGTTATCTCGAAGAACGACAGTGAATGCTCCTCGAAATAGGGTTTCCATCGACACAGGAAATCATACACCCACTCCTTCGGCACCATCCTCCCCCCTATCCTCATCCTCTCCCGGAAATCCAGGATGTGCGGCGACGTATACAACCCCACCTTATACCCGCAGGCATCAAAGGCACTGGCCAGCATATTCGCCACCGACCCCTTCCCGTTCGTCCCCGCCACGTGCACGCACCTCAGCGCCCTCGACGGCCGCCCCAGCGCCTCGTCAAATGCCCGCATATTGTCCAGCCCCGGCTTATACGCCTCCCCGAACGGCACGTTCTGCACCGAAGGAAAACGACGGAAAATCTCGTCCAATAGCTGCTGATACTCCATCACAATACAAATATACTAAATTTACGGGTTTTGTCCTCATGAGGAAGATATTTGAATTTCGGAGGCGTGTCCACCCCCGGACACGGGCAGGGGGAGGGGCCCGCAAGATACAAGTTCTGCGTAGCAGGACGCAGTAGATTGTGGGAGGGGCCGAAGCGAAGCGGAGTCCTCCGAAATACAAATATCTTCCAGGGACAAAACGCGAGTAGAGGTCCAGGATTTGGACCTCTACTAACACTAATGGGGTATTTCTGCGAGTAGAGGTGCCAGGCATTGGACCTCTACTAACACCCGAAACTAGCTCTGGGCAATCTGTGCCTGGGCGGCGGCCAGACGTGCGATGGGCACGCGGAACGGGCTGCAGGACACATAGTCGATGCCGATGGTGTTGAAGAACTCGATGGACTTGGGATCGCCACCGTGCTCGCCGCAGATACCGCACTGCAGTTCCTTGCGATGCGAACGTCCTTTCTCCACGCCGATCTTAACCAGCTGGCCAACCGCCTTGGTGTCGATGGTCTGGAACGGGTCGGCATCCAGGATCTTGTTGCCAAGATAGTCGCCCATGAAGGTTCCAATATCGTCACGGCTGAAGCCGAAGGTCATCTGGGTGAGGTCGTTCGTGCCGAAGCTGAAGAACTGGGCCTCGCGAGCCATACGGTCGGCGGTGAGGGCTGCACGCGGGATTTCGATCATCGTACCGAACTGGTAGTCGATGAGGGCGCCCTGCTGTGCCTGGACCTCTGCCTTGATCTTTTCGCAAATAGCCTTCTGGAAGCTGAGCTCACGTGCACTGATGGTGACGGGGATCATGATTTCCGGATGCGGGTGCAGGCCTTCCTTCTGGAGTTCTGCGGTTGCGGTGAAAATTGCACGGTACTGGGTCTCAGCAATCAGAGGGAAGGAAACGTGCAGACGTACGCCGCGGTGACCCATCATAGGGTTAACCTCGTGCAGGCTCTCGCCACGCTTCTCCACTTCCTTCACGCTGATGCCAAGGTCCTTTGCAAGTTCTTTCTTCTTTTCCTCGCCCTGGGGCACGAACTCGTGCAGAGGAGGATCCAGGAGACGGAACACAACGGGCTTGCCGTCCATAACGCGGAGGGTTTCCTTAACTGCAGCCTTCATGAAGGGCTCCAGTTCTGCGAGTGCGCTCTTGCGCTCTTCGTCCGTGTCGCAAAGGATCATCTTGCGGAGTTTGGACAGAGGGAGTTCGGAGTTCCTGCCATAGAACATATGCTCGATACGGAACAGGCCGATACCCTGGGCGCCGAACTTGAGTGCGCGTGCTGCATCCTCCGGAGTATCTGCATTGGTGCGGATACCGAGTTTGCGGAACTTGTCGCACATGCCCATGAACTTGGCGAAAAGAGGATTCTCGGAAGCGTCCATAGTCTCGATTGCACCTTCGTACACAAGGCCCTTGGCGCCATTGAGGCTGAGCCACTCGCCCTCCTTGAATTCCTTGTCGATGCCGGCGAACTTAACGGTCTTGTCCTTGAAGTTGATCTTGAGGGCGTCGCAGCCCACGATGCAACACTTGCCCCAGCCGCGGGCCACGAGGGCTGCGTGTGAGGTCATACCGCCACGCTCTGTGAGGATACCCACGGAGGCGTGCATACCGTCGATGTCTTCAGGGGAAGTCTCCTCACGGACGAGGATGCACTTCTTGCCTGCCTTTGCATATTCGATTGCATCTTCTGAGGTGAAGACGATCTGGCCCACGGCGCCGCCCGGAGATGCGGGCAGACCCTGTGCGAGCACGGCGGCCTTCTTCTCGGATGCGGGGTCCAGGATCGGGTGAAGGACCTCGTCCAGCTGGGCGGGGCTTACCCTCATGACGGCGGTCTTGTCGTCGATGAGGCCTTCCTCGACCATATCGACAGCCATCTGCAGGGCGGCCAGGCCGGTGCGCTTGCCGATACGGCACTGCAGCATCCACAGCTTGCCTTCCTGGATGGTGAACTCGATGTCCTGCATATCCTTGAAGTGGTCCTCAAGGTGTTTGCGGATGTCGTCCAGCTCCTTGTAAACCTCCGGCATTGCCTTCTCCAGGGATGCCAGGTTCTTGTTCTTCTCGCTCTTGGTGGCCTCGTTCAGGGGGTTGGGGGTGCGGATACCTGCAACCACGTCTTCGCCCTGTGCGTTGATGAGCCATTCGCCATAGAACTTATTGTCGCCGTTGGCAGGGTTGCGGGAGAATGCCACACCGGTAGCGGAGGTGTCTCCCATGTTGCCGAATACCATCGACTGGACATTAACAGCAGTGCCCCAGTCATCGGGAATGTGCTCGATCTGGCGGTAGCGGATTGCGCGCTTGCCGTTCCAGCTCTTGAACACACCGCCGATGGAACCCCAGAGCTGTGCCTTTGCATCGTCCGGGAATTCTACGCCCAGGACTTCCTTGATGCGCACCTTGAAGGCCTCTGCGAGGTCTTTCAGTTGCTCTGCGGTGAGCTCGGTATCGCTCTTGTAACCGTTCTTCTTCTTAACCTCTTCCATCATACGGTCCAGCTGCTGGCGGATGCCCTGGCCGTCGGCCGGCTCGATGCCTTCTGCCTTCTCCATCACCACGTCGGAATACATCATGATGAGGCGGCGGTATGCGTCATATACGAAACGGGGATTGCCGGTCTTCTCGATGAGGCCGGGGATGGTAGCCGAGCAAAGGCCGATATTGAGGATGGTGTCCATCATGCCGGGCATGGAGCTGCGTGCACCGGAACGGCAGGATACGAGCAGGGGATCCTTGGGGTCACCGAATTTCTTGCCCATGATTTTTTCGGTTGCCTCCAGGGCGGCTGCGACTTCAGTCCTCAGCTGAGGGGTATAGCCACCGCCGAGCCTGTAGTATTCCGTGCAGCATTCGGTTGTGATGGTGAAACCGGCGGGAACCGGCATCCCGAGGAGATTCATTTCGGCCAGGTTGGCACCCTTGCCACCCAGCAGCTCGCGCATCTTGCCATTGCCTTCTGCGTGCTTGGCGCCGAAGCGATAGACTCTTTTCTTAATTTCTGCCATAGTTAAAGTATAGGTTTATAATTATTTTGCTTTTAAAACGTGCAAATTTACAATTTTTTCTGCTGTATTACAATAGTCTCGCAGCTATCTCGGAGAGCTCCGAACGCTCTCCTTTAGTGAGCACCACGTGCTGGAAAAGGGGCTGCCCGGCCATCTTTTCGCCAAGGTGCGCAAGGCCGTTGGACCACTGGTCCAGATAGGGCTGGTCGATCTGATAGGGGTCTCCGGTGAACACCATCTTGGTGCCTTCTCCGGCGCGGGTGATAATGGTCTTGATTTCGTGAGGGGTAAGGTTCTGGGCCTCGTCCACGATGAAGTACACCCTTCCGAGGGAGCGGCCGCGGATATAGGCCAGGGGGGATATCACAAGCTTTTCCTCACGGAGGTATGCCTCTATCTTCTGGGCCTGCTTGGAACCGGGCTTGAAGCAGTGGCGGATGACGTCCAGGTTGTCCATAAGCGGCTGAACGTAGGGGCCCATCTTGCTCTTCTGGTCGCCCGGGAGGAAGCCGATGTCCTGGCCGCCGAGCACGACGGTGGGACGTGTGAGGATTATCTGGTCATAGTCGGCCGCCTGCTCCAACGCCGCTGCAAGGGCAAGGAGGGTTTTACCCGTACCTGCGCCGCCGGTGAGCGATACCAGCGGGATGTCCGGATTAAGGCAGGCGTCCAGGGCAAAACGCTGTTCAACATTCCTGGGACGGATGCCATAAGCCTCGTGTGTGCGCACTAGGACGATTTTGCCCTTGGACACATCGTAGCGGGCGGGAATGGAACTGTCCCCGAAAGTCAGATTGTACAGCTGGTTGGGAAGGGGTTCCTTCTTTCCAGCCTTTTTCCAGGGAATAGCGCACTCCGGGCCGTAGGAGAGGGTTTGCAGTGACTTGATGGGGATGCCTTCCGTAATCACTTCCCTTTCCATGGGGAGGGTTTCCTCCACACGGTCGTGCATATAGTCCTGTGCGGCCATTCCTGCGGCCTTGGCCTTGAGGCGCAGGTTGATGTCCTTGGTTACCAGGGCTACGAAACGGTCCGGATTGTTGTCCCTCATCCATATTGCCGTGGCAAGGATACGGTGGTCAGGGATATCGTCCCTGAAAAGGTCTTTAAGATCGTCCGGGAAAGGATGGCTGGGCTCGAACTTGATATAGCCCAGTTTCTTTCCCAGGGGAACGCCGCGGGGGCCGAATTCGTTTTTTTCGGCAAGCTCGTTGATTTCCCGCATAAAGGCGCGGGCGTTGAACGACAGGGCGTCGTTGCCTTTCTTGAACTTGTCCAGTTCCTCGATCACTGCGATGGGAATCACAATGTCATTGTCCTGGAACTGCTTCACCGCCAGATGGTCGTGAAGGATGATGTTGGTGTCAAGGACAAATATTTTACTCATAGGTCAGTCTTCTCCCTCCAGGGTATTCAGGAGGGAATTCAATATTCCTTGTATGTCGGTCTTGGCCGACAGTTTAACTCCTTTCATTCCGGGCGACGGATGTCCCAGCGGGAAGTAGGCTACGTCCTGCAGCAGGAGCTCCGCGTCCACATAGTCATAATCGGCATCCGCCACCTGCACCACCACGCCGGGGATTTCCCCGAAAAGCACGCGCACGGGGCTCTCCCCGCCATAGGCCTTGCACACTTCCTGGATTGAAATATCGGCCCCCACTCCTCCGGCTGCCATACGGCGAACTGCAGTGAGGAGACCTCCGCCGAACACCGTTGCGCCGGCTTTCACCACGCCGTCCTCCACCAGTTCACGCACCACTTCGAAGCAGTCGATGAAATAATCGGCATCGCCCAGTTCAGGGGCCGTTGCCGGACGTGCATCCAGGGCTTCCGCCAGCACGGAGCCGCCCAGGCGGTATTCGCAGGAGTCGAAGGGGATGTACAGCAGCCAGTCGCTTTCCTCCGGCAAAATGATCGAGGGGCAGCGGCGACGCCTGGAAATCCTGGGATTTGCGGTACGGTAGGGCAGCTCACGGAACAGGGTTTCCTCTTCCGCCACCTCATCCTCCTCCGCCACCGTAGTGGCCTTGAAGGATACGGAAGGAACGCCTTCCGTTACGGTATACTTTGAGATTTTCACACCCAGGGTATCCAGGAACTCGCTTGCCGCCTCCACGGAGCCGTAGAATGCAGCCAGGTTGCCCATAGCCTTTCCGTTCCACTTCCAGTCCGCCTTCAGGGTCAGGTCCCCGAGGCGGAAATGGCCGCTCATCCAGATGGCGTCCAGAAGGGCCTCCCCAATCTTGCCAACCGTATAGCTGCCTGCGAAAGGCAGGGGCAGGCTGCGGCGGATTCCGTCCACAGCGGCGGCGTAACGGTTTATCTTTGTGTCCGAAAAATTGAAATTGCCTGGTGAAGGGTCCACTCTTTCATCGGCCACCGTACCGGGGTCTCCGTCCGGAGGGAGCGGAGGCTCGAGGGTACAGTCGGCCAGCATCCTTTCCGGCGTAAGGGCCTGGTGCTGACCGTCGATTATATAGTGGCTGTACAGAAAATCCGACATAGGCTATTGTTCAGGCTGTATGAATGGGTCCAGCGCGGCGATTTCCGCCGAACTCTTTGCAAACCAGTCGTCCCCTATCCTTACCATCGCTCCGGTGTCGCTGAAGTCCCGGGCCTCGTAGAACAGAGGCTGGGTGAAGTAGGGACGGGTGAGGCCGATATAGCCGCAGGCCACCACCACGGGCGTCTTGGCAACCAGTTCGTCCGGATTGCCGGGAGTGTTGTACACGTGCTCCGTGGCTATGAGTTCATACATTGCGATGCCATTGGGGGCGGCGTCACGCACGTGGGCGTGGAACTCGCAGTACTGGCCGCTGGGGCCATAGTCCACCTTTCCGGCATATACGGTTTCCCCGGGGATGGCCGGCATCATCTCGAACACGCCCAGGATGGAAGAACCAAGGAGCACGTAAGGCTGCCCGGCCCAGCTGTGGAAGCTGTATCGGAGAATGGGGAAAAGCTTGATTTCGGCCCTCTCCGGGAAGTTCATCGGGATGAAGCGGGAAAGGGGTTCATTCTCTCCCCAGACGCCGGTTTCCGCGATTATGCCCGCTTCCGGGTCGCATTCCATATTGCCGGCGATGCTATACGTACTCGTCTTGCCATATTTGACATCGTACACATACAGCACCCAGAATTCCTCAACCGCGTGGAGCAGGATATAGACCTTTTCCCCTCCGTCCCAGATCTTTACCTGGGGGTCGATGCTTTCGAATTCGTCCTGCAGAACCACATCGGCCAGGCTTGCCCCGCACTGGAAGCGGATGTCGGCACACTGGTCGGCCGAGCCGTCGAAGCCCTCCGGAATTGCAAGGGGGGCAGGAAGCCTGCTTGTCATCGTCACGAAACTGTTCTCAACCGGGATATACGACTTGAGCCAGCGGGGCAGGATCTCGTTCTGCTCATATTCCTCCTGGGAAAGCTCCTGGTGGAGTTTTTCGTCATAATCCATCACACTGTACATACCCTCGCCGGCGATGTAGATGCAGTATTTGCCGTCCTTGACAAGGGGAATGTAGCCGTTATTATCAGTATCCGGAACCTGGGAGAAAACAGGGGGATATATCTCCTGCCCTTCAGTAGTGTACCGTCCGTACATTCCGGATGAAACCACGATATAGCCAAGTTTTTCGTCCAGGGTGACGTCCTCGAACACGCAGGGAAGGATTTCAGAACCGTCCTGAGCCAGGACGCCGTTCTTGCCGTCTTTCTCCGCCCAGAGAGTACCATTGGGGAATACGCCAAAGCGGTCGTATTCAACGGGGACGATGGACTTGCCTGTGGAAGAAACGATTCCGGCCTTGCCGCCCTTTTCCACTCCAAACGCGTCCATACCGGGAACCTGGTACCATACGCTGTATTCGCAGGGAAGCGCCCAGTCCCCTTTCCTGGACAGGAGGCCCCACTTGCCTGCGCGGGACGCCCAGGCATATCCTTCCGGGCTGAATTCGCAGAGGTCCGTTAGGTTCACCTGCAGTACATTGCCGGTGAGAACGGGAATATGCAGCTTGGGGCTCTGGATTGTACGGACACCGAGAAGCAACTTGGACGGGCCCGTCTGCGCCACCACGAGGGCGTTACTGTCGAAACTGGAAATCGAGTCATAGTCCGGGGTGAACAGATAGACGTTCTCCCTGGTGATGTAGCCCCATTTGCCGCCGGCCTTGATGCGGGCCACTTTCATCGTGGTGCCGTCGGCCGATGTAATGGACACGAAGGGCTCGGCCGCTTCGAAGACGGCCTTGATGATCATTTTGCCCCTTCCGTTGGCATATCCCCACTTGTCCTTCTTCTGTACGGGTGCGAGTTCCTCGTCCAGATCTTTCAGAGGTTTAAGTTCAGGAATCTGTGCGGACACGGTCTGGATACCGGTCCACAGCGCCAGGAGCGCAATGATTATCCGTTTCATATCCAATTGATTAATAGCGGTTAAGCGGACGCCCTGCCGTGATCATGTGCACTTTCTTGAGCACTTTGTCCAGCACGGCTTCGTGCTCGCGGCATTCCGCAAGCTGCTGCTCCGTGGGTTCTTTTGCAGTGAGGGCCGCATTATGGGCATTGGCGCTGGAGAGAACCTGGTCGATAAGGTCAACTATGATAAGCATATCCTTTTCCTCGAAGCCCCTTGATGTGATGGCCGGAGTTCCCACGCGCAAGCCGCTGGTTGCAAATGCGCTGCGGCTGTCGAACGGGACCATATTCTTGTTCACGGTGATATCCGCCCTGCCCAGTTCTTTCTCCGCAAGACGGCCGGTGAGTTCCGGGAAGCGGGTTCTGAGGTCGATGAGCATAAGATGGTTGTCCGTGCCTCCGGAAATGATCTTGTAGCCTTTCTTCACGAAGGCCTCCGCCATTGTAGCGGCATTGGCAAGCACCTGCTTCTGGTACTGCTTGTATTCCGGCTGCATTGCCTCGTAGAAGGATACTGCCTTTGCGGCGATGATGTGCTCCAGCGGGCCGCCCTGAACGCCGGGGAACACGCTGGAATTGAGCACTGCCGACATCTTCTTGATTTCGCCCTTGGGGGTTGTGAGGCCCATGGGGTTGTCGAAATCCTTGCCCATCAGGATGATACCGCCGCGGGGACCGCGAAGAGTCTTGTGCGTGGTGGAGGTGACGATATGTGCGTATTTCACGGGATTCTTCAGCAGACCGGCGGCGATGAGGCCGGCGGTGTGGGCCATATCGATCCAGAGGATGGCGCCCACTTCGTCGGCGATCTTGCGCATACGCTCGTAGTCCCATTCGCGGGAATAGGCCGATGCACCGCCGATGATCAGCTTGGGCTTGTGCTCAAGGGCCTTGCGCTCCATATCGTCATAGTCGACGCGGCCGGTTTCCGGATCCAGGCCATAGGCCACGGGCTTGTACAGGATGCCGGAGGCATTCACGGGAGAGCCGTGGGTGAGATGGCCGCCCATCGACAGGTCCAGACCCATAAAGACGTCACCGGGACGAAGCACGGCCATGATTACGGCCATATTTGCCTGAGCTCCGGAATGCGGTTGCACGTTGGCATATTCCGCATCGAATAGCTTGCAAAGACGGTCGATGGCCAGCTGCTCTATCTGATCCACCACTTCGCAGCCGCCATAGTAGCGCTTGCCGGGATAACCCTCCGCATACTTGTTGGTGCAGATGGAGCCCATTGCCTCCAGCACCTGTGAAGACACATAGTTTTCCGATGCGATGAGTTCCAGACCCGAACTCTGGCGTTCGTACTCTTTCTTGATTAGGTCGAAGACCTGAAGATCCTGTTTCATATACTTGTTTTAGCGTTTATCAACTTACAAATATAAAAAATATCCGTGAATTTG
>Ga0310690_10008315_pt1 | contig 13188 bp, 10 predicted proteins | sample AusTroGonzalo_MG_2_FD_207661 | JGI IMG/M metagenome (GOLD analysis project Ga0310690, IMG submission 207661) | Bovine rumen microbial communities from tropical cattle in Woodstock, Queensland, Australia - Gonzalo_04 (v2) (version 2) | ecosystem: Host-associated > Mammals > Digestive system >... | reverse complement strand
TGGGCACCACTTGTACCGACATTGACACAGGGGGACGGTTCTTTTGTTACACCGCGCGGTGTAACAAAAGAACCGTCCCCCTGTGTCAATGCTTGCGATTATGCTGAGGCTTCGGAGGGCGTGAAGAAGATTCAGATGCTGGGACACTCGATGAATGCGGTGGCGCTGCCGAAAGATGGAAAGCTCGTTTACCGTTTCGAGGTAGAGAAGGCAGGTGATTATACCCTGCAGACGGCTCTGATTCCGACGCAGCCGAATGATAATGGCGACTTGCGCTATAGCGTGAGCATCGATGGTGGCGAGCCAACGATCTTTAATCTCAAAGAACCTTTCCGCTCAGAGGAATGGAAACAGAACGTGCTTCGTGGTCAGGCGCTGCGGGAGCAGAAAATACATCTCTTCGTCGGACAGCATACCTTGACTATCCGCGCCCTCGATGCGCATATCATCATTGATCAGTTCTCTTGTGTGCCTCTGTGAGTTTGATTAAACTTTGCGCGTATTAATGTATTGTAGGAAAGTGTCGCGGAAGGCATCAGTGACACGGATAATCTCTTCGCCGATATAGATACAGTCGTTGCGGTCTACTTTGCGGATCTTGTCGAGAGCTACGATATAGGATCGGTGTACGCGCATGAACTGTTCTGAAGGCAGCATCTCCTCAACGGCTTTCATCGTGAGGTGGGTGACGAGTGGCTTCCGTTCTTCCGTGAGATAGAACTTCACATAGTCTTTCAGGCCGCTGACATAGAGAATGTCCTGAATCGCCACCTGACGGTATTCGCCATCGACTTTCAGAAAAATGGTCTGAGGACTCATGGGGGCAGGTCTGTCCCCATGGGTCGCGAACCAATCTTTCGCTTTCTCTATGGCTGCCATGAACTTATTGTATCGGATGGGCTTAAGCAGGAAGTCGAGGGCTTTCACCTCGTAACTCTCAAAGGCGTACTCCTTGAAGGCGGTGGTAAAGATGACACGGGTACTTTCTGGAATCATGCGGGCCAGTTCCATGCCGTTGAGATCGGGCATCTGGATGTCGAGAAAGAGCAGGTTGGGTTGTAGCTCCTTCACGGCATTGATGGCCTCTACAGAGTCGGTATAGCTTCCGAGCAGTTCCATGCCTGGTGTCTTGGTAACAAACGATTCCAGAAGTTTGACAGCCAATGGCTCATCGTCGACGATAATGCAAGTTAGTTCATAGTTCATAATTCATAGTTCATAGTTGGAGGGTTATTCTAACGTGATAGATATTCTCTGGCGTGATGGTCTGCTCCCATTGGTAGCGACCTGGGTAGAGGAGGTCGAGGCGGCGACGGGTATTCTCCAGACCGATGCCCGAACCGCTGCGGTCGGCATCATCCTTGGGATAGTTAGTGTTGTCGCAACTGAAGACCAGTCGGTTGTCAGACTGTTCCAGCCGGATATCGATTTTAGAGGGACGGCTGCTGCTGACACCGTGCTTGAAGGCATTCTCGATGAGCGAGACAAACAGCAACGGCGCTATTTCAAACTCTGAATTCTGAACTTTGAACTCTGAACTAACCTCGGTCTTCTCGTTGCAGCGTAGTTTCATCAGGGCCGTATAGTTGCGCATAAACTCCACTTCCCCAGTAATGGGCACCGTCTTCTTGTTCGTCTCGTACATGGCATAGCGCAGCAGTTCGCTCAGCTGGGCAATGGCATTCTGCGCAGCATCGGCATCAATCTGTGTGAGGCTCGAAATATTGTTCAGGGTGTTGAAGAGAAAATGGGGATTGATCTGACTTTTCAGCCACGCGAGCTCTGCCTCTGTGCTCTTGGCCTTTTCGTCTAACAGCTGCTGACGGATCTGACGTACGCGGATGAAGTGTAGGATGCCGATGGCGATAGCTGCCGTTACAGCATTGAGCAGCAGGAACAGGAAGGCACCCGAGAAGAAACCGATCCACGCATCATTGGTCATATAGGGTACTTGTTCCTTGATCATCAGGTAGCTGAAGAAGAAACCGTAGTTGACGCCCAGAATAAGCAATAGGTTGCAGAGGGCGAAGAACCAGTACTTCTGCCGGAAGAAGAGATAGGGTCCGAGGATGTAGAAATTGATGAAATACACGATCAGCGGTCCGCGGAACTCCTGCCACATCAACAACAGCGAGGTTGATGTCGTCTCCCAGTTATGGGTGCTGAGGAAGGTGGCCAAAGGCAGGGCCGTTATCACGACTGCCCATACGACCGTCTGCACTAGAAATAACCAGATGTCACTTTTCTCAATCTTCTTCATACGGCTGCAAAGTTACACATTTTTTTTTAATTATTCCCTATTCACTGTTCACTTTTCATTTCTTTCCCGCTGCCGACGTTGTTGATCATCTCACCCTGCGACTGCTGTTCGATAAAATCGTTCTGGATACGATTCACGTGTTGCTTGGCCATGATCATAGTGTTGCCGAAGGTGTAGCTCACGGTGAAGGTTACCTGAGAGATTGGCACTTTGACGGCCGTCCTCGATGTGAAATTCTGTCCTCGGTTGTAGCTCTCGATGTTCAGTTTGCCGCCCTTGTTAAGGCCCATTGTACCGCTGACGCTCAGGTTGAGTTTGTCTTTCAACAACGACTTCGACACACTGGCGGTGAGCATGTTGAATCCACCGCTCCATCCCTGAAGGGTATAGCTCTTGGTAGATGTCATGAAGAAGGCGCTCAGGTTGAGTTCCTTAGGCAGTGTCTGCTGCACACCCGCCATCACATTAGCTGTCCATCCGCCGTTTTTCTGATTGAGGGCGTCGCTGCGCATATCGGCATAGCTGAGACCACCGTTCATAAAGAGTCGGGTCGTGGTGGTCAGCAGGTAATTGACGTATCCATTCAAGCCTGTCTGATGATTCTGTAAGATGTTGCCGAAGGTTGTATTCAACAGGTTGTTGCTGTCGTAGAAGCTGTACTGCGAGATACCGTTGTCGGTGAAGTGATGGCTCAGCGTAAGGTTTAGCATCAGCTTGGGGGTAAACAGGTTATAGACCACCGACAGGTTGTGCGTCTTCTCTATATCCAGTTCGGAGTTTCCGTATGAAATGGCGATGGGGTTCGACTTGTCCACGTATGGATTCAGATAGGTGATGCCGGGGCGCGAGATACGCATGTTATAGGTCAGACCGAGATTGCTGGTCATGCTGATGTTATACTGAATGCTGGCGTTTGTCACCAGACTGCCGTAGCTGGTGCTGAAGTCAAAGCCGTTGCCCAGATGATAGATCACGTCCTGCCACGTGTTTTCGTAACGCACACCGGCTTTGGCGCCGAACTTCTTCCAGTTGCCGGCATATTCGCTATAGCAGGCCAGGATGGAATTCTTGTATTCATACTCACTGCTGCTGTTAGGGTCATATACGTCAGTCAAATAATATTTCGAATCAGAGGTTGCATCATGCAGTTGGTACTTACCGCCCAGACTCAGCTTTTGTCCAATGGCAAGGGGCAGGGTATAGTCGAGTTGGAAAATGTGGCTCGTCGTCTTGTCTTTATTCTCAGAATAGCGGTTCGAAAGGTCGATGTAGGTTGAGCTGTTGCCAAAGTTGCTGGTCATCTCCGTGGTGCCAGGGCTGTAGTTCAACTGATAAGTGAGGGCCAGTGAGTGTGTGCGCGCTTTGTTGAAGAAACGCTGATAGTCGACGCTGCCGCTAAACGAGGTACGCGAGTTCTTCATATCTGTGCTGCTGCCGAAGTCGAAGCTGTCTCCGCCGTAGAAGGGACTTTCCATGGTCGTGGTCGATGTGCCCGTGCTCTTCATCGTCATACGGTTTACCTGAGCGGTGACATTGATGGCACTCAGTTCGTTGAGTTGGTAACCCATCATGAGACTTCCCATCGTAAACGGTGTCTTCACTTCGTTGGTCGAGCTCATCAGTTGGCTGGCGCCGTTATCCTGTATCTGTTTCATCTCGGTCGTGGTGGTGCCGGGCTTGTTATAAGAAGTCATCACGCTGGCACTATATGAGAGTTTGCCTTGCTGACCGTTGAGGAAGGCGCTGCCGCCCAACTGCCTGTTGCCAGCGGAGGCGCGGAGGGTTCCATTGTAGCCGTTCAGACTTTGTGCGCTTTCCATTCCTGGACCGAAAGATATCTTGTTCATCACGATGTTCAAGATACCGCCAGTGCCCTCGGCATCGTATTTTGCACCTGGGTTGGTGATCACCTCGATGCTCTTCACAGCCGTTGCGGGCATGCTCTTGAACACCATCGAGGGATTCTGGGAGAACAGCACATTTGGCATACCGTCGACATAGATCTTAAACGACGAAGAACCGTTGACGGTGATGTTGTCCTCACCGTCGACAGTCACCATCGGCACCTTCCGGAGCATGTCGAGCACTGTACTCGACTTGGCATCCTCGTCTTCCGATACCTTATAGGTCATCTTGTCTACTTCCATCTTCACCAACCGTTTCTGATGGACTACGGTCACACCGTCTAATTCCTGTGACCATGTGACGGAATCTACACCTAAGCTGTCTTTCATTCCCGCTGTCGCGTCTACCTGTAGCCTTTGCGCCATCATTGCTGTCGGTATCGTCAGCAGCATCCAGGCGATAAAAATACTAATCTGTTTCATATCTTCATTGTTTTGATTATCATTCGTGTTTCAAATCCGGTGCAAAGATAGGGCAAATCACGATGCCCTCAAAGCATTTTTCGACGAGTTCCTGTATATTATTCGACCACTTTACCGCTTCCATGAGTAATTGCCATAAAATAGGGTAGTAAAGTCAAAAAGTGCAGTTGGTTATCGGTATTTCCAGCTATCTTTGCCCCCAGAAACAAACTACTGATATCATATATGAAACGGCGATTATTATTCAGTATGGTGCTGGCCTTGTGCACTTTGGGTGTGCAGGCTGCAGTGACTGGTGTCTGTATTTTGGTCAGCAATTCGAGCAACAACCAGCGAAAGGAGGTTGTAGAGACCGATCTTGCGACGATTTATCAACGGCTAGGCATTGGATATGATGCCCCCTTTATCATTAAGAATGCTTTCGGACAGGAGGTAACCTACCAAAAGTCTTACGATGGGAAACTCTTGTTGGATGTATCTGTCCAGCCTCATAGCCAGGCATCGTTTACCATTACCAAAGGTGAGCCGTCTGTCTTTAAGTCGTATGTCAAAGGGAAAGTCTATCCGGAACGTGCAGATGACATCACCTGGGAAAACGATCGTGGCATCTATCGCGTCTATGGTCCAGCCCTTCAACGATCTGGTGAACGCTCATTCGGCATTGATGTCTGGGTAAAGAACACACCGGAACTGGTGGTCGAAGAACGTTACAAAAACCACCTGTGGGGCGTGGGAAAAAGAGACTCGTTGAAACGAGCCGGCAAGCCTGAGGAAGCCAACGACATCTATGTGGCCACCTCGTTCCATCATGACCACGGTTACGGTCTTGACTGCTATGGCGTAGGACCGAGTTTGGGTTGCGGTGCGCCCGCATTGATGAAGAACGGACAATTGGTGTTTCCTTGGTGCTATAAGGCATACAAAATCCTCGACAACGGTCCGCTGCGCTTTACCGTAGAACTGACATACAACACCAGCCACGACGGTATCACTGAGCATCGCATCATCAGTCTCGACAAAGGCTCACACTTCAACCGCATGACGGTATGGTATGACGGCATCACCCAGCCTACGACACTGGCTGCTGGCATTGTCTTGCATGACAACGACCACCTCCTGCTCGGCAAACAATATGTGCTTTATGCCGACCCGACTGACAATCCTCGTGTTCATCAGACACAGATATACGTGGGAATGCTCTTTCCCAATGGCATTGACGAAAGCCTCAGACTTGAAGGCGAGTTACCCCATGCCATCGGTATTCTACGGCACTATAGCGGTGGCGCCTACACTTATTATTTCGGATCTGCCTGGAGCAAATTCGATATCCATACGATGGCGCAATGGCAACTCGCTGCCGATGAATATCTTCACCATTTGTCAAACCCACTTAAAATCGAACTGAAATGAAGAAAACATTTTGTGTTGTAATAGCCTTCGTGTTGCTCCTTCCTCTTCAGGCTAAGAAGGCTCGAAACGTGCAGCCATCCGACCGTGAATACTGGTGTTCGCTGGCTTATAAAATGGCGCAGCCTGTGCTGGAGAATATGGCCAAGGGCGAGTTGCAGAAGAACATGAAGACCGAGTTTTCGCCTTCGTTCGACAACCGCGACAGAAGCGTGGTCTATATGGAGACGTTCGGACGTCTGATGGCGGGGATTGCCCCCTGGCTGACTTTGCCCGATGACGACACTGCTGAGGGACAGCAGCGTCGTCAGCTGCGTGAGTGGGCTCTCGCTGCTTATAAAAATGCTGTCGATCCTGATTCACCCGATTATCTCTGTTGGGGCAAAGCAGGCCAGAATCTGGTGGATGCCGCCTATATCGCTGAATCGTTCCTCCGTGCTTGGGATAGCCTGTGGAAACCGCTCGATGATGTCACCAAACAGCGTTATATCCGTGAGTTCCAGCGTATGCGCAGTATTGACCCGCCTTACACCAACTGGTTTCTCTTCTCCTCTACGATCGAGAGTATGCTGGCGAAAGCAGGTGCCCAATTCGATGAGTTCCGTGTGAACACGGCTTGTCGCAAGGTCGAGGAGTGGTACATAGGCGACGGTTGGTATGCCGACGGCCCTGTCTTCGCCTTCGACTATTATAGCAGCTACGTTTTCCACGCAATGTATCTAGAGACCCTCCAGGCGATGGTTGATTCGAAGTACAACTCACGTCTCGACTATCAGAAATATTACGACCGCGCCCTGAAACGGGCCCAGAAGTTCGCCATCATCCTTGAGCGTTTCATCTCGCCTGAGGGAACCTTTCCTGTTATTGGACGCTCCACGCCCTATCGTATGGCTGCCATGCAACCTCTCGCCCTGATGGCATGGTATGAGAAACTGCCCTCTGACCTCAGCAATGGTCAGGTGCGGGCTGCATTGACAAAAGTGCTGCATCGCATGTTTGACCAGCAGGAGAATTTCAATGATGCCGGCTATCTGACCATCGGATTTTGTGGTTCACAGCCAGAGACGGCCGATTGGTATACCAACAACGGCTCGCTCTATATGACCACGTTGGCTTTTATGCCCCTCGGTCTGCCGTCCTCACATCCTTTTTGGGCAGATGCGCCACAACTCTGGACGCAGGTGAAGGCCTGGGGAGGACAACCCTTCCCCAAAGACCATCGTTGGGATGATACAATTCAAACAAAAGATAAATGGTAAAAATATGTTTAGCGCTGGCCTTGTGCGTTATGGGCGTGCAGGTGCAGACCGTTGATGAAGTAAAGGATATCATCAGGAAGGTGAATACCTATTGGCAGACGAACCATCCCGCCGAAGTACGATCGTTCTGGGATAATGCCGCCTATCATACGGGTAATATGGAAGTCTATAAACTGCTGAAAGACCAGCAGATGCTCGACTACAGCATCCGTTGGGCAGAGCATAACCAATGGAAAGGGGCTACGGAGCCTGATCCCGCCAAGTGGAAGTACAAGAACTATGGCGAAGGACAAGACTACGTGCTCTTCGGCGACTGGCAGATCTGCTTCCAGACGTACATCGATTTATACAACCTGCAACCCAATGAAAAGAAGGTGGCAAGGGCCAAGGAGGTGATGGGCTACGAGGCTGACTCGAAGGTTCGCGACTACTGGTGGTGGGCCGATGCCCTCTATATGGTGATGCCTGTGATGACCAAGATGTACAAGCTGACGGGGGATGAAAAGTATCTGCGCAAGCTCTATGACAATATCCTCTATAGCGACAGTATCATGCTCGACCAAGAGACAGGACTCTATTTCCGCGACGGGAAGTATGTTTATCCGAAGCACAAGACCGAAGCTGGGAAGAAGGATTTCTGGGCACGTGGTGACGGCTGGGTGCTCGCAGGACTAGCGAAGGTGTTGCAGGATATGCCTGAAACCTATGTTCGTCAGCCGTTTTTTGTGGAGAAATTTACTAAACTGGCTCGGAGCGTGAAGAAACTCCAGCAGCCGCAAGGCCACTGGACACGTTCGATGATGGATCCGGAACAGGCACCAGGCTATGAGACCTCGGGTACTGCCTTTTTCTGCTATGGCATGCTCTGGGGTGTGAACAACGGCTATCTCCCGAAGAAGGAGTTTGCCCCAACGATAGAGAAAGCCTGGAACTATCTGACAACCATTGCTTTGCAGGATAATGGCAGGATAGGCTATGTGCAGCCCATCGGTGAGCGCGCTATCCCTGGACAGACCGTCGATGCCAATTCCCAGGCCAACTTCGGCGTAGGTGCCTTCCTGTTGGCTGCTTGTGAATATGTAAAATATATAAGCCAATGAATCTGTTGTTGACTATCGGTCTGGCTATCGCCAATCTGCTGCCACAGGCCGGCGATACCTTCTGGCGCGACTCCATTCCCACGGAGATGCGACAGAGCTATATATCCTATGGAGATCAGTATGCCGGTAAGCCTTGGACGGTGCTCCCCTGGACGGTATTCGCAGAGTATAAGACGACGGGCAACCGCGTGAACTACGAGGGCCTCTGTTTTGAGAAGCGTCGTCAGCTGGCAGCCCTTGTGATGGCGGAGGTGATGGAGGGCAAAGGCCGTTTCATCAGCGATATCATCAATGGCTTGGGCAGTTTCTGCGAGGAGACGTGGTGGGGCATCCCCGCCCACTACAGTAAGCCCATTCCGCTGACAGCGTTGCAGGAGGTGGATCTTTTCAATGCCGAGACGGCCAGTCTGATCGTATGGACACGGTATATGCTCGAAAAACAGTTGGATGCCATCACGCCAGCGCTCTGTCAGCGTATCGACCGCGAGATAGAACGACGCATTCTCCAGCCGGCTGTGGAGAAAGACTACTGGTGGAAGTCGGCAGGCATGAACTGGAATCCCTGGATCTGTTCCAACTGGCTGGCCTGCGTACTAATCTGTGAGAAGGATGAGGCGCGCAAGGCCGAAGCCATCCGTCAGATCCGTCAGGCCACACGGCTGTTCATTGATACCTATCCGGAAGATGGCGGATGCGACGAAGGTCCCGGCTACTGGGATCGTGCCGCTGCATCGATGTTCGAGATCATGCGTCTTCTGGACTTCGGATCGACAGAGCCAAAGGTCAGAAAGATGGCGGCCTACGCCTATAAGACCTATATCGGCAACGGCTACTGCGTGTGCTTTGCCGATGCACATGAGAACAAGGCCGTGCAGCAGGTGAACATCGTCTATCCGTTCGGACTGTGGCTGAACGACCAGACGATGCGTCAGTTTGGTGCCTGGCTGGGACGGCAGCGACAGGTGCTCACCAATCCTGCTGCCCTCTTCGATAAGAGCGGCAATTTCCCCACCCTGGGGCGCGAACTCTTCTTTCTGCGTCATATCCGCACGTTTATGGCCGAACAACCGCGTGAGCCTCTGCTGGAAGATGTGTGGCTGCCCGATCTGCAGATCATGACAGCCCGTCGCGGAAACCTCTATGTTGCCATGAAGGGCGGCCATAACGGTGAGAGCCACAACCACAACGATGTGGGCTCGTTCATCGTCTACAGCAACAACGAACCCCTCTTCATCGATCCTGCTGTGGGAGAATACACCGCCCAGACCTTCGGCAAGGGGCGCTATGCTATTTGGACCATGCAGTCGCAGTATCACAATCTGCCCCAGATTAACGGCACTGACCAGAAAGATGGTAAGATGTTTGCTGCCAAGGTCATCAGTCATAAGAACGGTCAGTTGACACTCGACATCGTGGCGGCCTATCCCAAGGAAGCCGCCGTCAAGTCGTGGAGGCGCACTGTATCAGCCCGTGCCACGGGCATCACTATCGTCGAGGACTACGAACTCGATGCCTGCCGCCAGCCTGTACGACTGACGCTGATGGCCCTGTCGCCTGCCGCCCTGGAGCATCTGCACTACGACAAGCGCCAGTTCGAAGTCACTGTCGAAGACATCAGTGACAAGCTTGATCCCGTGCTGCAGAAGATGTGGGGACAGCAGATGTTCCGCATAATCCTGACTGCGAAATCTGCCAAACTGAAGGATCAGTTAAGATACACAATCAAATAAAGACTCAGACAGCTTGTCAACATACCTTTTTACCGTGCGTTAATTACTAATAAAAAAATCTGTAGAATATTTGTTTGATTCAACTAATATTTGTAATTTTGTACCCGCAAAAGAAGTTGATAAAGAGTTATTGATGTTTACGCAAATCGCGGAGAATTTCAGACTCCTGTATGTAACTAATTCGTAACCTCTCCAAAATATTGACTCTAATCATTACTGAAAGTCAATTAGTTATCTAAAATCGGCGCTTTTCAGGCACTAAGGCAGGGTTATTGTATGAGAGAGGGCCGCAAATTTACGCAGCTTCGTAAATGTAGTTACTAAACAGGCTGGCTTTGCTCTGTTCCGTAGCGGCGATGTCAATACTTTGCAGTGGCGAGACTGCTATCAGATTGTTGGAATAGCGTGTAAGGTAATTGATGGCTTCAACGCTATTGATGCTGCCATCCGTGGGCATCGAGGTGACCACTCGCGACAAGAACTCGTATTCTTTGGGCGGGAACAGGCCACGCACGGCCTCCAGTTTCTGCTGAGAATAGCGCACGTCCACCTTGTCGCCATCGACAAATATCAATCCAAGGCTGACACGCTCTGATATTTCTGGGCGGATAACCGCATAAATGATGCTGTATTTCATATTATCCAATGTTTTCGTTTAGACATTCTATAAAGTTATCCCAGACAGAGGCAATCCATTGCTCGTCAAACAATTGACTGAGCTTTTCTTTGACTGTTTCTGCGGGTACCTTCCACTCCTTTGGCATTTCGGCTACAATATCTGTTGCTATAAGACCACTTCCAGCAATACATTTGTCATAGTCAATCTTCAGGCGGTTGGCGATAGAGATAACGGCCTGTTGCTCTGTACACTGAAGGAGATGCCGGAACAGATCCGACCACAGGATAGTATCTGTTGACGTGAGTTGTGAGAGCCTTGGCAAGATTCGCCCCGATGAATTCGCATGCCAATTTGTAAGCGGTCGCCGATGAGCGCATGTATTTACAGACGTATATATTTACGTCCGAACACATCACCATCACAGGCTCCTCACCCGTATGGAACTGTTGTTCTATTCGTTTTGCGCTGTATAGTGTCGGTATAACCATAATTATTCTTTCGTAATTCGGTTGCAAAGATAAGAAAAAAACTTCAATAGTTCTGCAAAAAAGAAAATTATTTGTTAATTATCCGTATTCAGGGGCGGCCGAGACAGTCGAAGATGAGGGTAATTTTGTAGTATCTTTGCATCATGATTTGATAAACTGTTACCGTATGGCGAACTGCAGGTGAAAAGAAAACGACTCACGGAACCTGTCCCCGTGAGTCGTAGAATGAAGAATCAGATTACTTTTGAATTCTCTTCTGACCGTTGACGATCACAATACCCTTATAGTTGGCTCCAGCTTGGCTGCCGTTTAGGGTGTAGATGCGGTTGTTGGTTGGAAAGATTTCCGGGCGGAATGGAACAATGATACCTGTTGTTTGCTGTCCACTGAGTACGACTCCTCCTGCCATCTGATCCATCGTGATTTTTTCGACGAGTTCATTGAGATAGATTTCCAGATTGGTATATTGGTCACCGGTTGTTTTACCATCTTCAGGATTGTTGGGGTCCAATCCTTGTTGTATCTCCCAATCGTCAGGTATACCGTCGCCATCTGTGTCGGAGGGTGCCGCCTTACTCTTCAGTTCCGGCCAGGCGCTCCACTCGTCACCAGCCCCCTCAGGTTTCAGGTCATCCTGCGAATTGATAATGCCTCTTTTGCAGTCCTTACCAGTATAGGTGGCCTCTCCGTTGCGGGTGTCGTTGACAATCGCTTCATCGAGTACATCGCGGTATAGCGAGGCTCCAGCATAATTCAATACCCGTTCGAAAGCTTCTTCGGCAGTGTGTGTTGTGACTGCTTCGAATGGTATGGGCAGCGAGATACGCATGGTGTCCTTGGTTTCTTGTGTAAAAGTGTTGTCTACCTTAGAATTCTCTATCTGATTGTAGATGCCGTAAGTCCAGTTGTCCTCAGTAACTTGCGGATATTTTGTGTTCACGTTGCCATCAACATAGTATTTACCCCATACGTGCCACATCTTATCCCACTGATTGGGTGAACTGCTGTCGTGCTTGGTATATTCAGTGGTTCTGATGCCAGGCGAGGCAATGCGCATGCCTTTGGCGCCAGTTTTGGTGTCGGGGCCTGGCTTATAGTAGTTGTTAACGATATTGACATTCATGCCCTCTCCTCCATAGACGCCGTTGTCTATCCAGTTGTAGATGACATTGTTACGCATGTCCATCCGCTCGTCTGTCTGTGTGCCAGGTCGCGGACCCAGTCGTGGTGTGCGTGAGATATGGTGAGCTATCAGGTTGTGGTGGTATGTGGCGCCGCTGCCGCCCCAGTTGCCGCCGTAGCCGTGGGCACCTTTGGAGTGGCCAGCGTTGTTGAGACTCTGTGAGGCGATACACCATTGTACGGTAATGTTTTTCGAGCCGTAGACGGAAAGACACTCATCGATGCTCCATGATACGGAGCAGTGGTCTATGATTATGTTTTCAGAGTCCATACCACCCAGTCCGTCACCTTCGTGGGCAGAAGGGTTCACTTTGAGGGCTTGATTCCCAAGACGGAAACGCATGTAGCGGATGATGATGTTCTTGCAGGCGATGACAAAGGGATAATTGGCAATGCAGATGCCGTCGCCAGGTGCACTTTGTCCGGCGATAGTCACATTGCCGTTTTTGATCTTCAACTCTGATTGGAGGAAGATGGTGCCAGATACGTCAAACACAATGGTGCGTGTCCCGCTTTTGTTACAGGCCCATCGGAATGTACCTTCCTGCGTGCCGTCCTCTAAGGTTGTTACATGGTATACTTGTCCACCGCGTCCGCCAGTGGTGTACATGCCGAATCCCTCTGCACCGGGAAATGCTGGTGTCTGAGCCTTACATACCAGACATCCGAGAACCGTTAGATGTGTGAAAAGATGACGTATGTTCATTTGTTGTTTCTTTAAAAAAGGGGCGGATTGCAATAACGCAGTCCGCCCTTACTAATTTGCTTAGATAGAGATTACTTCTGGATCTTCTTCTGACCGTTGACAATCACTAC
>Ga0310690_10008314_pt1 | contig 13189 bp, 21 predicted proteins | sample AusTroGonzalo_MG_2_FD_207661 | JGI IMG/M metagenome (GOLD analysis project Ga0310690, IMG submission 207661) | Bovine rumen microbial communities from tropical cattle in Woodstock, Queensland, Australia - Gonzalo_04 (v2) (version 2) | ecosystem: Host-associated > Mammals > Digestive system >... | reverse complement strand
CCCGCCGCGACCCCCACCCACGATTGATATGTCAGCAGACGATGAAAGCATATCTGTTTGCCCCCCCTTCTGTGAAAACAAAACATTCTCGTTATGCACTATCTCCCACTCTTCTCGAATATCCTGCACTGCATCTTCATCAATGATATGCAGCCCTTGTGTCAACTCGGAAAGTTTCTGCACAAGGTATGGGATGCAAGTTTCGTCTAACTGCATCACTGGTTCAAGTGGTATAGTCTTGCTCTGCGCCATTATCGTACTGAAAACAATCTATTTTTGGGCAAAAATAAAAAAAAACGGCATATTTTTCAATTTTTAGGTGAAAATTTAAGCCAAAAAGTTGCGTATATGCAAAAAATATCTATTTTTGGAGCGTGAAATATCTGCAATAAGTGTATTGGGAAGATTTTCACAAGGCGAAAAAATTGCTTTTTAGGATAACATTTAATCACAGAATTATGGAAATCGAAAAAATCGTTTCTACCGTGCAGGAGAAACTCGGAAACACCGATTTTTCGGCACAGACAATTCAGAAGTACGTAGAGTTGAATCCCGTTGCAGAGGGTCAAGAGCCTGACGATGCTTATTTCACGAAAGCGAAGGATTTTCTTAGCAGTATGCAGGGGCAGTTCAATCACGACTTCTCAGTTAAGTTCTCTGAGGCAAAGAAAAACTTGCTTACTGAGGACACGTTCAAGAACTTATCGACTGAGCAGCTTGCGGAGTTGAAAAAGCTGATTGAGGGCGTTAAGCCTATCGAGAAGCAGCCAGAAGAAAGCCCAGAGGTCGCAGCTCTCAAAGAGCAGATCAAGCAACTCACTGAACGCCTCGACAATGGTGACAAGACAAAGCAGCAGGCCGAATTGCTAAAGAAGGTGAGAACCGCCATGAAGGAGCAAAGAGCCAGCGACGATTATGTTCTTGACAATACTCTGAAAGGTGTGGAACTCGACACTACTAAGAGCGTTGAGGACTTGACCAAGGAGTATCTGGCTAAGTATGATGCCGAATACACCAAGTGCAGAGGTGGCGGTGCATCCCCACGAATGGGCGCAGGCTCTGGTGGCGATGGAGAGACAGAACTTGACTTGAAATTCAAGAAGAAAGCTGCCAAAGAGGGCTGGGGTAAGAAGTAGAATACAAGGCCGCGAGAAAAAAAAGAATCTATTGTTTCACTTAAAAGTCAAAGAAAGATGAAGAATCAGGTATTTCAGACTGGTAACACATTTGACTCTCAGTCATTTAGTGTTGGTCACGCCCGCAAGGTGTGGCGCAGAATCGAAGAGCAGCTTCCTGGCGGCTTTATGATTAAGAATATCTCGGACTTTGTTTCTGCTGGCCTTATTCGCTCTGGTATGGCTATCGTAAAGGATAGCACTCTCGGTGCTGACGAGAAGGACATAAAGGTTCTTACTTGGGCGCAGTTGAAGGCAGGAATCGCTGGTTCGGGTATTGACTCTCTCGGTATCATCGGCTTCTTGCAGGAGGACGTTACTGTAACAAGCGCACAGACTATTGGCACTGCCAATGTGATTGTGAAGGGTGAGATTTACGATTATATGCTCGGTGACACCCCAGAGGATGCAGCTATCATTGCACCCGCAGTCAAGGGCATGACTCAGAAGAACGGCTTGAATATCCGCGTGGTAGAGTAAGCCTATTGTGTAACGATTAAAGACTAACAGGATATGAGAACAATTCCAGTTACTTTGCGTGATATGATGCAGCTCGGTCTCTATGGTCAGAACTGGCAGACTTTCGTAGATCACTACGAGGAAAAGTTTAACGCCATCACTATTGACGGCTTCGACTTTGACCCTGTAAGCATCAACTATACTTTTGCGCAGATGTTGTCAAAGGTTGGCGCAACCGTGCTGCCGACTTATGTTGACCCTGAGAGTGAGGGTTATGAGATGCCTCTTGGAGCTGTTGAGGGTGTTACTGGTAACATTCCTACTCAGAAGCTCTTCTATTCGGTTAACCGCGTTATCGTGCGTGAGCAGATGCAGCTCGTACAGCGTTTCGGTAAGGCTGCTATGGACGGTGAAATGGCCAGCGTAATGTTTGACCTGTTGGACGAGGGTACGGATGGTCTGATTCAGGCTTTCTGGAACGCTCTGAACCACCAGCGTCATCAGATTATCTCTAAGGGTCAGTTCACCATTGATGCCACTAACAACCCACGCGGTTTGAAGGGTATCACAATCGGCTTCAATATGCCAGTAGCCAACAAGGACGTGCTGACAGGTGACGAGCGTTGGTGGACTAACCCAGAGCATACGGCAGAGGGTAAGGATTCCGATCCTCTCGGCTATATGTCAAAGCGCGTGAAGGCTATCCGCAGACAGCTTCACTATAACGGCTCTCTCCGTCTGGAGATTGCACAGGACACTTGGGATGACCTGTTGACTCACAGCAAGGTTGTCGGTGTTCTTGGCAACTGGATATATCGTAACATTTCGAGTGATGCAGCTCGCGCTGATGTTGCTCGTTTTGCTGACGATGACTTGATGAAGGAGGCTATCCGCCGTATCGTCAAGCTCGACGAGATTAAGATTAACGACACTTATGCTTTCGTAAGCAAGAAGGGCGTTAATGCTGCTGGTGAACCTGACTTGGTAGAAGAGCGTGTAGACAACTTCGACCCGCAGAACATAGCATTTGTTCCGACTGGTCTGCTTGGTAAGATTCAGGGCGTACAGCCTCTCTCTATGGGATATGATGCCGACAAGGTGGCTTATGCAATGGGCAACCGCCTGTTGATTGAGCAGGAGGATATTCCTCGCACTCACAGCATCAACGTGAATGGTGAAATGGCACAGCTCTGTGTTCCTAACGCTATTCGCAATATGTATCTCTCTACTATTGCACCTCACGTTGCAGACGCTTCAAGTTCAAGCTCTGCTGCTTCGTCAAGTTCCGAGGCTTCATCAAGCTCAGAAGAGGGGTAATCAGTAATCTCTAAAGAGTGATTCCGAATGGTAGAAATCAGAACGATAAGCGAGTACATCAAGGGCGTTTCTCAGCTAATAACTGAGGACGGCCTTGGGTACGTGCTTGCAAAGCGCGGATTAAAGGGTACGGAGTTGCTACCTCATAGCGAAAGTAAGGAGGGAGACACCGTACTGACACAACGCGACGTGGATTTAGCCGAGGGTACTGCCTACTATTGGTTGAGCAACTTACCCGTTGGCGGCTCTACCGAAAAAGTGTCTGATGGCGGGTGGTCACACTCAGAAGGCGGTTGGACGGTATCAAAGGCGAACATCGAAGAGTGGTTGCGTAAGTATCGTGCAATATTCGCCATGTGGGACGAACCGCTGATTATCAAGAGTCGTATTAAGATTATCAACTTCTAAGCGATATGGGTAGACTTGCTTTGAACTTTCCACGATTCCCCCACCGATGCATAATCTACGTTATGCAAAACCCTACTGGGTTTGAGACGGAGGAAGAACTGAAAGCCTTGAAAAAGGTTATCTGGGAAGGCCGCTGCCGTAAGGAAAGCAATACGTCTATCCGCACTTTCAAAGGTACTGAGAACGTGCTTAAAGGTGATTATCGCGTACAGCTTGGCGCATTGGTTGGCGGCAATCTCGCTGGCGATGCCGATGCAGCCCCAGACGGACGTACTGGCGAGGAATGTGGCGCAATCGTGTGCGATGTTAAGGCTGGTATGTTTATCGACTTCTATGACAGGAACAACATAGATGGTTTCGGTACATCGTCTGAGGATAGTTCAAGTTCAGAAGAAGAGCCTACCCCATCTTGTACGCTCAATCTTAACGACTGCTACGCTGGCAATTTAGGCACAACGCTTTATTGTGACGAATACAAGACTTAGTTATGGCAAACAGATACAATAGAAAATCGGTACTATCCGAACTGCGTACAATGGTTCTCACCAAATGCAGCGAGGTTTATATGACCAACCGCGAGACGGTTAAGACTACAACCGATAAGTTTGTCATTATCAAGCTGCCACAAGGAATCGACCCATACGCTGATACGCATAACACTGCTTACGTCCAGTTCCAGCTTTTCGCAAAGGACGTGAATAATGGCGTTGAAAGCATAGAGAGGATGGAGAGTCTGATTGATGGTATCTGTGAGCTGTTCCCGTTCAATAACGGACATATCAGCTGTAACGATACACCTATTCAGCTACCTTCAAAGTCCGATGGTATGGGTTATCACTCTGTTATCATGCAATTCCAGATTGTGATTAAGTATAACATTTAAATATTAAACGACTATGGCAATTAATGTTTCGACAAACAAGGAAGCCTTACAGGTGATTTTTGCAAAGGTTCGCAGAGCCTACTACTTCCCTGACCACACTAAGGCTTTTGGTGAGCAGACTGGCGGTATCGAGCTGCCTGTTCTGAAAGACGGTGTTACCTTCAATACAGGTGACCCAGAGAAGAACGAGGTTAAGCTGACTGACGATACCACTTGGCTGGGCAACGTCTCTCAGGGTGATAGCGATATTTCGCTGCAAATCTCGTCTGTGGCTAAGACCACTAACGAACTATTCTTGGAGAAGAACGGTAGTCCCGTTTCTGGTTCTTTCGGTGACAAGACCTATACTTTGCAGGGCTTCTCTCTCGCTCCGAAGAAGGTTACAGGCTCACTGCTGCTGACTTCTCCTGATCTTGACACCATCGTTTATCTGCCTCACGTAGAGCTTTACGCTTCGTTCAACGGTGAGGGCGGTGATGATTCTACTGGTTACTACAACGTAGCCGTAACACCTCTGACTGATGCTAACGGCAACGCCATCTACCTTCCCAACGTAGATGCTGATGCTGACAGCTCTTCAAGCGAGGGTTAAGCAATCACTTCATTCATAGTTAAGGCGGGGCTGCGGTATATCCGCTTCCCTGCCTTTCTTTAATCAAAGGCATTATGGAAGATTACAAGATATACGTTACATACCACAAGGACGAACTGATTGGGAAATATAGTCTGAAAGAAGATTCAAATCACGTCCTGTTTGCATCGCATAAGGATATTGAGGGAAAGAACATCAATAACCTCAATCCCGTATATTCCGAAATGGTTACTATGTACTATGTCTGGAAGAACGCAGTTAAGAGTAGCTATGTCGGATTCAACCACTATCGCAGGAACTTCGATGTGAAGCGTTTCCCCGCAAGCGGTGAGTGCCAGGTTTATCGCATACTTTATTTTGGCGGTAAGACAATCTATGAGCAATATGCCGAGTGCCATAACAGCAAGGATATGGACGTTATTCTGTCTCTTCTTGATGAAAGATATGGCGATGGCAACCAATATACTAAATATATTAAGGAAAGCCACTACCTTATTGCTAACTGCTGCTATTTCATGCGTTGGGCAGACTTCAACAAACTATGCAAGTTCCTGTTCCCGCTTCTTGATGATTTCGCGGCAAAGTGCGGTATATCAAACACCAACGTAGAAGAGTGGAAGAAGAAAGCGGAAAAGGATTTTGGCGGCAATCGCACTGACTATCAGACGCGGGTGGTCTCATTCCTTGCTGAACGTCTTATATCGGCTTATATCTTCACCAACATGGCTTACTATCTTGGAGGCTTCAACGTGGCTATCGTCCACTATAACACCCCTGAGTTAACGGAGGCTGCTATCAAGTCTCTGTTCAAGCACACTCGCGGCTGTCACGTCTATGTGTTTGATAACAGCGATACAGCACCATTCAAGGCAAAGATGAAGGGTGTTGAGGTTATCAACAACACAAAGGGACAGATTATCGACTTCGATAAGGAACTGGCTGCTTATCCAGACAAGAAGGAGAAAGATACAAGGCTGAGTAACTACGGCTCTGCAAAACACGCAATGAGCGTTGACAAGCTGATGGAGCTTATACCAGACGGATTCATCCTTATGGATTCCGATGTTCTTGTGCTGGACGATCTGACAGAGTGTATTAATCGCAATGTGGCTTGCGGCGGCTCTGAGCAAGTGAAGCATAACGTACCACTACTGATGCCGTTTGCTTGTTGGATTAACGTTCCTATGCTTCGTAAGGCTGGTATTCGCTATTTCAATGGTGAAAAGATGTGGGCACTGAGTAATATAGAGCCTAACTGCTTCTATGATACAGGTGCTTGGCTTCTGGAAGATGTGCGCAATAAGCAACTGAATGTCGAGTATTTCAACGTATGGCAGTACGTTAAGCACTTCGGACACGGCTCATGGAAGGATAGAGACTGGAAAGCATGGCTGAAAGAGAATAAAGACTTATGGGAATAGACTATGTAGTACCTATGGTATTCCACGATGACCCTCTGTGGCGCGAGGATTTCAAGGCTGCTAATCGTGAGTATGACGAAAGCAACCTTGGATTCTTCGTGCGCTTCCGCAGTTGGGGCACAGAGCATCTTCTTATCCGTTGCGTGAAGAAATACATGCCTTTCGTGCGTAACATATATATATTACTCGCGCGTGAGAGTCAGAAACAGGACTGGATGGATGAAGAAGGTGTTAAGGTGGTCTATCATCGTGATATTATCCCAGAGAGATTCCTGCCGACTTTCAATAGTCTTGCCTTTGAAATGTTCTTGCACCGTATAGACGGACTGAGTGAGCGTTTTCTGTACGGCAATGACGATATGTTTCCGCTCTCACCACTCACCGAGGACGATTTCTTCTATGGTGATGTTCCTTGTCTTGTGAATATAGAAAAGCCGATGCCGACACCACCTAACATCTTCCATCGTGTATGTCGTGGCGGTATGAACTTCGTCGGAAAGGAGTTTGGTAAGCACTATACGAACACTATCATACGAGGTGGTCACAGCATAACACCGATGCTAAAGTCAACATGGGAATATCTGTGGCATATCGGTAAGGCTGAGATAGAGGCGAGTATCAGCCCATTCAGACAGCCGAACAACTTCATTCAGTGGATTTGCCCTTGGTGGCATTATCTCTCAGGGAACTACGTGAACAAAGCACCAAAGCGCGTCTATGTAAGCACTAAGAATAGCGTTGAAGATGTCGTTAAGGCTATCAATGACGAGAACGCTGGTATCGTCTGCATCAACGATAACGAGTGCGTTGCTGACTATATGGCGTATGGACGTGCCGTTAAAAAGGCAATAGAGAATAAACTAAAATAATAAGCTATGAATAGTAGATATACATTAATATTTCAGAAGGGCAGTACCGTTGTCAACTCGTTTACCCAATGGGGTATCGTCTGCTGTAAAGTGCCTTTCAAGGCTGGCGGTAAGACTAAGGAACTTGCAAAAAAGGAATGGTACGATCAGCACGGAGAAGATACATATATCCCGAACAAGCTGATGTTCGAGGCCTACGATGCGGAGTTTGAACTTGCCTATCAAGGTCAGGAACTTGCAAACAATCCGTTCAATCTTAACAAGGCGTTTACGCAGATTGACAACTTCAAGAAATGGCTTTCTGGGAACGATAGCGTAAGCGGCTCTGGCGCAACGTTGAAGATTTATTCGCCTTTTGCCACAATAGGCAGACAGGACTGTTATCTCCTGGAGATTTCCGATGAAGAGCCTCACGTACAGCTAAAGAAGGAAAAGGGGAATCTGTATAACGAGAACGTTGTTACCTTTAAGGTCAAGTTCCGTGTTACAGACCCAGTGACAAATATAACAATCAGCTCTTCATCAAGTAGTAGTGATTAACTATGGCACACGATAACGCTAAGACACTGGAGAACGGATTTGCGGAAGGCTTGCGGATGATAGAAGATGTTCTGTATAACTCGCTTGCCAATGCAGCAGATGAACTTCTCATACGTGCGGCTACTAACAGGCAGTTCGTCGGTTTCACAGGCAACACGCAGACTTCTTATGCTTGTGGTATCTATATGAACGGCAGATTAGTACACGTCTCAGTCCAAAACAACTGGAGCGAACAACCGAGAAGGATGAAGGTTCAAAAGGGTAAGGTCGTGTTCTTAGGTAATCCGTATGAAGGCTATCCTCGTGCCGTCAGGGGACAGGTGGATATAGCGGAGGATTACGGTCTTGCACTCTCTCTTAAACAACTCGAAGAATATGAAGCACCGAAGAAGGGTCTCGCCCTTGTTATGACTACTGGTACTGAGTATTCCGTTTACATCGAGCAGGCAATGAGCCTCGACGTGCTTACCAATACGTTCAAGGATGCGGAAAGGATAATCAATCGTAACTGGAAGAAGATAGATAGCTGAACACTATTTAGGGGGAAATAAAAAAATCCCCCGACATTAATAAATACTCTCACATACATTATTAATACACACCCATGCGGCTGCTGTCGGGGGAATAAGCCCTTAATTGCAACTGCATGGGTTTCTTTGTGGTATGTATGTGAGATGGGGGCAAAGGTAATAAATTAAATTCAAATGCGTATGAAAGTTTATGAAATTTTATCTTTGAACCGAGATTTTTTAGAAAAACTGCATGAATTTGGCATTAAGTTGGCAGATTCTAAGCACGTAGGTATGTATCATGAGTATTTACAGATGAAAACATGCGGTGACAAGGTTGCCTATATCGTCGCTTTTCTTTCCGACAAATATAATGTCTGTGAAAGGAAAGTCTATAAAATCATCAAGAACATGGAAAGGGACTGCCAGATTGATGCAGTCTGATAAGCCGTAAAAGTTTGGATAGGGTACAATCTATATCTACCTTTGCCCTTGTCAATGCGCAACGACAAAGGTAACATTAGTATTCACAATTCAAACGAAAAGATTATGGCATTAGAAATGAACGATTTGATGATGCTGCGAGGTCTGGATAAGGAGGGTATGACTCCTTACGAGCAGTTCAAGGTAGGGCACATTCAGAGCAAACGTGCAAGCGGTACTGCCATCGCAGGTCTTACCGTTGGCGTAGGTGCTGCCGTTCTCGCTGTCGGTGCTGCGGCATGGGCTGGCTCACGCGCTCAGAACGCAAAAGACGTAGCTATCGCTAAGAACGATGGTCTGAAAGACCTTGTGCAGACACTCGCAAGCACACTCGTTGCAGAGCGCAATGAGCGTATTGATGGTGACAGGACGTTGAGCATCAGCATCAACGACACCGTTAGCGGTCAGGCACAGCTCTCTCAGTCTCAGCAGCTCTCTAACGAGATCACTCTTGGTCTTATGACTGGTAAGTATAGCGAAAACCCGCAGAAGGTTGAGCTTTATTCTCCAGCCAAAGCCTTCCAGTGTGGTTGCGGCTGTAACGGCTAAAAAGGTTTGGGTCTGAGAGGGTACGGAAATCGGACTTTTTTAGACCCAACCATCTAATTCTTGATAATTCTTGCTAATTCTTTCAAAACTTGCAAGGATTGGAAACATTTAGATAGGCTTATATGATATGGTTCAACAAAGACAGGAAAAAGAAGATGGAGTTTATTCAGAACTATGTGCCGACAAGTAAGGCACAGCTTATACAAGTGGCTATGTACTTCAATAAGGGCGATATTCAGAAGGCGCAGGAAATGGTTGACTTCTACGCTAAGAATCTTGATCTGCCCGACTTCGACCCGATTGCGCCAACCTTCATGCAGCAGATAAAGAGTGGTGCAGCCGATTTGTTCTCATGGGTTAAGGATAACCAAGAGGATTTGGTAAACGGATATAGCCTTATACGCTCTATCATTTCCAACAAAGGTGCGCTGCCGATGACGGACGTACCAACAGAACCGCTACCAAGTATCAACGAATAAATAACACGGCAATAACATGGAAGAGAAGGAACAACTCAAAGGCTTTCCGATTAGTTTCAATATCTATGCGGAGAACGAGACGGAGGTAGAAGAAGCACGTAGGGCTATAATAGCGTTTATCGGACTTCATGCCTCGCAATGCAGGGCTGTCACTGCAAAGAAAGTGACCCATGCACTATCTAATTGGGATAAAAACCCCATAGTACGTAATCAGATAATCAATTATTTCAAGTGATATGGAACAAGGCGAACAGAAACAACAGTTTAAATGTTTAGGCGACTGCCTGAATTGCAGGGCTATAAGTGACCGAAAACAACAATGGTGGTATTGCGCGACACAACACGCATACAACACATTACAGATGGTTAGGAGTATGCAGGATGCTATTACTGCCATGTCTGGAACTATCGAGGAACTGAAAGTAAAGATAGCTTCAATACAGGATAACGAGGCTATGGTATTTGATCCAAATGCGGAAATAACAGAAACGGATATAGCACAAGAAGGGGACGGTGCAGAAGAATAGATGCCCCAAAATAGTAACAACACAAAAACTAAACTTTATGGCTAATTGTAACAACAACGGAAAGACGTTTGTGATAAGTCTCACAACGATTCCTGGCGGCACGGCTGCCAATGCTAACTATCTGCTGCAACTCGACCACTACACTTGCGGCAACAAGAAACTATGTACACAGGAAATGTTCCCTGTATCAGCTGACTTAAAGGCAACGCCTATCGGCAGTCCAGTATCATTACCTGTCAACGGAACACCTCAGTATTGTCAAGAGGTGTTGGTAAGTGGCACTTGCACCTACATGCCGTTCACTTGCGGCTGTCAGTGTAATGTATGTCCTGTTACGGAGAATATCTATTGCACCATCTGTGTGCCTTGCTCTGCTGCAACCACACCGACGCTGACTATCGGTACTTCTGCGGCTTCTCCTACTGGTGCGCAACCATGTGCTAACACTACGAATTGTATTGCAATCACAACAACGCTCAACGTAACAACTGGCGCATAGTATGGATTGGATTGATATTGCGGGTATTGTGTTCGTATGTGTAACTGCGAACCACTTAGGATTAATATCGGCTATTGAGGGCGTTATCAAGCATCAGCTACCGATTATGAATTGCCCTAAATGCCTAACTTGCTGGAGTGTTCTGGCTTATATGGTTACAACAGCGCACGACATAATCACATCACTCGCAGTATCTTTCCTCGCAAGCTATATCGCAATATGGCTTGAACTATTGGAAGGATTTGTAGATACTTTATACATTATGCTATATGGGAAGATTACAGAAGCAGATAATGACAACGAGGCTACCACAAGTGCCGACGATGGTAATTCCGCAAGCACCATGCCCGAATTGTAGTAAAACTGCAAAATCGAACTTTAAAACAAAGAGAAAATGAATCAGGAAGAAATGAAGAAAGAGTTTGACGCCCTCTATGATATGATGGCGAACTCTAACAAGGTTGAGAATATGCACGTCTTTGGATTGGTGCATAAGGAAATGATGGATTGGTTTATCGCCAATAAGCCAGAACTTGCGCAGGAATGGCTGGAGAAGCTGCAATCCATCAAGTGGAAGAACTATCTAACCCCGAAGGAGGCTGAAAAGATTGTCGAGAGTATGAATCCGCAAGCACCTTGGAATCGTGATCAGTGGAGGGCAGCGATGAAGGAACATGGCTTTGACTTGGATAAAGAGCCTTATTACAACCGATGCGCTCTGTGGGTAACGATGAACATGAAGATGTCGGATAGTGGCGAGACACTTGCAAAGTACATTGCGGGCGATAAGCTATTTGAGGCAGTCTATCATCTTGCTGTGGATGCTCTTACCGATAAGGACGGACGTTTCTCGGTGAGAAAGTATTTTTCTCTGTAAGCTATGGGCTATCGTGAGTTAATGCGGAGACAGCTACTTGAACGGATATACGATAAGATGTCCGATGAAGAAAAGCGAACTTTCGTACAACTCACTATGCAGAATAGAAGCCATACGGAGATTATGGATGCACTGAGCCGTCAGCAGAAACAGCTATACGATATAGAGAGGAAACAGAACTGGAAGGTTGACTTTCTTTCTGACATTGGCGCAAACTTTATAACCGATGGCTTGATATGGCTTGGCAGTAAGTTATTCAAGAAGCTCTGACATGCCTATTGCTGTGTTTGGTGGGGGTGATACTATATCATCCCTGCCTTTTTATGTTAAAATCGGCTTGTGATATACCATGAACGGATTATTTTCGTATCTTTGCGCCATAAATCAAAACTTAAAGGATATGAAGAAACTATTGGTTATGCTATTTATGATGATGCCTTTGGTATCAATGGCACAGAACTTTAACGAGGATGGTGGTAAGTATGAGGTGTACTGCGATATTTTGAACGCTACACCAAGCAATGTAAACGGAACATACTCCATATATATAGGTAATGATAGTTACGTTATCGTTGATAAAGATGGTGAGAAACTGACACCGAAAAAGGATTCTGAGATATTATCGCTACTTGCGAAAAGAGGGTGGCGGCTGGTTACATGCTACTACAAAGGTTATGATAAGACAAAGTTTATCATGAGAAAAGAGGTGAGTAACGATGATGAAGCGAGAATAGGTTTACGGAAGGATAAAAAATAAGCGGAGGTGTTAACCCCCGCTTTCTTATTTGATGGCAACCCTCGTTGCGCCTGTCTCGATCCTGTGCATTGCTTCATATATCTTATCTGCTGCATCTGCGTTGCGTTTCGTATTATCCGCAATCTGTTGCAAGTGGTCAACTTGCGCCTGTGCCAATACGGAAACTCTGTGTACGTCTGTGGATATTGCAGGCAGATGGATATTCTCAGTAGCCCTCATAACGCTTACGTCAAGTCTGATGGCGTTAAGATACGATGCCCACAAAGACGTGTCTTGCTCTGTGATAGCCTTACCGATACCATTTTTCGTTGCATCCGTATCGTCACCGAGTTTCTTCATATCTTCAAGTCCTGCCTTCTTCATACCTTCATTCAAACCGTCCATAAGTTTATTGAATGAACCAGGCAAAGTCTCGCTTACCACTTCCATCTTTGCAGCGATATTCTCAACTGATTGCTCGTCAAGCTGTCCCTTAGTACGTTTCATTTCCGAAACAATCTCGTCAAGTACTGGTTGCATAGCGGTTTCAATCAGTTTGGTAACAGCGATACTCTTAGCGACTTCCGCCATTATCTCACTTGCTTTCTTCTTGAACGCCTCTGCCCCGTCCTCTCCTTTCTGCCATGCCTCAAACAGAGCGTCGCCAAGTTCCTGCGCCCAACTCTTAATGTCGATGTCGTAAAGAGACTTAGCCATATCAGCGGCAAAGTTCTTTATTTCATCATCCATTTCTATCAACTGCTGTTTATAGTCGTCGATAGCGTTCTTGTCGGTATTCTTCTTTGCTTCCTCCAACTGCATCTGATGTTGCAATTCGTCTCGCTGTGCAAGCAATGAAGCATAGG
>Ga0310690_10008312_pt1 | contig 13190 bp, 2 predicted proteins | sample AusTroGonzalo_MG_2_FD_207661 | JGI IMG/M metagenome (GOLD analysis project Ga0310690, IMG submission 207661) | Bovine rumen microbial communities from tropical cattle in Woodstock, Queensland, Australia - Gonzalo_04 (v2) (version 2) | ecosystem: Host-associated > Mammals > Digestive system >... | reverse complement strand
ATGTTCGCATTCTCCGCATAACCAAAAAAACCATTATAATCCCAATCCGAGGTTTTCATATTGTTAATCGTATGGCCCCCACCATCATAATAGCCCCTAAAAGGCTTATGCGACTTAAAACCGACAGGCTCCCAATTGCTTATGGAGGAAAGATCTATATCTGCCGTCTGGAGCCAATGGGTATTCGCCAGGTTGCCCGTGTATATCCGCCAGCGTTTGTAGGTAAAATCGATGCCGGAGTTAATACCATTACGGAAATTCTTCAGGTCGGTAAGGTTGTCAATCGTGAAGGGGTTTTCTTCAGAACCCAAGTAGGGTGCGATATTCGGAATGATGATATAAGTACGGGTATGTCCGCCCAAGCTAACCGTCAAATCAGCAACACCCTGCTTGTGCAAGCTTACCGTATGGGTGGCGTTATCCACCGTGGCACAGTTGTTCCAGGAGGACACGCTCCATACTGCTCCTGCCGTGGTTCCCACCGTGAAGTTATGCTTCAGAGAAGCGGCTGTTTCATACACGGTGGCACTATCGAAAAAGAAGACAGGGAGTACGGAAAGGCGCACATCCGGGTTGTGGTCAAAGTCAAAACGGGCCAAATAGGGATAGTAGCCGTTCTGAGGCACGAAAGCCGTATCCAAAGCGGTAAAACCACTCACAGTCATTGAGTTTGTCAATTTTGGAGTGGCACCGGCGTCGGTTTCTGTCATCTGTTTGTCATAGTAGCAGTTGTCAATTGAGCCCCCATTATTATAGCCACACACACCGCCTATGGTACCGCCCGTGGCGTTGGACACCTGCATGGAGGAGTAACAATAGGAGACAGTGGCTCTGTTCTCTCCCACTATACCACCGACATTATTTTTTTGGGAATATGCCTTACCCGTAGTATAGCAATTAATCACACGCGAAGATTCATAGGAAAAAGCTGTAATACCACCACAATTATTATCTTTAGCATCAAGAGTTCCCTCAAAAAAACAGTGCCGTATAACACTACTTACTGACACGAAACCCGCAATGCCGCCTACATGTGTGTTACCAGAAATATAGGCGTTGGTCACTCCCAAGTTCTCTACACACCCGTTACCGGAGACCCCCTTGAAGAGAGCGACATCGTCACCTCCATTGGGTAGGAAAAGGCCCGAAATAGTATGGTATCCGCCATCGAAGTGGCCGTTAAAGTATCCCATGGGAGTCCACTCGCGCCAATCCACGCCGCCGTAGCCATTATTCACGCCGTCGCTGCCGGCAATGTCACCAAGGTTCAACACAAGGTTGGCAGTCAGCTTGAAATACCTGTTGTTACCGCCTGCGGGAATCTCCACACAATTATGGCCCGGTCTCGGATCAGTGGTGGTAAACACCGAATCTTCACAGTCGTAGTATGACATGGATCCCTGGCTCATACACCGCGCGAAGGCATAGAAGGTGGCCGTGTCGGGAATGGGTATGGGATTGACAGCACTTTGGCCCAGTCCAGCTGAGCAGGTCTGCGCCCATACGCGCGGGGCTGGCAGGAGCAGGAGTAGCAACGCCAGGATAAAAGTTGAAAAATTCGAGTGAGTAGCAGAAAACTGAGTGCTGGACGTGGAAATTCGACCTTCACGAAAGCCCCTTTTGTGTGCGCAATACATTGTAACAGAATTTTTTATGTTAACAAAAAAAAAAAAACAGTTAATTTTTTGAAAGCCGCAAAAATAGGCTAATATATGCTAACAATCAAGTGTTGAAAACCCGCATCCGAAACTATTAAGTTTTTTTAACATTTGGGCCGGGCGTGCGGGGGCTCCGGAGGCGCACAAAGACGCAAAAATGTGGTCTTATTAACCTCATACGAGCGAGTGCCGCGAGGCACCAATTCCCCTTCTGATTTTCAGATTTGACGAATGAGCGAGAGCATAGGAAAAGCTTTGCTTTTACTATGCCGAGCGAAGAGGAAAAAGGCGAAGCCAATGGGTGCCCGAAGGGCGGGGTAGTTAATATGAGAGATTGGCCGTCAGGCCATCCTTGTGAACTATCCACTGACCACCATTCACTATTCGCAAAATTAACATTTAATTGTTAAAATACAAAATATTTTTAATTTTACGGCGACATATTAATTTTTTTCTTATTTTTGCCGCGTTGAAATTATTGTTGAACTGGAGATACTACCCCGGCCTGCGGCCACCCAACTTAACTTCTTAACTTCTTAACTTCTTAACTTCTTAACTTCTTAGTTCCTTAACTTCGCAAACCGCAAATCGTAAAAAAGGGCACCCGTCAACCGACAAGTGCCCTTGATTTCATATTGGGATGGATTGTGCGCTACTTCTTCTCCACGCATCTGACACTCTGTCCCCTACCCTTGGGCTGTTCCTGGCTTATGATCTCGGGACAGGTGTGCGTGATGGCCGAGCACTTGCCCTTGGTCACCGTCGTGCTCGGCTCGCCCGTCCAGAAGTAGGTCTCGCCCAACAGGTTGCAGTAACGGTCTACATCCGGATCGTAGAAGCCCGCGCCGCGTGCATTAAAGTAGCAATTCGGCATCGTGCCCGCATGGCCCGGCAGCCAGTACCGGCTATCCAGATCCTTCACGCCGTCCACACCGTAGCCGTTCAGCCACAGATCGTCGAACTGCGCGGAGGTGGGCAGGGCCCAGCCATCGGGACAGACACCCTTCACATACCTCTCACCCATCGGGGCCACACTGTCGGCGGGCACCGCGCTGTCGTCGCCCTCCGGCACGCGCACGGCGGAATACCACGTGTAGAGGCGTCCGAAGGACTCCTCGTTGGACGGATCGTCATCGTAAACCATGGATACAGGCCCCCGCGCGGGATCCAGCTGCGCCAGACCGCGCCGGCTCGGCGTGCCGTCGGCATACGACGTGCTGCGCAGGTTCTCCTGCAGCCAGCATTCGCAGCCCACACGCACCGTGTGGTACGTGAAGCCGTCATGGTGCACATCGTGGCCCGCGCCGCACGGCGGATAGTTCACCACAACGGCCTGCGTGCAGGTAACTGTGAAGCCGCACGTGTCCGTGGCTGTCCACGTCACCGTGGTCGAGCCCTCAGGGAAGCGGTTGCCCGCCGGGGCGTCGTTCGTCACAACAATCGGCATACCCGCCAAGGATGTCGTCAGCACCGGAGTGCCGATAGCCAGCACCGTGTCGCAGCGCCCGTACGCCAGCACCACCTCCGTGTCGGACGGGCATTTCAACGTGGTGTTGCTGTTGTTGATGTAGGGTGATGTGACGAACACCAGCGTATCGAATGCCTCGCAGCCCTTGGCATCGACCACTCGGAACGATGCCTTATATGTATGTTCTCCGTCATCGGCCAGCGTGCGCGTCACCGTCGTCACAGTATCGTCCACATCGTCGGCATCAATACCCCACGAATAATGATAGGAACCATTGCCGCCCGCAACCGTAGCCTTCACCTCATACACAGTCTGCATCGGGCAAAGATTGGTCTGGGCCCTTGCAGCAGCAACCAAGGTGTCGGGTTCGCCTATGACGAAGGTAGCCGTCGCCGTGTAGTGGAGTTCATCTGTGACCGTCACATTATACGTATCCGGACTCAGGCCTGTCAGACTGATTATGTCGTCGGTCGTGCCAGTATAGTTGCCGGCAGTGTTAACTCCCGTCACCGTATAGTTGTAATAAGGACTGGTGAGGCGCTTACCGCCGGCGACCAGTATCTGGGCTTTCCCGTCACCGGCACTCTTGCAGCTCACGTTTTCGGTCGTCACGTCAGCCACCACCAGCGTGTCAAAGATCACCATCCGTCCGTCGGTCACGTTGAACGTCACCGGATCGTAGTCCGTGTTGTCGTTCACGAACTGTGCAGGGGCTAAGTTCATCGGATAAGTGCCCTTAGCACTCTCGTCAATCGTCGAATCACCCGTGAAGTGGAAATCGCTCACCGTGTAGATGTTCAGCGAGTCGGTCAGCACGACATCATAGCCACCCACATGGTGGGTAGCACCGTCGAAGTTAAACTCTCCGGTATGGCCCGTGACAGTCACCACCACGTTGCCGTTCGGAACAATCTTCACCGTCCCTATCGTAGTATCCCGAACGCCTACATACGCGGCATCATTGCCGATAGAGTAACGGAACGTGTTGTTTTTATCGCTATTCTCGCTCACGTGGGTGATACCGGCAAAGAGTGGCTCTATGGTCAAAGTGTCCCCAGCCAACAGCTCGAACTTCCTGCCAGTGGCATCGGGTGTCACATAGACATCCCCGAACTTGACGCTATACACCTCCCTTTTGTGCAATGTTCCGTCGTACGGGACGGTATCTCCCATGGAGTGAACCTCTATCTTGGCATTCGTACCCGATATAGTCAATGTACCCAGGTCAAAAACAAGGTTATAATTGCTCCGTTTGAAATGGGTGGTGGAATCGAACCGGATGACATTCGGCACTGAGCCCAGCACATCGATGCTGCCCACCGCATGGAAGTTGTACATCTCATACTCGGATGCATCCGTGTCATACACAATGTCTCCCGTCACCTTCACGCTGTCGTACGACAACGGGAGGCCGTTGTAATAGCGTGTGCTGTCGAACGACTGCAGTGTCACCGTGCGCGGATTCACCTTCAGCGAGAATATAGAATCCACATTGTTGAAGTTCGGCTGGGAAGCGGTCACCTTCACATAAAGCGTTCCCGCATCCGTGATGACAGGCACGGTAGAGGACAATGTCCAAGGACCGGTTTCACTGTCACTGGTGTAATAGGTCAGTGTGATTGTACCGGACGGGTTAGACGTGGCCGTACATGTGGCATCCAGTGGAAGGGCATCGTAGGTCTTCTCCTGCACCAACGGCAGGGTGATGGTCATGTCATTGCTCAGCTGGATGGTGAAAGATATCGAATCCACGGTGAAGCTGTAGTCCTTGTACAATGCTTCCAACTCATCCTTCCCCTTCGTGATGGTCAGCACCTTTTCATAGACACCCGCATCGTTCACCGTGGAGTTCGTGCGGATGACCGTCGTGTCAATGCCCTGAAGTTCCGTGCCGACAGCATTGAGGATATGGGCATCGGCGAATGACGGGTCAGCTTCGCCATACGTCTTTCCATACGTGCCGGTAACCTGGATGGTCACCGGGCGGCGGGTAATGGTAAGCGGGGCGGAAGTGTAGGCCGTGTCGTAATTGGGGTTCACCACCATCACGTACACGGTAATGGGACCTTCATCCACATGTGTGATCGCCGGGTTGGTCGTGCTCCAGCTGCTCGGGTCAAAGCCCGGGCTCGAAGGATCCACAGTGCTATAGTAAACCACCGTGTAGCCGTCGTCCACGCTGGGCACCGGAGTCTCGATGCTATGAGGATCACCATCATAGACGTACGTGTTCGTGCCCGGAACATCCACCGTCATGGTGCTGTTGCGGATTATCGTGATGGCACCCGCCACGTAAGATGTGTCGTAGAATCTTGTCACATCGTTGTCGCTGGCATCCTTGATAATCACACCTGTGATGAAAACAGGTGTCGAACCCACTGTGGTCTGGCCTGCACATTGGAATGTCACCTCAGCGGTGTGGCCGGTCAACAGGTTGTCGGCCGTCCAGTACGGGGCAGTCGTATGAGTATACGTGTACGTATTGCCGTCATACTCCCTCGTGAGACTGTTGGCTGTAAAGACAACCGGACGCTGCTTGATTCGGAAGTTGTTGTTTGCCAATGTAACAGCAAACTGTTTGGAAACATCCACATTCGATGCATCCAACACGCGAGCCGTGTCGCGGCCGTTGAGTTGGTACATTCCTGTAGAGGAGGCCGTATTGACATAGTTGCCCGTATCGCTGGCATCGGCGACTGTAGCCGCCTGCACTGACAAAGGATCTATATGATAAATAACATCCACATACTCGCCGCCGGAGGTACGCACCTTGACAGCAAAACGCAACGTGTCGAATCCTGTCAGCTGATGCGGGTTTCCGTCGTATGCAATGGTGTCGCCCTTAGCCTTGAGGATGTAGGCATAAGGCTCTGTCCTGTCGGTAATATGGATAGCACTGTCAACCGTGCTGATGATGTAATTGCTCGTCACATCCCGGCTCGGACTGATATGTTGGATACGGATCGAGGATGGGTCAACATGGATTTCTTCCCTGCCAGGCAGCGTGCGGGCTCCCGTCATGGTGTAGGCGCTGACGCGCTCGCCGGCACACAGGTTGTCCGTCTCATAGGGCGTCAGGTTGTCGGTGTAGCTGTGCTCCAGACCGTCGTACTGGACATTCACGCCCTTGGCCGTGACAGTGATCGGGCGCGGAATTATGCGCAGGTTGCCCGGCACGGCCATGATGTTGAACTCATCGGTCATGTTCTCGCCCGTGAGCACACTGTACACACACACCGTGGAGTCCGGACCAGTGAGCCCTGAGAAGGTCGTGGCCGTGTTGCCCGTGTCAGTACTGGTGGCGGTGGAATACACGCCCTCCACCCTATACTGGAATCCTTCAAACTCGAACAGGTTTTCCACGATGCCGTTCACACTTTGCTCGTTGCCGTTATAGACCAGCGTGTCGCCCCTGCCATGCAACTCTATGTCGTACTTGTCAGTACGGTGCGTCACCTCCAGCAAAGCTGTGTCCAACTTGATAAAGTATCCACCGGTCGTATTGTAGGCCGGATTGTCGTAGTTGGCCTCCGTGGTGGAAGCGTTCACGATACGTATGCTGGATCCGTCAATCTCGAAGACGCTCTTGCCTACGGCGGCACGACTGCCGTTAATGGTAACGGCGACAATCTTGTCATGGTTGGCGGCCAAGGCGCCCGCCGGAGATATCGAATAATGCGGCGCAGTCGTGGAATCCGACGTGTAGTTGTGCCCCGTAAACACATGGGTGAACGGATAGGGTTTCAACGTGATGGTGTCAGGCACAATGGTGATGCTGCCATTCACATAGTTCGCTTCATAGCTTTGGGTAACATCCTCCCACTGGGAAGGATCGTGGTGGTTGGCGGCGGTATAATGCTTCACCACCGCATTGTTGAGCGAGATGGTGGACACACCGGCTAATTTTCGTGAGCCGGAGATAACTACCGATGTCACGGTGTCACCTGCCATCAGGCCCGATCCGGTCACCTGATAATGCGGGGCGGTCGTCTCCGTCCAGGAGTGTTCCTGACCGTCATAGACGCGCTGGGCCAACGAGAAGGCCTCAATAGTCACCACTCGCGGACGCACCTTCAGGATGCCATTATGGACCTCAATGCGGTAGTTGGCTAACGCTACATTCGTGATGTCCGCCGTGATGTTGTATTCGCCGGCAGGCGATCCGGCCGTAGCCACCGTGCTCAACACCGGACGCGCATCCGTCAGGAAGGGAGCCGCACAAGTACCGCCGGTGGCACAGGTGTCCTCACATTCCAAAGTGCTGTTCACGATGTTGCACACCAATCCTGTAAGCGTATAGCTGAACGCCGGGTTCTCCTCTCCATAGAAACGGGAGGTATCCACCACCGTCAGCACTAACACCGCCGGCACAATCTTGATGGTGTCGCGTATGACACGAACATCGTAGTCGTTGATGTCCGTATAGGCATTGGGGGCGTATGAGAAGTTGTTGACGTACTTGCCCACCTGGCTCTCCTGGGTCAGCAGCGTGCACTTGACACCCTCCGCATGGCCCACCACGGAGACAAAGCCGTCATCATATCCGCCACTGACACCTCCACGAATAATATCGTCAGTGCCATCAATCGTCAGTGGCACATTCTTTCCGGTATATACCTCATTGTATTCGCGTGATTTCAGGGTCACTATACGCGGGGTGATGGTCAGATTGCCCTTCAAATCTGTGATATTCGAATAGTCGGATGTCACATCCTCATCAGCAGCATTTTTAATATAATAGGTGTAGTCGTTGAGTCCGTTCTCCACCACATGGGTAATACCCAGTCCCGTGCCAACGGGGCGGATAACCAACGTGTCGCCATTGTCAAGCGGGAAGAGCGTGTCGCGTACCGCATTGATGGAAGTTCCATTATACAGTACCGTATAATTATTGTATTTATATAAAGTATAGTCATACTTGTGGGAACCATCGTTGGACGTGATCTTAATCGGCAGCGGGTTGCCGGTGATGGTAAGGCTGCCCGGCACGAGCGTGATGCTGTAATTGTCTTTCACCTCGTGGCCGCCGGCATCCTTGATGGAAATCACCCCCATAGTGTCGGCGAACGAACCGGGATAGGGCATCGTTCTCGGGTCCTTGCCGGAAGCCGAATAGCTGACACCACTGAGTGTATGGCCCGACAGCAGGTCGGTTTCCATGCCCGTAATGGTCTGTGTAGTTCCGTTGTACGCTAACGTGCGTGTCTCGCCCGTGATGGTGAGCGGTCGCTTGGTCACCGTAAGCGTACCAGGATTGATTGTCAGCACGTAGTTCGTATCCTTGTAGGCTGCATTCTTGGTCAGCTTGATGGTGTCAATCACCGAGCCGACAGGGGTAATGGCTGTGTTGGCCATATACGTGGCCTCTCCCGTCACAAATCCGTCGCCGCTCTCCGTGACCACCGTTTGCGTCAGCGGAGTGCCGTCATACACCTTCGTGGCATTAGCCGTTGTGAGCGTGACCTCGCGCGGCAGCACGCGCAGCGTGTCGAGGATCACCGCATCCAGATGGTAGGTGCCTGAAGCGGACGAAGTCATGTCATCCTTGCGCACGAAGCGTACCGAGACTGTATCGTTCAACACCCATCCGCAGTCCGTGACAGAGGAGTTGGCCATCTCCACCTTCACCGTGTCCCCCACTCCGAAGGCGCCGATGACCGTGAAGCCCGGAGCCGTGAGCGGCTCGCCATTGTACTTCCTGGAGGCTCCGTCGGTGCGGACCACAATGCCGGAATAGACAATCAGCTTGCCAAAGACCGTGGTGATGTTGTAGTTCTCTGGCAAGGTGTTGGATTTCAACGTGTAAGTAAATGCGTTATCCACAATATTCACCACATTGCCCGGAATGCTGGCCGAATAGCTGATGGAGGCCGTGTCCTCACCTGGCGAGAAGCCGTGGCCGCCCACCGTCACCTTGTGATTATTCAGCTCCGGATCGGCGGTCGAGGCTAACTCCCGACTGCTGTCGGCGCTGGTCAGTATGACATCGCGTTTGGAAATGATCACATCCACATCGCTCTCATAGCCTGTTTTATGGTAGTAACAGCTCACATCCTCGCCAGCGCGCGTGATGGACAGCGTGGCAATGCTGTTGGTCTGAGAGGTCACATTCTTCACTGTGGTGGTATTGCTGACCGTAGCTGTCAGGATATCGCCATTGGCCAACGTCATGCTGACACCGGAAGCGAGGGTGTCGGGAGCATTGGTGCCTATTTTCACTATGTAGCGTGCCAGATCCACGGCCACGCCATCGTACATCTTGTTCACTCCCATAGCGGTGATGTTGTATTCGGTGTTGTCGCCCCCCAAGGTGAAAATGCTGTCAACGGCACAGCCATTGGCATCGGTCACGCGTACGGTATAGGTGCCGTCAGGCAGGCTGTTGAAGGTGTGCGTGCCCGGCAGGACCACCTGCTTGATGCTGTCCACAACCGTGGTTCCATTGAGCACATGCACATCGTAAGGCGACCGTCCGCCGCCATATTCCACCGTCACCATTCCGTCGTCCACACCCCAGCAACGGCTGTCGGAAGCCAACAGTTTGCCTATAAGCGGATCCGGCTCGGTGATGGTGCCGTCCCATGCGATGTCGCACTTGGGATAAATCTTGTCATACACAGACAGATGATAGTTGCCCGGGGCCGGGGCCATCAGCGTGGACACGCCGGAGGTAGTGCCCCTTGACACGGTGTCGCCATGTCCGTTGATCCAGAAATAGAGGTATCCCTGGTTGAAGCCGCCCGTGATGGTGGCGGTGATATAGTCATCGTTAACGCCATAGCAGCTGCGGTTGTGGACCTCCACGTCCATGTCAAGCACGGGCGGGATGGTCAGGTCGAGGCGCACCACACGGTTGCACCCTAACCCGTCTTCGCCCACCGGCACATACACCTCCACGATAGCGCTGTTCGTGTAGATGCGTCCGGTCTCAGCCCACAAGTAGTAGCCATTGCAGGCGGTGTCCACCAACCAGTCGGCACCTAACTCATACACGTAGAGCGGCACCAAGCGGTAGGTGTTGTTCAATGACACCCGCAGGGTATCGTCGCCGCACACATCCAAATCGGCCTTGCCCGCACCAATGGAGGTGAGGTCCAGGGCACGTCCCAATCCGTAACGGCTCCAGGCAACGCCGTCGCCCTGCTGCACGGTGAACGACTGCGCCACCTTGTTGATGAGCATGTGGTCGGTACGGTAGCTGGAATATTTGGTCAGGAATATCGGCTTCACCGACACGATGGAGGCATCCAAGCCCGCCATCGAGGTCAGGCGCGGGTATTCGTCTGCGGTAAACGTCCAATTGTCAGCGCCGAGACCTGACATACCATTGCCCGTCATTTCTTCTGTATATTTAGGCGTGCAACCCGAATTGGAGGAACCCGATCCAGTGCCCAAACCTCCGAAATCGGGACACATCTGCTTGTCATAGTAACAGGTCGAAGGAGCTATATTCGTAGTGATGGCACCCACATTTTTAGTCTGGTCGCTATTCACCCAAGCAGCATTGTAGCAATAGCGCAATAGGTTCGTTGAGCTGGTGCCGGCAATACCGGCAGTGTATAGATGGCCGGTAATGGCTCCCGTATTGTAGCTGAGGCTTATCTCAACAGCTGTAGAGCCTGTGATACCACCCACATAACTGTTCGATGCCGTGGCCGAAATCATACCGTAGTTGAAACATCGTTTGATGATACCCGCATCGGTGCACTGGCCTGCGATGCCGCCCACAAACTGGGTACCACTCACATTGTTGCCATTGCTACATTCCTCCATCTGGTCAAATGTATTATTACCCACCAAACCACCAACGTAGTTCGTACCCCTCACCGTGCCACCATAGCTATGGCAGTTGATAACCGTACCGTAGTTGTAGCCCGCAATGGCACCATGATAGTTACCTGACGACGAGATGTTCGGCTTCTCCACCGTCAGATTCTTGACCGTACCTTGCAGGTACCCAAAGAGACCCTGATAATCCTTGGAGGTGGTAGCGGTTATTTTCACGCCCTTGACCGTGTGACCGTCCCCATTAAAGTGGCCTTTGAATATCTTGTTGGGTTCACTGGCCGAAAAGGCTCCTATCGGTGTCCAGTCTTCCGCATCCAATGACAAATCGACATCGCAGGTGAGTTTGAAGAACATACGAGCGCCGTAAGGCTCTATTTCTATATAGGTTCCCGCCGAATCGGAGGGAAGGAAGAGCTTGGTGTCGGGGTTATAGTAGAATGTAACACCGGAGTTGATGAAGTCGCGGAAGGTCAGGAACTGCTCCTTGCTGACGATTTCCAAGGGGTGATCCTCGCTCACGCCGAGCACCAACTGCACCACTTTAAGGGTATCGCCATTGAAAACGTTGGCAATCTGCACGCGCCCGCGGCTTTGCACACCAAAGGTATCAGCTGCATTGTCGATGACAACACCATAGCCTTGGTAGCGCACCCATTCCACGGTGTCGGCCCCTCCCAACCGGTAGGTGCCATGGGGAATGTCGCGAGCCAACACAGGACCGTAGGCATCCTCACCCAACAGCACGGGAATTGCCGAAGCGATAGCCGCATCGGTAGTGTCCCATATTTTGAGGCGCGGGTACATGCCCGGGGTATAGACCCAGTTGGCGGTCTGCAACACGCTCTGCAGGCCATCGCCCAACATCTCGGTGGTGAGCTTGGGCGTGGTGCCCGCCACATCCGCATCCATCACACCCTTGTAGTGCGACATCTGCGAATCGTAGTAACAGCTGGTTACATTTGAGGTGTTACTTAACTGACCAATTATAGCACCCAATAAACTTGTACCTTGTACCCAACCTGCATTATAACATTGTTTGACCGCCACACTTGTCGTACATACACCCATAATACCTCCCACAGCTGAGATACCTTCTACGATACCCGCATTATAACAATGAGAAATCGAACCACTTGATGATATACCATTCCAACCTATAATTCCACCAACCTGATTCGTACCATGAATCATACCTGTATTAAAACATCTTTCAATATTGGGCTGCACATTATAATAATTCCCAACTATTCCACCACAATTATTTCTAATAGCTGTAACATTCCCAGCATTATAACAAGCTATAATATTGCCTCCAGCTTCACCCACTATTCCCGCACATGTATTCCCGCCTGTAATATCACCTAAATTATAACAGTTTTCTATTTTAGCACTGCTCACTCCAGCAATACCACACACAAATCGACCAGAAGTAATATTGATGTCATTTTCATTATAACAATTGCTGATTACACCCCTGCTCCAACCTGTGATACCACCAAGCGTATAGCATAAGGTACCTTTCATTTCTCCACCTGTAGAATAACAATCCGAAACAACACCACCATAGCCAACTATTCCACCAATATACGAACGTTCTGTATTATCAAGCTGCATTATTGTATTAATATTAGCACAATTTTGGATAGTACCATTAATATTACTCACGATTGCGTTACCACAAATTCCTCCCACATAATTTGTTTTAACTTCAATATAACTGTTCTTGATTTGAGAATTTTTAACTACCGAATTATTATTTGTACCTATAATTCCTCCTTTATTTACACCGCCTGTCGCGGTCATTGTCAAATTTTCACAGTAACAAGAATCGATGATTCCACCTATTTGTAGATAACTTGATATGCCCCCAGAATAGTCACCACCTACATTAATTCTGCAACCCGTTGTATGACAATTTTTGACTGTACAAGCCTCTCCAACGCCACAAATCAAACCCGTGCAACGTCCTGTTCCTTCCGCAACCGAAGTTTCCACAGTACAATTATCCATAACACCACCCCTGAAATAACCACATAGAATACCCTTGTAATTTGAACTACCTGTTGTAGTTAGAGAGGAATTTGTAATTGTTAGATTATTAATATTGCTTGAAAGCATATAACCGAATAAACCATTATGGATGTCGGTATTTTTAAATCTTAATCCATTTATAGTTCTGTTGTTTCCAAGGAAGTTTCCTTGGAATTGAATGCTACTATTACCAATGGGGGTCCATGTCCACGAAGATGCCTCCGAGCTAAAATCGGCATCGGTGG
>Ga0310690_10008310_pt1 | contig 13192 bp, 12 predicted proteins | sample AusTroGonzalo_MG_2_FD_207661 | JGI IMG/M metagenome (GOLD analysis project Ga0310690, IMG submission 207661) | Bovine rumen microbial communities from tropical cattle in Woodstock, Queensland, Australia - Gonzalo_04 (v2) (version 2) | ecosystem: Host-associated > Mammals > Digestive system >... | reverse complement strand
TCATATAATGTTCACTTCTGGGTGAATATCTATATCGAACTTTGCTTTCACATCTTTCTGAATCGCCTGGCAAAGCGCCACGATCTCAGCACCTGTCGCACCACCACGATTCACCAGCACCAAGGCCTGCTTATCATGAACACCAGCACGCCCCAACGATTTGCCTTTCCAGCCACACTGGTCTATCATCCAACCAGCAGGAACCTTCACGTGGTCCGCATCAACCTCGTAATGGGGCATTCCCTCATATTGCACGGCCAACTGCTCGTACTTCTCTCGACTCACGATGGGATTCATGAAGAAACTGCCGGCATTACCCTCGATCTTCGGATCGGGCAACTTGGCATTACGTATCTCGATAATCGTCTCACGCAACTGTTGGGCTGTAGGTGCAGCTATTCCCTTGCGTTCTAATTCCGCACGGATATTGCCATAATCCAGACGAGGCTGGAACGTTTCACTGAACTCAGATTCCACACTGATGATCAGAAAACGATTCTTCCATTCGTGCTTAAACCGGCTCTGGCGATAGCCATACTCGCATTCCGTATGGTTAATCTCGCGAACAGCTCCTGTCGAGATCTCCACAGCCACGATCTTTCTGATAAGATCCTTCACCTCAGAACCATAGGCACCGATATTCTGAACGGCACTCGCACCTACATCTCCAGGAATCAGCGACAGATTCTCTGCGCCGTAGAGTTGCATGGCGATGCTCTTCGCAACAATATCATCCCACACTTCTCCACTTCCGCATATCAAGCTATTACCCTTGCGCTCTATACCCTTGCAGGCTGAGTGAACCACAATGCCTTCATAATCCTTCGTCAGCAGCAGATTACTGCCTCCACCTATTATTATATAAGGTGTAGCACTCTTGCGCAGAATCTTCGCCACCTCCTGGGCTTCGGCAACTGATTCGTACTCCAAGAAACGATTGCACTTGGCATCGATGCCAAATGTATTATGCACCTTCAGATGATAGTTCTTGAGATCTCTCATGTTGTCAGTTTCGTCAGCAACCACTTGCCACCTTCTTTCTTGAAGCGCAACTCCAGTTCCAGTCCGTTGGCCACACCCCTCAGCAGGAATATCTTGTCTTTACCCTCCTTCTGGGGTTTGCCATAAATCACGTTGTATATCGACTTGGCTGGCAGTTTGGGTGCGAAAGCTTCCCAAGTATCAGCCGTAATCACACCTTCCATCATGTTGAAATCATCATCAGGATCAGGTCCCACAAATTGTACCGTCTCGTTCAGGCTCTTAACCTGGAAGGTGCTGTCGGACGAGAAACGCTGATAGAACTTCAGAAATGAGGCATTGATATTCTCATCAATCGGATTCACCCTTACCTCGCAGAGCATCCAGGCACCTCTTATTCTGCGGAACATATAGTCCTTTACCTGATTCTTCTTCAGGAGTATCTTCTCTACTATCGCCTCACTCACTGCCGTATCTTTCATCAGCGCCATCTGCTTTTCGTCATTAAACAACAATGTGTAGTAGCCCTGACGCATAAACAGATGCTCCATCTGCCACTGGCGCTCCTCCATCTGCTGCACCTTCTCCCCCTCGAAGATACGGAGGGGGAATACAATACGTTCTTTCTGCAATCGCTTGTTTGCCAAGAAATTAAAGAGGAAGTCATCGAACATGGCGTCAGCTGCACGAGGCATCGGCGTCTCCGTAATCAATAGTTCCATGGTGTCAGTCTCAGCCGTATCTATGGAATCTACCACAGAATCAGCAGGAGTTTCTTCACCCTGGCTCGTCTTGTTTCCCGTGCAGGAAAACATCAGCAACAGGCCTGCGGCAATCGCAATAAAAACCCTTTTCATTTACCGAAGAAATAACCTAATCAAATATGTTTGTTCTCTCAAATTTCGGCAAAGGTACAAAATATTCTTAATTCTTCATCATAATTCTCATTTTTTTTGTACCTTTGCACGCAAATTTGCAAATTTACGCTATTATGATACTTGATAAGATAGACGAACTTCTGAAAGAAGTACAGAATTTGAGCGCTAAAAACGCAGAGGAAGTTGAGCAGCTCCGACTGAAATATCTCAGCAAGAAAGGTGAGATTACAGCCCTGATGAACGACTTCCGCAATGTAGCTGCCGACCAGAAGAAAACGGTTGGTATGAAGATCAACGAGCTCAAAACGCTCGCTACTGAGCGCATCAACCAGTTGCGCGAGGAGTGTGAGACTCAGGAGGGTGGCGACGAGGCCATCGACCTGACACGCACTCCCTACCCCATCCAGCTTGGTACACGCCATCCGCTTACCATCGTTACCAACGAGATTATCGACATTTTCTCTCGTATGGGCTTTGTGCTGGCCGATGGTCCTGAGGTGGAAGACGATCTGCACGTGTTCACCAAGATGAACTTTGCTGCCGATCACCCCGCCCGTGATATGCAGGACACCTTCTTCGTATCGCAGCATCCCAACGATGTGACGAAGAACATTCTGCTCCGTTCCCACACCTCTTCAGTGCAGGCCCGTGTGATGGAGCACTTGCATACAGAGAATAGACAGTTGTCTGAGCCCATTCGTGTCATCTGCCCAGGCCGCGTATATCGTAATGAGGCCATCACGGCTCGTGCCCACTGCTTCTTCCATCAGGTAGAGGGTCTGTATATCGACAAGAACGTGAGCTTCACCGACCTCAAGCAGGTGCTGCTCTCATTTGCCAAGGAGATGTTTGGTGCCGACACCAAGATTCGTCTGCGCCCCAGCTACTTCCCCTTCACTGAGCCCAGTGCCGAGATGGACATCTCTTGCTTCATCTGTGGTGGCGAAGGCTGCGGCTTCTGTAAGCACACCGGCTGGGTAGAGATTCTGGGTTGTGGTATGGTCGATCCCAATGTGCTCGAGCAGTGTGGCATCGATTCTAAGATCTACAGCGGATATGCCTTCGGTATGGGTGTGGAGCGCATCACCAACCTAAAGTATCGTGTGAGCGATCTCCGCATGTTCTCTGAGAACGACACGCGATTCCTCGAAGAATTCGAATCAGCTAATTAATAAAGAATCCCGCCAGTTGGCGGGATTTCTTATTTTTATGATTCTTTTGCTGAAACTACCGTTACGATGTAAGCACTCAGCAGCACCAGGATTCCTGCAACGGGTTTGTCCCAAGTCAACACATCCTGTCCCAGCATGATAGCCACAAACGAAGCTATCACAGGTTGCAGGTTCGTATAGATCGACACCGTTGTAGCCTGCAGATACTTCATGGCAAAGGGTATGAGGAAATAACCGAGTGCCGTGGCACCAATCACAATGAAGGCCATCTCCAGCACACCATCCCATCCCCAGGCTGAGGTATAAAGCGCATTGACCGGCAATTCAGGAATGGCGATAGGCACAGTCACGATGGCAGAGATCAGGAATACATATTTCATCTGCGTAACGGGCGAATACTTCTCAGCCACATTACGCGTAATAATCAGATAGATGGCCCATGTGAGCACACTCAGAATGGCGAGTCCAATACCTATCAGATCGTTCTTGCCCGATCCCATTGTCTGACTCATCAGCACCATCAGCACAGCACCAGCGATACCCAACAGCACACCCAGCGACTTCACGGGTGTAATCTTCTCGCCAATAGTCAGCGCTGCACAAAGCATCACGGCTATGGGGGTTAGTGTGGCGATGAGCGAGAAGTATACCGGACTCGTATAGTCGAGTGCCCAGGCGGTGAGTGTCTGGGAGATGACAAATCCCAGCAGACCACCAAAGAGGATCGTGATCAGATCCTTCTTCTCCACCCGCTCCTTCGGCATAAAGGCCGCGGTGATCCAGAAGAGGATGCAGGCGCCAAGACTTCGCGAGGCCATATAGCCCATGGGCGTTACCCATTCGTCGAGCAGCAGTTTGGTTACAGGTACGCCAAGACCGAAAATGGTGTTGGCCAGAAAGATGGCGCTATGCGCCTGTAGTTTCTTGTTCATAATCGATGGTTGTAAAAATCTAATCGTTCGTTCAGTTTCATCTTGGCGAATCTCCGCCATTCTGTGGCCTCATCCTTCAGATAATCCAGATCGTGCATTCTGGCGTAGGCCTCCATCTCAAAGGGGTTCAGCAGGTAGGCGCCATGCTTCATTTTCCGATTCATCGGGAGCGCCTTCAGCCAGTACCATATATATAATAGGTAGAAACGCATCCATGAATCGCCACACGACTGGGCCTGTCTGAGATGAATCATCTCATGATTCTTCATTTCCGAAAAACCCTTGTTAAACTCATCGGCATCAGCCTGGGTTGGTGTCAGAATGGTACCGAAGAAGGTCAGCCCCTCATAGCCCTTACGCAGCCAGAAGGAGTTTACCACAGCAGGCATATCCGCCACCTTACTTGGACGAACAGCCCGCCACATCAGCGGTATCACTCGTAACATCATCCACATAACGAGCGCAAAGGTACGAAGATTCATTGAATAAAACGGGGTGTTCGCTGAAAAAATTTCCCGTTCACTGATAAAAACCCTACCTTTGCACCCAAAATAATAATTAAACAATTAGAATATGAAGAAGATGAACTATTTCTGGAGCTTGGTGCTCATGCTGAGTGCCTGTGCTGCATGTTCAACCGAAGACTGGTATGAGGAGGATTGGGGGCAGAGCGACTTCACCTCCTCTACCACGACTCAGAGCAACGACGACAACTCCACCACAACAACTACTGCCGACAATGTAGCCTTTGGTGCTTCGGGCGATGGCGATGTGACCTCGTTTACCGTAGCCCTCAATAAGAACAGCATTTCCGAATCCGTGAAAGTCGACAGCGGCGACGACGATTATATCGAGAACACTACGTTTGGCAAAACCATCACCATCACGTTCAGCAAGACTGGCTCTGCCACTGTGAGTGGCGATGATGCCGGCATTGTGGCCATCAACGGCAACGAAGTCATAGTGACGAATAATACCGAAACAGTTATTAAATATGTGCTGACGGGCGAGACCACCGATGGTTTCTTCAAACTCTACTCTGCGAAGAAACAGGCCATCGTGCTCAATGGTGTCAGCATCACCAATCCCGATGGCGCTGCCATCAACAACCAAAGCAAGAAGCGCACCTTCATTGTTCTCAACGATGGCACGAAAAACTATCTCACTGATGGAACCAAGTACAGCGATGCCACCGACAGCGAGGACATGAAGGCCTGCTTCTTCAGTGAGGGCCAGCTCGTCTTCAGCGGCTCGGGCTATCTCGAGGTCGACGCCAACTGCAAGGCCGGCATTCGTAGCGACGACTACGTGCGCACCATGCCGAAGAGCAACATCTTCGTCGATGCCTCGTCGGGCAATGGTATTCGTGGCAACGATGCCGTCATCATTACTGGCGGCGTTATCAACGTCAACATCTCAGGCACAGCCGATAAGGGTATCTCTACCGATGGCGAAGTACGCATCGATGGCGGACGAACCACCATCCTCACCAGCGGAGGCTATGAGTACGATGACGACGACAAGGATTACAGTGCCTGCTCGGGCATCAAGGCCGACAGCATCATCAACATCAATGGTGGCGAACTCAACATCAAGTCTACAGGCACAGGCGGCAAGGGTCTGAACTGCGACGATCAGATCAACATCAACGATGGTGTGGTTCGCATCATCACCACCGGCAAACGCCAGAAGGATTCCAAGGGCAGTGTATCGCCCAAGGGCATTAAGGCCAATGGCAACATCACCTTCAACGGCGGACAGACTCAGGTACGACTCGAAGGCTCTGGCGATGGTACGGAGGGTATCGAGAGCAAGAGCGAGATCCACGTTGAGGCAGGAACTGTCGAGAGCTATAGCTACGACGATGCCGTCAACTCCGCAGGCAATCTCTATATCGACGGAGGCTATGTGTATGCCCGCAGTTACAACAACGATGGTATCGATGCCAATAAGAATCTCTACATCAATGGTGGTGTGATGATTGCCGAGGGAGGCGCTCAGCCCGAATGCGGCATCGATGCTGCCGAACAGTACAAGGCCTATGTGAATGGCGGCACCGTCATCGCCGTAGGTGGTGGCATGCAGGCCATCGATGCTTCCTCCAAACAGGCCAGCATAGCCGTAAGTGTTCAGATGGGAACCACCGTTGGCGTACTCGATGGCTCGAAGGCCATCCTAGCCTACACCACACCCAGTCAGAACAGCGGCACCTCGCTCATGATCTCCTCGCCCTCGTTCAAGAGTGGCAGCAGCTACACCCTGCGTGCCGGATGCACCACCGATGGAGGCACAGCCTTCTATACCCTCAAGACGGGTTGCACCATCGGCAGTGGCACTCAGAGTGTCGATGCCACAGCCAGCACCAGCATCAGCGGTTCGATGGGCGGAGGTGGCGGAATGCCAGGCGGCGGTGGCGGACCAGGTCACTGGTAAACCATAAAATAATGGAGTAACAATTTTGTGGCTCCATTATTTTTTTGTACCTTTGTCGCCAAATCATGTACAACTATGGATGAAATCAAGCGCATAGAGCAGTTGCGTCAGGAATTGCACGAGCATAACTACCGATATTACGTGCTGAATCAGCCCACCATCGGCGATCAGGAGTTCGACTTCAAGATGCACGAGTTGCAGGATTTAGAAGCCCGCCATCCTGAGATGGCCGATCCTAACTCCCCCACCCAGCGTGTGGGTAGCGACCTCAACGAGGAGTTCCGTCAAGTGGAACATAAGTACCCAATGCTCTCGCTGGCCAACACCTATAATGAGCAGGATGTGGCCGACTGGTACGAGAGTGTGAAGAAGGGACTGGCTGGCGAGGATTTCGAGGTGTGCTGCGAAATGAAGTACGACGGACTCTCCATCTCGCTCACCTATGTCGATGGCAAGCTCACGCAGGCTGTCACCCGTGGCGATGGTGTGCATGGCGACGATGTAACGGCCAACGTAAAAACCATCCGTAGTATCCCCCTGGTGCTGACGCCGCCTGCTGCTGGCGATCTGTTTGCGCCTCCAGCCTATCCCCGTGAGTTTGAGATTCGTGGTGAGATACTCATGCCCTGGGCCGTGTTCGAGCGCCTGAACAAAGAACGCGAGGAAGCCGAAGAGCCCCTCTTTGCCAATCCACGCAATGCTGCCAGCGGCACCCTGAAGAGTCAGAAGTCGAGTCTGGTGGCTTCTCGTCAGCTCGACGCGTACCTATATTATTTATTAGGTGAGGAACTCCCAGCCGAAGGTCATTTCGAGAATCTCGAAGTAGCCCGTTCATGGGGTTTCAAAATCTCTGAGGGCATGAAGAAAGTCAAGACCCTCCAGCAGATTTACAACTTCATCAACTACTGGGATACGGCGCGCAAGGACCTTCCTGTAGCCACCGATGGCATCGTGCTGAAAGTCAATTCGTTACGCCAGCAGCGCGCCTTAGGCTTTACGGCCAAGAGTCCCCGCTGGGCCATTGCTTATAAGTTCAAGGCCGAACGCGTTTGCACCCGACTGAATGAGGTCACTTATCAGGTGGGCCGTACGGGTGCCATCACCCCTGTGGCCAATATGGATCCTGTGCAGTTGGCTGGCACCACCGTGAAGCGCGCCACGCTCAACAATGAAGACTTTATCCGCTCCTTCGACCTCCACATCGGCGATTATGTCTACGTAGAAAAGGGTGGCGAAATCATCCCCAAAATCGTGGGTGTTGATATCGATCAGCGCCCCATCATCGCCCAGCCTGTGGAGTTCATCAAGCGCTGTCCGGAGTGTGGCACACCACTGGTGCGCTATGAGGGCGAGGCCGCCTGGTATTGCCCCAACGATACGGGTTGTCCGCCACAGATCAAGGGGCGCATCGAGCACTTCGTAGCCCGTAAAGCGATGAATATTATGGGATTAGGACCGGAGATTATTGAAGACTACTATCATCAGGGACTTATCCATAACATTGCTGACTTATACGATATTGATGTTCAGCAAATTAATGGTGATGGAAGTCGTACAACATCGGCTCAGAATATCGTCAATGCTATTCAAAAGTCTAAGGAAGTACCTTTCGAGCGTGTGGTCTTCGCCCTCGGCATCCGTTTTGTGGGCGAAACATCGGCTAAGTTGCTGGCTCGTCATTTCAAGAATATCGATGCGCTGATGAATGCAGGTCTTGAGGAACTGCAGGAGATTGAGGGCATCGGCGAGGTGATGGCCAAGAGCATCATTACCTACTTCCACGATGAGAAGAATCTTCAGATCATCCAGCGCCTGCGCGACTACGGCCTGCAGATGGAACTGTCTGAGGCTCAGACGGCTAACGTATCTGATAAGCTTGCTGGCCAGAGCATCGTCATCAGTGGTGTATTTGCTCATCACAGTCGCGATGAGTATAAGACTATCATCGAGCAGAATGGTGGCAAGAACGTTGGCTCCATCTCCAACAAGACGTCGTTCATTCTTGCTGGCGAGAACATGGGTCCCTCCAAACTCCAAAAAGCCGAAAAACTCGGCATCAAGATTTTGTCAGAAGAGGAGTTCTTGAAATTAATAGAATAACCCCTTGCTCAGACCCCCTCTATCTCCCCCTACTCAGGGGGAGAACCGTTTCAGTCTTCGTCCCAGTAACTGATGGTACGCGTCTGGTCTACCTTCATGGTCTGAGCGCGCTGGCCTGTCTCCCAATACGTCAGGTTCAGCGTGTTCTTCGTCCAGTTACCATTGTCATCGCGTTCCTCTATGCTGTTTTTCATGTTGATGCTCATCACGCACTCATTATCCTTGTCGAACACCTTCTTGCTCTGCTGCGTCATCTCGCCATCATCATTATACTTATATTCGTTCACCACGCGCAGTCCTGATGACAGATTCACAATCGTCTGTCGGCGCAGGTTGCACTCGTCGTCGTATTCATACTCTATGCTGCTCTTCTCGCCTGAGGCCTCCTGCTGGGCAGCCTTCACGATATAGCCCGAACCGCTGTACTCGCGATCCACCAGATCCTTTCCTTCCAGCTTGCCCCACTCGTCGAAGTGCATGATAGCCTCCTCGCCCACGGGGTTCTCCGTAATCACCTCCTGCACGAAACCCTTCAGTCCCATGTTAGCGGCATCCTTGAAATACGGCGCCATGTTCATATAGAAATAGGTGATGGTGTGGCGACCTTCCTCGTCTATCGAGGTCGACTGTCGGATATAGCCGTAGTCCGTCATCGTGTGCAGCGATCCGTCGCCCTTCGCCTTGAAGTTGCCCCACTCGCGCTGCAGCTTACCTATCAGATATTTCCTGTTGCGATCAAAGAGTTCTCTTGTGCGATACGGACCACACTTTACTGTGACATCCGTCAACAACTTGGTCTTCTCGTTCACCGACACTATCAACTTCGCATCCTTGATGCCATAGAAGTCGCCCTTGAAGTAATAGGAGTCGGCATCGCCGTCGGCCACTGTTACCTGTTGGAATCCTGCTGCCTGCAAAGCCGGTATAAACACCGAGTCGGTACCCTCCAGGGGCACATCCATCAGCGTCATACACTTCACGTCGGTGGGCAACTGGCACCAGCCGTCGATCGCCCACAGCAGCAAGCTCAATGTCAGTAACATCTTTCTCATCATCGTGCAAAAGTACGGAGAATCATCGAAACTGCCAAATAATCAGCGAAAAAATGCATATATTTGTTATTTCTTAATTCTTAATTCTTAATTCTTAATTAAAAATAGTAATTTTGCACCCATGAAAACGGGATTAGTACTCGAAGGCGGCGCTATGCGCGGACTCTTCACTGCCGGCATCATCGATGTGATGATGGAGGCTGGTGTGGAGCCCGATGGACTCATTGGTGTATCCGCTGGAGCCGCTTTCGGCTGCAACTACAAGTCGCGCCAATCAGGTCGGGCCGTTCGTTACAACACCCGTTTTGCCAAGGACCCTCGCTATAGTGGCATCCGTTCGCTGCTCACCACTGGCGACTATTTCAATGCCGAGTTCGGCTATCACATCATCCCCACCCAGTACGACATTTACGACGATGCGGCCTTCAACGCCAATCCCATGCCGTTCTATGTGGTCTGCACCGATGTCACCACGGGCCGTGCGGTGTATCGTCGTCTCGACGAAGCCACCCCCCTCGCTTACGACTGGATCCGCGCTTCGGCCTCCATGCCGCTGTGCTCCAAGGTGGTCGAGCTCGAAGGCTACAAGCTGCTCGATGGTGGGGTGTCCGACTCCATCCCCTTGGCGTATTTCGAAAGCATCGGCTACGAGCGCAACGTGGTGGTCCTCACCCAACCCGAGGGCTACGTCAAGGAGCACAACCGCCTGATGCCGCTCATGCGACTGGCCCTGCGCAAGTACCCCCAGATGATTGAGGCCATGGACAAGCGCCACCTCATGTACAATCGCGAATTAGAGTATGTACGCGAGGCAGAGCACGCAGGTCGCTGTCTCGTCATCCGCCCCAAGGAGAAATTGCCCATCGGCCATATCTCCCACGATCCCGATCAGATGTGGCGTGTCTACAACATTGGTCGCGCCGCCGGCGAAGAATATTTAGAAAGAATAAAAGCATTTTATGAGAATTGATATTATTACCGTTTTGCCCGAGATGCTGGAAGGCTTCGTCCACGAATCCATCCTGGCACGGGCTGAGAAAAAAGGACTGGCAGAAATCCGTCTGCACAACCTCCGTGACTACACCCTCGACAAATGGCGCCGAGTAGATGATTACCCCTATGGCGGCTCTGCCGGTATGGTGATGCAGTGCGAGCCCATCGACCGCTGTATCACAGCCCTCAAGGCCGAGCGCGATTACGACGAAGTGATCTTCACCTCGCCCGATGGCGAACGCTTCGACCAGCACATCGCCAACGAGCTCTCGCTCAAGGGCAACCTCATCATCCTCGCAGGCCATTATAAAGGTATCGACCAGCGCGTGCGCGATCATCTCATCACACGCGAAATCTCCATCGGCGACTTCGTGCTCACGGGTGGCGAACTCGTGGCTGCCATGATTGCCGATGCCGTCGTGCGCGTAGTACCTGGTGTCATCGGCGACGAGCAGAGCGCCCTCTCCGATTGTTTCCAGGACGACATCCTCGCTGCACCCATCTACACCCGTCCGGCCGATTATAAAGGTTGGAAAGTGCCCGATATCCTCCTAAGCGGTAACGAGGCCAAAATCCGCGAGTGGGAACTCGATCAAGCCATGGAGCGCACCCGCCGCTTGCGCCCAGATTTGCTGAAATAATTAAATGATTAGCGGGGATTATTATTATCCAATCGTAATCGTATAACGACTCATGAAGGATGCACCCGGAAGTAGGTGATTCATCAGCGGCTTGTCCTTAAACTCCCCATCGAATCCCCTCGGGTCACCCAATCCGTACCACGGTTCGATACACACGAACGGTGCCTGCTTGTTGTAGGGGCTCCAGAATGCAATCACGGGCGTCTTATAATCCACCGTCACAGCCGGCTCACCGTTGGTATCCATCAGCATGGCGCGATGCGTCTGACACTTATGAATCTTCACCGAGTCGTTGCGGAACAGGTTGTTGTTAATCTCCATGATACCCATATCAGCTTCCAGCGGCACCTCCGTCATTTCGTTGCTGCCGTCGATATAGCTCTTCAGCGAGTCCATCGGCTCCTCGTTGTCCAGCTTGATCATGCCGTCCAGTTTCCCGCTGGGCATGTTGAAAGCCGGGTGTCCGCCTATCTGGAAGTGAATCTCCTTGGTGTCCGTGTTCTCCACATGCCATATCACGTGAATCTTGTTGCCCTCCAGTCGGTAGCTGATGGCCAGATTAAAGCGGTAGGGATACACCTTCAGCGTGTCCTCGCTCTCGTGCAGTGCCAGCGTCACCTTGTCGTCCGACTGTGCCACCACGGTAAACATCGTGTCGCGAGCGAATCCGTGTCTGGGCAGATGATACTCCTTGCCGTCCACCCGATACGTATCATTGTTCACGCTACACACGATGGGGAACAGGATGGGCGAATGCCTGGGCCACAGCTCTCCTGCCTGCCACATATACTCCCTACCCTCGTTGTCCTTCACACTCTGGAGCTCGGCTCCCAACTCAGCGACCTTTATCGCCAGCATTTCATTTTTCAGTTCTACCATAGTTGTATTCCTTTGATTTGTTATTTATCTTTTTTACTTATTTTATACGGATGGCCAGCATGGTGAGGTCCTCGCAGTTTTCATGGTGCAAATATATAACTTTTTTTGTAATGAATTACAAAATTAAAGCAAAATTCGCTTCAAAACCTCGTAAACCTTTGCATAAAGCTGGATCAGGGGACGGTTCTCTGATCCAGCAAATCAAAAATTAGGCGGATCAGAGAACCGTCCCCTGATCCGCCTTTCCATTTTCTAACTCATTAACTTTATGCGATGTCAATCGACTTGCTGACTTTCTCCTTCGGCTCGGTCTTCGGCATCGTGATAGTCAGGATACCGTCCTCCACCTTAGCAGAAATCTTCTCCTTCACCACATCGTCGGGCAGTGTGTAGCTCTGCTCGTAGTTCGAGTAGCTGAACTCGCGGCGCAGATAGTGCAGATTCTTGTCCTCATGCTTGTGCTCCTGCTTGTTCTCGATGGCCACGGTGAGGTTGCCCTCCTCGTTGATGGCCACACGGCAATACTCTTTCTTAATACCAGGGGCTGCGAGCTCCATGGTGTAGGCCTTATCACTCTCTTTCACATTCACTGCGGGCGCTGTACTGTTGGCACGAGGCACGTAGTCTGTGTTAAAGAAATCCTCAAACAATGTTGGCATCCAACTGTTCTGAAACATTACTGGTAACATAATCAATACCTCCTAATTATACTTTTAGTTTAACTTAAATGTTCTTGATCGCCTCGGCCTTCATTGGCTCCGGCTTTCACCCAGTTAAATGCAACTTACGTGCCTTGCCTAATTTTACCGACAAAATGACACATTTCTATGTCATTCTGACATAATGCTATCTGAATACACGTTGATTACTACAACTTACCGCCGCCGCCTTTCTGCGGGTTGTTACCCAGGTCTTGCTCGTTGGTGTCGAGCCACTTGCCCCAGCCCGTCAGTTTGTGGAAGTCGCACTTCTCGTAACCCTCGTTGTAGTTGTTGAGCGGCTCCGGTGTGATAACATTATGATAGTTGCGGCTGTAAAACTTATGGTTCAACAGACATACGCTCAGCGTGTAATGGTCGAGATGCTCTTTGCTGTAGTTCACATCGCGATAGTGAATGAAAGCTGGATTCC
>Ga0310690_10008309_pt1 | contig 13192 bp, 8 predicted proteins | sample AusTroGonzalo_MG_2_FD_207661 | JGI IMG/M metagenome (GOLD analysis project Ga0310690, IMG submission 207661) | Bovine rumen microbial communities from tropical cattle in Woodstock, Queensland, Australia - Gonzalo_04 (v2) (version 2) | ecosystem: Host-associated > Mammals > Digestive system >... | reverse complement strand
GTCAAGGTGCGGCTCGAAGTGATCGGCGTGCTGGTCAACCGCGAACTCGAAGTGCTGCGCCTCGGGCTGAAGATCCAGAGCGAAGTCCACGAGACGCTGGGGCGTTCGCAGCGCGAGTTCTTCCTGCGCGAACAGCTCCGCACGATCCAGCGCGAACTCGGCGAGGAGACCGCCAATCCCGATCTCGCGGCGCTGCGCAAGCGCTTCGACGAATCGGGCCTGGAGGGCGCCCCCGCCGACACGATCCGCACCGAACTCGAACGGCTCGAACTCATTCCGCAGAGCGCCCCCGAATACCACATCGGCTACAACTACGTCGCGCTGCTGCTCGATCTGCCGTGGAACAAACTCTCCGAGGAGCGCCTCGACTGCGGAGCCGCCCGGAAGATCCTCGACGACGACCACTACGGGCTGGAGGACGTCAAACGGCGCATCCTCGAATTTCTCGCAGTACTGCAGCTGCGCCGCGAAAAGGACGGACGCGCGCCGATCCTCTGCCTCGTCGGTCCGCCCGGAGTCGGCAAAACCTCCCTCGGACGCTCCGTCGCCCGCGCTATGAACCGCGAATTCGTGCGCGTTTCGCTGGGCGGAGTGCGCGACGAGGCGGAGATCCGCGGCCACCGCCGGACCTATGTCGGCGCGATGCCGGGACGCATCATCAAGGCGCTGAAGCGCGTCGGGACCCGCAACCCCGTCTTCATGCTCGACGAGATCGACAAACTTGCCAACGACTTCCGCGGCGATCCCGCCTCGGCGCTGCTCGAAGTGCTCGACCCCGAGCAGAACTTCGCCTTCGCCGACAACTATGTGGAACTCGACTTCGATCTCTCGAAGGTCTTCTTCATCGCCACCGCCAACGTGCTGGATACGATCCCTTCGGCGCTGCGCGACCGCATGGAGATCATCCGGCTCCCCGGCTACACCGCGCCGGAGAAGCGGCAGATCGCCCGCCGCTATCTCGCGCCGCGCCAGATCAGGGAAAACGGGCTGGCGGACCGCAACGTCTCCATTCCGCTCGCCGCGATCGACGCGGTGATCGCCGGCTACACGATGGAGGCGGGGGTGCGCGAACTCGAACGCAAACTCGCCGCCCTCTGCCGCCGGATCGCCCGCGCGGTCCTCGACGGCGAAGCGGGCAAGGAGGGAGAGGCGATCAAGGTCACGCCCGCGAAGGTCCGCGAATACCTCGGTGCCCGCCTCTTCCGCCGGGAGGCTCCTCCCGTTCCGCAGCCCGGCTGCGCCCTCGGGCTCGCCTGGACCGAGGCGGGCGGAGTGGTGCTGCCGGTCGAATGCGTTTCGCTCCCCGGCGGCAAGGGGGAACTGCGCCTCACCGGGTCGCTCGGCAAGGTGATGCAGGAATCCGCCGCTGCCGCCTTCAGTCTGGCGCGGAGCCGCGCCGCGGAGTGGGGAGTCGAACCGGAATTTTTCTCGACCCGCGACTTCCACATCCACGTTCCCGACGGGGCGACCCCCAAGGACGGACCGTCGGCGGGGATCACGATCTTTTCGGCGCTCGTCTCGCTGCTCCGGGGCAAGGCGCTCAAGGAGCGCCTCGCGATGACCGGCGAGGTGACGCTCTCCGGCCGCGTCACCGCGATCGGGGGACTTCGGGAGAAGCTGGTCGCCGCGCTGCGGGCGGGCGCGACCGAGGTGGTGATGCCGCGCGAAAACATCGAAGAGTACGAAGAGCTGCCCGCCGAACTCCGGAGCCGCATCACGCCGCACTTCGCGGCCGACATCGGCGAGGTGCTCGACGCGGTCTTCCCGCCTGCCGGATCAAGGAGGAAACGATGAAACGATTCCGCGCGATCCTTCTCGCCGGATGCTTCTGCGCCGCACTCTTCGCCGCCTCCGCGGCTCTCTCCGCGGCGGAACCGGAACCGGCGGAGGCGTTTCTCGCCCGCGCCCGACGCGCCCAGGGAGCCGCCACCTACGCGATGCTCGAAGGCTCCGTGCAGCACCGCCGCCGCGGGAGCGATCCCGAGGAGCAGCCGGTCTACTTCGGCGTGATCCTTCAGCCCGACCGGATTACCGGCGAACTGGAGATCGGCGGCGAAGGCTATCTCATCGGTCAGTCGCGCCGCGACGGCAGCGCTTCGTGCGTGCCGACGGGCAGATCCACCGCGCGTCTCGACCGCTGCGGAATCCGCGCCTCGGACCTCACCCTCGGCTTCCTCTACGGGAAATTCCGGCGCGAACTGCCGCGAGAAACGGTGAGCGGCATCGTGCCGTGCCGCGTCGTCGAACTGGAGTCGCCCGCCGACGGCGCGGGCGCGACGGTCCGGATCCACATCGCGGAAGAGGCGGGATTCCCGCTTCGGGCGGCATTTTTCCGCGCCGGGGAGAGCGCGCCCTTCCGCACCCTCGAGATCGGCGGATTCGCCCGCAAGAACGACCTCTACTATGCGAAAAGCCTCCGGCTCGAGGGCCCCGGCTGGCGCACCCTCGTCGCCTTCGACCCCGACCGCGCCGAACTCGGTCCTTACGACCCCGCCGCGCCGCCCCGGGTGTTCCGCCGGACCGGTGAACGGCGATGAAAACGACCGGCAGGACGACGGAGCGGGGCATGCTGCTCAACTTCACCGGCGACGGCAAGGGCAAGACCAGCGCCGCTTTCGGCATCGCGCTGCGGGCGCTGGGCAGGAACTGGCGGATCGCGGTGCTGCAGTTCATCAAGGACGGATCGGTCGCAACCGGCGAGGCGATGTTTTTCCGGAAGTACTTTCCCGACACGATCTACGAATGCGTCGGCGCGGGGATGCTCGGCTCCGGGAACGACGCCGTACACCGGAGCGCGGCGGAACGGGGCTGGGCGCGGGCGCGGCAGCTGCTGCGGGAGTTCCCCGGCGAACTTCTGATCCTCGACGAACTCAACGTGGCGATCCGCTTCGGTCTGCTGGATCCGGAGGAGGTCGCCGCAGCGCTGCTCGCCCGCCGTCCGGAACTGAATGTGATCGTCACCGGGCGCGGGATCCACGCGAAGATCCGCGGCATCTGCGATCTCGTCTCCGAGGTCGAAACTCCGGAGCATCCCTTCCGTCAGGGGATCGCCGCCCGGGAGGGGATCGACTTCTGAAACCACCGGGAGGATTCGGATCCATGAACTTTTTCGAACAGACGCGCGTGTTCACCTTCGGCAACGGGGTGCGCCTCGGCGTGATGAAGCGTCCGGGAGTTTCCTTTCAGCTGCTCTGCGGCTTCGCCACCGGGAGCATCCACGAGGAGGAGCATCTCGGCAGCGGTCTCTCGCACATCATGGAGCACATGCTCTTCCAGGGATGCGGCGGCTACCCCGGCACCCGGGTCAGCGAACTCGCGCGGCGGTGGAGCGCTTCGCTCAACGCCTACACCTCCTTCGACCGTACCGTCGTCACCCTCGGGGGCCCCGCGCCGGTGTGGTCCGACGGTCTGGCGATGGTGCTGGCGATGGTCCGCTCCCCCGAGGTCGCGCCGAAGGCGCTCGCGGGCGAACTCGAAGTGATCCTGCGCGAATGCGCGATGTACGACGACAAGCCTTCCTCGCGGCTCTTCCGGCTGACGATGGCGAATCTCTTCCGCCGCCATCCGCTCCGCCACCCGGTGATCGGCTATCCGGAACTGATCCGCGGCGTGACCGCCGGGATGCTGCTCGACTACCACCGCCGCCGCTACACTCCCGACCGCTGCGTGATCGCGGTCGCCGGAGCGGTCGATCCCGAAGCGGTCCGCGACCGGGTCGGCGAACTTCTCTCGGGCTGGGAGCGTTCCCGGCTCGCGGATCCCGCCATTCCCGACGAGGCTCCGCCCGCCGCTCCCCGCGTCGAAGAGGCGCTCTTTGCCGATCCGCTCGCCCGGATCGGTCTCGCGTTCCGGATCCCCGGCGTCGCCGATCCCGAAGCCGCGGCGGCAGCCGAAGTGATGCTCGGGGTCCTCGGCATGGGACGCTCCTCGCTGCTCATCCGGCGGCTCGAACGGGAACTCGGCATCGCCGTCGGCGCCAGCGCCGTGACGCTCCAGCTCGCCGGATGCGGTGCGGGAATGCTCTCCGCCTCGGGGATCCCCGGCAAACTCGACCGTCTCGAAGGGGCGCTCCGCCGCACGGTGGAGGAATTCCGGCGCGACGGCGTCACCGCCGAGGCGGTGCGGCGCGAGAAGCGTCAGCGCGTCGTCGAAGCCGTCGAACAGATGGAGGCGATCCCGCAGGCCGCCGCCGGGATCCTCGACACGATGCTGCTCGGCGAGGACCCCGCCTTCGCCGACCGTACGCTCGACGCCTTTCAGAAGACCGGAGTCGAAGCGGTGCGCGACGCGGCGCGGCGCTTCCTCGATCCGGAACATTTCGCCGCGGTGCGTCTCCGCCCGGCTCCGCGCACTCACCGGCGCCTTTCCGGGGGCGCCGCTCCCGGAGACGCCCGCCTGCTCGACGGCGCGGCGGGACTGCGCTGCTCCTTCGAGCGCCGCCGGGAGTTCCCGCTGATCCGCTTCGCCATGGCCCTGCCCGGCGGAACGATCGAGGAACGCGACTCCGAAGCGGGGGTGAGCAGCCTTCTCGCCGCCGCCTTCGCCGGAGGGACCCGGAAACGGGGAGAAGAGACGCTGCTCGCCGCTCTCGACGGCTGCGGCGCCGCCCTCGACTGTTCGGCGGGCGCGAACACCGTGATCGTTTCGCTCTGCGCGCCACGCGCCGGATTCGCCCGCGCTTTCGCGCTGCTCCTCGAGATGCTGTCGGAACCGGCGTGGAACAGCGACGTGATCGAACGCGAAAAGTCCCGCCTCGCGGAAGAACTGCGGACCCAGCTGGAATCCCCTCTGAACGCCGCCCGGATCGCCGGTCAGCGGGAACTCTTCGGGAGCCATCCCTACCGGCGCGGCGGCGAGGAAGTGCTGCGGAACCTGAAAAAGCTCGACCGCGGCGCGGTCGGGGACTTCTTCCGCCGGCAGCTGCTCCGCGAGCGCGCCGTTTTCGGGTTCTGCGGCGATCTCACGGAACGGGAGGCGCGCCGGTATCTCGGCTCGCTTTCCTCCCGGATCGGGTGGTTCGACGGGGCGGGGGCGCCGCCGCCCCCGCCGCCCGACTTTCCCGCCGGACCGCGCAGCGTCGAACTCCAGCTCGACCGCGAACAGGCGATCGCGATGCGCCTGCTCCCCGGAGTGGCGCTCGGCTGCGAGCATCCGCCCATGAGCGACATTCTTCTCCGCCTCGAAAACGGACTCGCCTCCGAATTCGGCAGGCGGATGCGCGAGGAGAACCATCTCGCCTACCAATCGGGCTTCACTCCGATGGGGGGCGCGCATCCCGGCAGTTTCACCTTCTACGCGGCGACCGCGCCGGAGATGCTCGAACGCGCCGCGAAGGTGATCGACGATGAGTGCGAGCGGCTCGGAACCGCGGGCGTCGGCGGCGACGAATTCTCCGACGCCCGCGACGGCGCGGTTTTCGCCCAGCGCAAGCGGAACGAAAATCCCGCCGAGGCGCTTTTCTGCCGCGTGCTTTCCCTCTTCTACGGGGGAAACGCCTCCGCCGAAAGCGCCGCCGACGAGATCGCCGCGATCGGGCGCGACGAATTCAACCGGTGGCTCGCGGAACGCTTCCGCCGCTGGCGCGATTCCGTCAGCGTGACGCTCCGGCCCGCGAGACCGGGCGTCGGCGCCGGAAGCGGCGGCGAACGGCGGGAGGGGTGAGCGTAACGCGGCTCGTTGCGGCGGTCCGGAGCCGGAATGCCTCCTTTCGGCAGGGATTTTTTCGCCGTCCCGGCACGTTTCCCCTTGAAAAAAGGCTCCGGCGATTTACAGTATAGCGGAAAGAGGCGCTGCAGTGACGCCAAGGAGGAGGAGAGTTCGGATGAAGGCGGATCTTTTCGGAAAAACGCTCGCGGCATGCGCCGCGTGGCTGCTGCTGGCGGCGACACCGTGCGCCGCGGAACCCTTCGAGTGGAGCACTTCGGCCGATGGGAAGACCCTGACGGCGAACCTCCGGATCGCGCCGGGGTTCTACGTCTCCTTCGATACGCTGATGCTCCTCGCTTCGGGCGGCGGCGGCGCTCCCCTCGCCGCGGCATCGGTCCCGGAGCCGGTCGAGACCGATGACGGCGCGGGCGGACGGATCCGGATCCTCCCCGCCGGAAGGTGGAGCTGGTCGTTCCGCGGCGAACCGCCCTTCGCGCTGAGCGTGGAGTTCAGCGGCTGCCGGAAGGGGGACTCCGGCGGGCCGCCCATCTGTCTGCCCCCCGCCGAACTGCAGCTGCTCCCGGTCCCGCGGAGCGCCGCGGAACGGCAGGCGGTGAAGCTCGAAGGCAAGGCGCTCGACGTCGGCGTGCTCACCTCCGGCTTCCAGCCCGCGAAAACGCTGCTCGGAGCGGTGTCGAAGGAGAAGTTCCTGCAATGGCTCTCCGGCGGGAAGACGCTGGAGGCGGAGGCGCTGGAACGGAGCGCCGCTCCGGGATTTCTCGGGCTGCTCCTCGCGGCGCTGCTCGGCGGGCTCGCCCTCAACCTGACCCCCTGCGTGCTGCCGCTCATCCCGGTCAACCTCATCATCATCGGCGCGGCGGGCAGGGACCGGAAGACCGGATTCCGGCGCGGACTCGCCTACGGCGGCGGGATGGCGCTCGCCTACGGCGCGATCGGCGCGGCGGTGGTCCTCGCCGGAGCCCGCTTCGGCGCGCTGAACAGCTCCCCGCTCTTCAACTTCATCGTCGCGGCGGTCTTCTTCGCGCTCGCCGTCGCGATGACGGGACTCTTTCAGCTCGATCCCGGCGCGTGGTTCCGGCGGCGGAGCCTCCCCGCGGAAAGGGGGACGGCAGGCGGCGTCTGGATCGCCGCCGCGATGGGCGCGCTGTCGGCGCTCCTCGCGGGCGCCTGCGTCGCCCCGGCGGTGATCGCGGTGCTGCTGCTCGCCGCCGCCCGTTTCTCCGCCGGAGAAGCGCCGGCGATCCTGCTGCCCTTCTGCCTCGGCGTCGGCATGGCGCTCCCGTGGCCCTTCGCGGGGATGGGGCTGGCGGTGCTGCCCCGACCGGGGAAATTCATGGTGCGGATCAAATATCTCCTTGCCGCCGCGATTTTCTGCGTCGGCATCTGGTACTGCCGCACCGGCTTCGCGCTGCTGCCCCGGCGCGGATACTCCGCCGCGGCGGAGATCGCCGAACTGGAAGCCGCGCTCGCCCGGGGAAGACGGGAGAAGAAACCCGTCGTCGTCGATTTCCACGCCTCGTGGTGCGGCAACTGCCGGGAGTTCGAGCGGAGCGTGCTCTCCGATCCGGAAGTGAAGAAGCGTCTTGCGCAGGCGGTCTTTCTGCGTTTCCGGGCGGAGCGGCTGAACGACCCCGGCACGAAGGAACTTCTCGACGCGTGGGGGATCCCCGGTCTTCCCGCGGTGGTGATGCTCGTCCCCGACGGGCGCTTCTGACGGATGCCGGAGGCGGGATCCGCGGGGACGGCGAGGCCCGACTTGCATTTCGGCGGGAAACGGAGTATATTAAGCACTTGTCCATCGTGTTTCAGGCCCCATTGCATGAGGCTTGACACCTGAAACACGCAAAACAAAAGAATAAAGGAAAGGGATTGGTTATGCCAACCGCAAGTCAAGCGAAGCACAAGTTCTGCCGGCGGATCGGCCAGTGTCTCTGGGGCGATCCGAAGTGTCCGAGTGTGAAACGTCCTTACTGCGCCGGACCGCACGGCAAGGGCAAGCGGGTGAAGCTCTCCACCTACGGCGAACTCCTGCTCGAGAAGCAGAAGCTGCGCAACTACTACGCGATCAGCGAGAAGCAGCTCCGCATCGCCTTCACCAAGGCGAAGGCGGGCGAAGGTCAGACCCACGAGAAACTCTTCCGTTCGCTGGAGCAGCGTCTCGACGCGATGGTCTACCGCGCCGGATTCGCGCCGACGATCTTCGCCGCGAAGCAGATCGTCAACCACGGGCACATCCTCGTCAACGGGCAGCGCGTCGACCGCGCCAGCTACATCGTGCGCGAGGGTCAGGTGATCTCGATCAACGCCGAAAAGTCGCCCGCGATCGCCGAAACCGCCAAGAAGAACAACACCACTCCTCCCGCTTATCTTGAAGTCGACCTCGACAACCTCAAGGCGACGCTGGTCCGGGCGCCCCAGATCGACGAGATCCCGGTCGCCGTCAAGATCATGAGCGTGATCGAGTACTACGCACGGTAATCCCGACCGGTTATCGTACGCGGCAGCCGAAGCCCGGGATTGCCGTCCCCGATCCCGGGGACCCGTTCCGGGCTTTGCTGTCTCCCGCGCCGGAGCGGGGAAGGCGCGGCGACGTTCCCCCGAAACGTAACGGAACATCTTACGGAACATGCTGGAGCGTTTGAGAAACCTGATCGTCCGACATCCGGCGGCGGCGGCATTCGCCGCGGCGGCGGTGCTGCTGTCGCTCGGCTCCGCCGGGACCGAGATCGTCCGGATCGACGTCCGGTTCGCGGTGATGTTAGGGGAACTTCGGGACCGCGCTCCCGGGATCTTCCCGACGATCAACGGATTCCCCTACGCGGACTACTTCTCTTTGTGGTTTTTCGCCGCCTATCTCACCACCCTCGGCGGACGCTGGATCAACCTTTGGAGCCTCACCCTGCCCGCGGTCCTGCTCGGCAGCGCGGTCTTCGCATGCGTCGTCGCCATCGGCGAACACCGGCGGCGCGGGCTCGGCGTGCTCGCCGCCGGACTCCTTGCGGCGAGCTGGGAATTTCTGCTGGTGCTGCTCTCCTTCGGCATCGACGTGCCGGTGACCGCCGCCGCGGCGCTGATGCTGTGGCGTCTGGAATGCCGTCCGGAACGGCGGCGCACCAATCCGCTCCTCTGTTTTCTCCTTGCCGCCGCGGCGCTCATGATACGCGGTCCGCTCGGCGCGATCCTCTTCGGCAGCGTGACCGGCGGCTATCTTCTCGCCTCGCGCCGCTGGCGCGAAGCGCTGTCGGTCGGAGCCGCGGGACTTGCCGGAGTTCTCGTCTCCGGAGGCGCCGTCGCCGCGATGATCTGGCGGCAGGGCGGGGAAGAGCTCTGGCGGCTCTTTCTCGCGTGGCAGATCGGCAGCAGGATCGACTCCTACGATCCCCTTTACTACTTCACCAGCGGACTTCTCTCCTTCACGCCGGTGACGATCGCGGCGGTCGCGGCGGTGCTCATGCTCCGCCGGAAACTTTTCCTGCCGGAAAACGCCGGAGTGTTCGGCGCGGCGGTGCTGCCGCTGCTTCTGCTGAGCATTCCGGGCTGCAAACACCTCCGCTACATGGCGCCGGCGCTCCCCGCCATCGCGCTGCTCGGAGCGGAGGCGGTCTCGCGGCTGCTGGAATCCGGCGACGGCATCGCCTCCAAGTTCCTCGCGTTGCTGCATCGCTTCCTTCCGGCGCTTCTCTGCGGGATCTTCGTCGCCGTCGGAGCGACGGGGGTCCTCTTCCGTCACGGAGAATTCTTCGCCTTCGGCAATCTCGCCGCCGGGATCCTCGCGGCGCTCGCGCTCCGCGCTCTCGCGGCTCCGGCGCGGGGAGGCACGGCCCGCTTCGCCGCGGTCGGGGCGGGCGCGATGCTGGCGATCACCGCGGGGCTCTATCCTCTTTACAACAGTTTCGAAAGTTCGCGGCCGACGGTGCGCCGGATCGAGGCGCTGCGGCGGGGGGGACGCATCTGGATCTACCGGATCGGTCCCGACCACAACGATCTCAAATACCGTCTTCACGCCGATCCCGACGCGCCCGCGGCGACGGTGTGGATCGGTCCGAAACCGAAGAATCCGGGAAAGCCGGACCACCTCCGGCGGATGTACGGCTGCCGCAACGCGGGCGAGGCGGTGTTCCGCGCGGGCGAAGTGGTGCTGACCACTCCGGAACGCGCCGAAGAGGTTGCGAAATTGCGGAACCTCGCGCCGCTGCATCCCGTCAAGGTGCTCGACGGCGAACTCGGACACCGCCGCGTCGTCCTGCTCCGGCTGGAGGAACGGTCTTCCTCCCGCGCGGAGAAATAACCCGGGAAGGCAGGACGCGATGCACCGCTTCAAATTCGAGGCAGAAGAGCTTGAACAGTACTTTCTGGAGGTGATGGACGGCCGCCGCAGCCGGTGGTACGACCGCACCCTCTGCGCAGTGCTCTTCATCGCCTCCCGTTTCTACCGGATGGGAAACCAGTTCCGCATCTGGATGTACGACAAGCGGGTGATCCGCCATCACGCCCTCGGCTGCCTCGTGGTGAGCATCGGCAATCTGAGCTGCGGCGGCACCGGCAAGACCCCCGTGGTGGAGGTCTTCGCCCGCAGCCTGAGTTCGCAGGGGCGGCGCGTGGCGATTTTGAGCCGCGGATACCGGAGCCGGAAGCGTCCGCTGTGGTTCCGGCTGAAGCACCTCTTCAGCACCCAGAAGATCGAACTTCCCCCGAAGGTGGTCTCGGACGGCAAGGATCTGCTGCTCAACTCCGAATACGCCGGCGACGAACCCTTCATGCTCGCCTCGAACCTCAAGAACGTCGCGGTGCTGGTCGACAAGGACCGCGTCAAATCGGGGATCTACGCGATCACCCGGTTCCACTCCGACGTCATCATTCTCGACGACGGGTTCCAGTACCTGATGCTGAAGCCCCACATCAACATCGTGCTGGTCGATTCGACCGACCCCTTCGGCAACGGGCACGTGCTGCCGCGGGGCATCCTCCGCGAACCGATCAAGAACATCCGGCGCGCCGACTATGTGTTTCTCACCAAATCCGACGGCAGCCACCGGATCGCCCACCTCAAGCGCTTCATCCGGCGCCACACCCGGCGCGCGGAGATCATCGAGTGCTGTCACCGGCCGCAATATCTGGTGCGCCTCTTTTCGGGCGGCGCGCGGGAGCCGCTGGACCGTCTGCGCGGAGCGAAGGTCGCCGCGCTCTCGGCGATCGCCAGACCGGAGAGCTTCGAGCGCTTTCTGGAGGAATTCGGCGCCGTTCTGGTGCTGCGCGACCACTACGCCGACCACCACCGCTACAGCCAGCAGGAGATCATCGACTTCATCAACGAGGCGAAGGCGGCGGGGGCGGAATTCATCGTCACGACCGAAAAGGACGCGGTGCGGATCCCGAGGATCATGCGCTGCGACGTGCCGCTCTACTACCTCAGGATCGAGATCGACATTCTGAGCGGGCAGGAGAGCTTCGACCAGTGCATTTCGCGCATCTGCTTCATCTGAAGCGGGAGCCGGGAGCGCGTGGTACGCCCTCCCGCGGAGACGCTCCGGGGGGCGGTCCGTTTCCGGGACGCGCCCGTTCCGCGCCGCATGCTTGAAAACTTGAAAAACCGCGCGGCGCGTGGTATAGTATGGGACGGCAGTTTCAAAAGTCGCGCAGGAGCGGCGGCGAAGCGTCCCGGACGAAGCATGGGCCGGCTTTCGGCACGGGCGTCCGTTCCGCCTCGCTCCGACGGATTTTTGAAATTCTTTTGTTTTATGAAAATCGAAAAACGGACGGCGCCGACCGAAGTCGGGCGGATGTCTTTGCAAAGGAGCCGGAAGCGGCAGCTGACGGCAGTCCCGGGCGGGTTCGGATTCAGCGCCGCCCCCGCGGGACGCTTCGAGGACGAGCAGGGCATCGCCCCCCTTTCGGCAGGGGCGCCAAAACATTGAACTCCGGCGGGAACCGGAGGGGATTTATGGATACGATCGACGCCTTTCTCAATCGGTTCGGCGATCACTACGGCGCCGCCGCGACCTTTGCGGCGCAGGCTCCGGGACGCCTGGAACTGCTCGGCAACCACACCGACTACAATCAGGGTTTCGTGCTTTCGTGCGCGGTGGGGCTTTCCACCCGTTTCGCGCTGCGTCCGGCCGCCGGACGCTCCTGCCGGATCGTCGATTTCCGCAGCGGCGAAGAGATGGAGTTCAGCCTCGACGAGCTCGACGCGCCGCCGGAGATCAACGGCGCGGGATACATCCGCGGCGTCGTCGTCCAGCTGATGAACCGGGGGGCGGAGGTTCCCGCGTTCGAGGCGGCGATCGAAAGCGACGTGCCGCTCTCGGCGGGGATGTCGAGCAGCGCCGCGCTGGAGATCTCCGCGGCGCTGGCGATCGGCAGCGCCTGCGGCGTCGAACTCGACGTCGCCGACTGGGCGCGGCTCGGCAGGGCGGTCGAAAACGACTTCTTCGGACTCCGCAGCGGGCTGCTCGATCAGCTGAGTTCGCTCTGCGGCGAAAAGGACAAGCTTTTGCTCTGCGACTTCCGCAGCGAATCGGTGACCCGCACCCTGCCGCTTGCACCGGGGTACGCCATCGTCGTCGTCAACTCGATGAAGAAGCACAAGCTGGTCGATTCCGCCTACAACGAACGGCGCGCCGACTGCGAACACGCCGCGGAGGTGCTGGGGCAGCTCTTCCCCGGCGCCTCGACGCTCCGCGACATTTCTCTGGAGGAGCTGGGTTCCGCCCGTTCGCGGCTCGCGTGGCGCGAATACCGCCGCGCGCTCCACGTCGTCGGCGAATGCCAGCGGGTCCTCGCCGGGGTGCGCCACCTCGAGGAGCAGGACATGCAGGGCTTCGGACGGCTGTGGTTCGACTCCCACGAGTCGAGCCGGATGAATTTCGAGAACAGCACTCCCGAGCTTGATTTTCTGGTGAGCGAGGCGCACTCGCTCGGCGCCAGCGGAGCGCGTCTTTCGGGCGGCGGCTTCGGCGGCATCACGGTCCATCTGGTGCCCGAGGAGAAGGCGCCGGAATACACGGAGCGCATCGTCGCCGCCTACCGGCTCCACACGGGGCTCGAAGCGCAGACGCTGATCCTTCACCCGGGAGCGGGCGCGGAAGCCTGGGCGCTGTGAAGTCCCGGATATCCCGTCTTCACGGCGCGGCGGGCGCGGGCGGAACGGGGCGCGCTCCGGGAGAAGACCGAAGATCAACCAACATTCATTCGGATGATAGAAAAATGAGAATTCTGACCGGCATTCAGCCTTCGGGGATCCCGCATCTCGGCAACTACTTCGGCGCGATGCGCCAGGTCTGCGAACTTCAGACGAAGGGCGAGAGTTTCCTCTTCATCGCCGACTACCACGCGTTGACCACCTCGCCCGCGCCGCAGACGCTCCGCGACAACGTGCTGAACCTCGCGCTCGACTTCACCGCCTGCGGGATCGACCTCGAAAAGACGGTCTTCTTCCGCCAGTCCGACGTGCCGGAGGTCTGCGAACTCGCGTGGATCCTCAACACCGTCACCCCGGTCGGCCTGCTCGAACGCGCCCACAGCT
>Ga0310690_10008308_pt1 | contig 13193 bp, 13 predicted proteins | sample AusTroGonzalo_MG_2_FD_207661 | JGI IMG/M metagenome (GOLD analysis project Ga0310690, IMG submission 207661) | Bovine rumen microbial communities from tropical cattle in Woodstock, Queensland, Australia - Gonzalo_04 (v2) (version 2) | ecosystem: Host-associated > Mammals > Digestive system >... | reverse complement strand
TCTGTCTAAGGGAGAAAAGCACATGAATTCCATATGGCCGACCTTCACTTTCATGATGGCCGAGAACCACCCTTTCGTAAAGAGTATGTCGTTATTGCAAAAAGCGACATAATCCCCTCTTGTATGATCTAAACCAATATTGAGAAATTGGTGGAAGTTGAACTTGAATTCTGGCACCACAACCTCCACTCTGCTATTATAAGAGTACGAGGCTTTCTTATTACTCTCGACGAGAATCACCTGCAACCGCCCATCTTGCCATTCTTCAGAACCAAACAACGATTCCAAACAGCGGCAATTCATTCGATACACCTCTTCATCTAGGGTGTTAGACAATATGATGACCGAAAGCATGTTCATTCCTTTTTCCTTACACTTCTAAACAAGAACTTCGTCGGCAACTTATGATTGATAGAATAATACTTCAAATGTTCGATAACACATCCCACCAGACCAACCTCAGGATAATGGCGATGGACCCAATACAATTTCTTGGCTGTGGGCACATTTATCCGGAAGAACTTAGGAAAACTGTAAAATGATTTGTTAAGGATGTCAGCGCAACATCGCTCTACCTTTACCCCATATTCCTCGACCGACTTGGTAATGTAATGGCGAATATAAGCTATAGAATAATCCATGTCTGAAAAAGGTGAGTTTTCCAGTGTTCTCCCGGCTGGATTACAAACCCTAACCAAGCCAAAAGGAGTATGAGGATTGCTGGAAAACACAGCGGAATCCTTGCACCAGTCTATTTCCAACCCTTTTTTTATGATGCTTTTAATATGACTGTTTTCTTTTTTGTCCAAATAGGAAAAACACACGTTCTTTTCCCAAGCCCTTTTGAACCTCTCTCTCACCAATCCTTTCTCATACCTGACGGTTCCTCCATCGCCAAAGCACATCCAATTCAGATGAACCGCCTCCCAATCATTCTTATCACAAAGAAAAGCCTCAATAGTTTTTATTCCAGACCCTTCCGTAAAAGTCACAAATTCATCAACATCAATAAAAACACACCAATCAAAGTCTTCCTTATCATAACACTCCTGATAAACAACTTTCTGAACAAACCTTTTCCCCCGCACATCATGGACAACAACCCTGCTTTCCAATTCTGTCCCACAAAAGACATCAGAAACCTGCTCTCCATCCACTTCATTGTTATCAAACAGATGAATAACAGAGAATCCCAAATCAATATGATATTTTGCCCACTCATAGAGATAGGCGTTCTCCTGTTTTGCTATGGCACAGACAATACATTTCATTTTGCCAACAAGTTCTTGAACCATTTTATAGGCGAAAGCATTGCTCTCCCCAGTCTATATGATGCAGACGACCTTATTTGACATTCCTTTTGCAAAATCAATTTCCGTTCTTCATCCATCATTCTATAATCTTGAAGGATCCTACGTGGAACACATTCTTCCAGTACCCTCTTTCTTTCCTCGCCGCACAACTCCTTTTGGATTGTACCTATGCCATCTGCACCAAAAACCGAAATCAGCAGATCGATATGTTTCACCGTTGCATCCCCCAACCCTATTGCTTGCAAAAAGAACTTCCAGTCCGAAACAATGCGAAGAGATTCATCATAGAGGCCATATTTTTCAAACAAGCTCCTTCGGATAAAGGCGCAACCTGAATGGTTAATGGTTTCATAAACAAAAGTACCCAACGTAACCACATCGGGATTCTTATATACCTCCTTTGATTTTCCCTTGTCAACCACAATATTTCCGTAAACCACATCCACGTCAAGACCTTCTTGGACAACTTTTTCAAGCGTTGTGCTCTCAAACAAGTAGTCACCACTATTCAGAAACAACAAATAATCTCCGTGGGAAGCCTTAATGCCTTTATTCATGGCATTATAAATGCCTTTATCCGGCTCATTCACCCAATAAGAAAAAAGCTTAGCGTACTGCTCAATCAGTTCCTTTCCGCCATCAGTGGAGCCACCGTCTATCACAATCCATTCAAAGTCCTTGAAGGATTGTGAAACGACACTGTCAATAGTCTTTTGGAGACCTTTGCAGTTGTTTAGATTAACAGTGATTATAGATAGTTTCATTCTCTCCACTTTTATGCCTTTTATAACTGGCAAGTATGCTGCATTTGATGTTATGGTTAAAGTCAAACCAAAGTCAGAGTTGGGTCAGAGTTACATCAGAGTTGGACTTTTCTCAGGGGCGGGTACTTCTGTCCACTTCCTTTTTATCGCCACCCACTGTCGATACATTCTATGCAAACGAAGAGTTCCCCAATATCTATAGTTTTCTGTCTCTTTGAGGGCTAATTCCCGTTTTTGTTTTGACAGAGGCTTCCACCATAAAAAACTGTATTTGATATACCTCTTTATGAAATTTATATATTCCTGTATCGCATCACGGAACCCGATGTCGTTGATGACTGCTTGTAACAGACCTAACACGGGATGTGTCAGGTTTAGTCCTTTATTTAATCTATGAAAATATTCTTCAGAAAGGCGGTCTGCTCTCAGCACGTGTGTATATGAAATATCATCCAATGGATATGTTTTGTATCCACGTAGCACAATGGACATTACCAACTCAGCATCGTCTCCAGACAACAGTTTGTTCCCTTTACGGCCAACCAAATAACACTTCTGGTTGTTGTAAATATCTTTTACGAGTTCTGTCCTCAATGCTAAGCCCGCTCCCCATAGCCAATTTTTGTGTTCCAACTGGCTGCCAACGGCAAAATATTCCAGATGCTCCTTTACGATGGCAGCAGGTTCTATTTCAAATTCAGCAATCCCTTTACCTCCAATCGCTCCAACGCTTGGCATTTTTTCAAAAAGCGCGACGACTGTAGAAACATATTCTGGGCAAAGAAGATTGTCATCATCACAGTATATCACATATTCGTATTTGGCTTCCCAAATTCCCCTCCTTCGTGCATAAACCAGCCCAGGCTTTTCCTCTCTTATTATCCGAAAGTCAACCGGCCTCCCCTCCATTATATCTTGAGCGACAGAGACTGTATTATCAGTACACTTGTTATCAACAAGAATTATCTCATAGGGAACATCCGAAATAGAACGTTGTGCTATTAATGTTTCCAGAGTACGCCTAATAACCCATGCGCTGTTGTAACAACAAATAATAACGCTAACGCCCTTATGCATAATTTAACCGAATTATTAGGCAGACCTCTTTACTTGTTCCTTTTAACAAGTTTCAAAAATCTTACATTGACATATCTAATCAACAGTCTCAGGTATGCTTTTATTGGATATGAACCTGACAGTACCCTATTTAATTGATATTCAAGGCGGGCGTTATCGCTCTGATATTTGCTTAGTGAATTAAAGTGCTGAAGGTATAGCTCCGGATGTACAAGATTATGAATTGGACAGCAAGACTCTTTTTGTAAAGAGTTAATGATGCATCCTTTTTTAGCAAAGACAACCATGTTCTGCTTATACCAAAAGAATATATTAGGATTGTCCCAAATAAGCGGCCTAATAATATCGTACATGACATAATCGTGGATTTTAAAACAGCTTTCCCAATAAGATAGCCATTGTTCATTTACATGATTTTGGCCTCCTTGCCCTGGAATAGCAGCAGAAAATACAACAACATCGCTTAAACTGGTAACCGTATCAATAAAAGTACCCACCTTTTCCTGATCAATGTGTTCCGCAACCTCTAGACAAATGGCAAGATCAAATCTCCTATTCAACACCAATTTTTTTCCCAAATCAACCTCAACAAACAAATCTTTACTCAAATACTTTGTAAGTAAAGCTTTATCCACCCATTCACCATCTATACCTAACACATCGGTAATATTGTGCTCTATAAACTCATGTAAAAATGTGCCAATGCCGCAACCAATATCAACAACGCTGATCGGATGGAATAATTCTACCAATATAGGAACCAATTGTTTTGGCGCAGTTGAATTATGAACCGATTCATCATGGATATACTTTTCCATAAAGCCAACTCTTTGCTGTATTCAAAACCTATTAGGCAAACTCATATGAAACAGACGGTACGATCGGACCTAGATAATTTGAAAGAATACGTTCCCTTTCCGTTTGCATATCTGAAATATCTATTGACAAACACCGTTCTTTTTCAAAAACATGCTTCCCGCTGGACTTCCCATCATTGAACCATATCGAGATGTAATACCTTCCATCACAGAGTACCGGATTATCAAAAGTAGCTTTTACTATACCTTTTTTCTTTGGGTAACCAAAGCTATCAACTTTTTCAATAAGTGGATTAGATCCAAAAATCATGGAATCGTAGCTATCATAAATCACAAAGCCCAAAATCGGTTCTATTATTGGATTATCCGCGTCATATTCTAATGCTATCGTAATCTTAGGCCCCCTTTGAACCACGGAAACTTTCTTCACTATAGTATCTGAATCTGAAGGTATGTAACAAGCTTCAACACTTTTCTCCCCTAAATAACGATTAATGGCATCGCAAGCACCCCCAATAAAATCAATGCACCCACGAGACAGCAAGATGCCATTATTACAAAGATTACGTACAGCTGTCATATTATGGCTAACAAACAGAACCGTTCTCCCCTCGTCTTTACTTACGTTCTGTATCTTACCAATAGCCTTATTTTGGAACTCAGCATCACCAACAGCAAGTACCTCATCAACCACAAGGATTTCGGGGTCCAAGTGTGCGGCTACAGCAAAACCGAGACGCACCATCATACCGCTCGAATAGCGTTTTACGGGTGTGTCAATGTATCGCTCGCAACCACTAAAATCCACGATTTCATCAAGTTTCCTAGTAACCTCTTGTCTGGTCATACCGAGGATGGCACCATTAAGATAAATGTTCTCGCGGCCAGTCATCTCAGGATGGAAGCCCGTGCCCACCTCCAAAAGGGAACCGATACGGCCCTTGGCCTTGATAGTACCCGTTGTCGGAGCTGTCACCTTGCTCAGCAGTTTCAAAAGGGTGCTCTTACCGGCACCATTCTTACCGATGATACCTACCACATCGCCCTGCTCCACCTTGAAATCAATATCTTTTAGGGCCCAAACGTAATCACTCTCACCTTTAATAGAGCGGTCGTTGGTCTCACCAATGGTGAGGTAAGGGTCTTCATCACCCTTGACATTCATCGTCCACCATCGCTTCAAGTCGTGGACCATGGTACCCGTCGAGACCAATCCCAAACGATATAACTTACTGATATTATTGAATTCTATGGCTGTTGTCATTGTAGTAATTTCAAATAATCCTCATAAGCCATCCGAATCCCCTCCTCCAGTTCGGTCTTGTAAGTCCAGCCCAATTGCTTGGCCTTGCTCACGTCAAGCAATTTTCGGGGCGTGCCGTTGGGTTTGGTGGCATCCCACTTAATTTCGCCTTCGTAGCCAACAATCTTGGCCACCAACTCGGCGAGCTGCTTGATGGTTAGTTCCTTGCCTGTGCCAGCATTAACAGTTTCGTCTCCACTGTAATGGTTCATCAAAAAGACGCAGAGGTTGGCCAAGTCGTCCACATAGAGGAACTCGCGTAGCGGGCTGCCGTCGCCCCAACAGGTCACTTCCTTCAAGCCAGCCACCTTGGCCTCATGGAAACGGCGGATGAAAGCGGGTAACACATGGCTGTATTCCGGATGGTAGTTGTCGTTGGGGCCGTACAAGTTGGTCGGCATGACAGAGATATAGTCGGTGCCGTACTGTCGGTTCAAGTACTCGCAGTATTTCAACCCACTAATCTTAGCCAAAGCGTATGCTTCGTTGGTCTTCTCTAACTCGGAAGTCAATAGGCAATCTTCAGGCATAGGCTGCGGTGCCATGCGGGGATAGATGCAACTCGAGCCCAGAAATTCCACTTTCTTGCTGCTGTTTTGCCATGCAGCATGAATCACGTTCATCGCAATCATCATGTTATCGTACATGAAGTCGGCAGGCTCGGCACTATTCGCTCCGATGCCTCCTACTTTGGCAGCAGCAAGGAAGACATACTCAGGCTTCTCCTCGGCGAAGAAAGCCTCCACCTGCTCCTGGCGACACAAATCCAGCTCTTTATGCGTCCGCGTGATGATGTTGCCATAACCTTGCCGATGCAATTCGCGGACGATGGCACTACCCACCATACCGCGATGCCCGGCCACGTATATTTTGCTGTGTTTTTCCATCGTTTCAAATCAACGGACGCATGCGTTGCGTCCTGACAATGGGCAGACACACAGGTCTGCCCCTACAGGATAATTCCTTTCTCCAAATATTCCTCCAAATTCATCCTCACGTGCGCCGCAGCGCCATCAGCGGCCACTTTACGCATGTCGGACTGAACCATCAATTTCACCAATTCGGGGAATGGTGTCTTCGATGGATTCCAGCCCAATTCCTTCTTGGCTTTACTCGGGTCGCCCAAGAGGTTCACCACGTCGGTGGGGCGATAAAAATCGCGGCTCACCTCGACCAGCACCTTGCCTGTAGCTTTGTCGTAGCCTTTCTCATCTACGCCTTCGCCCCTGAATTCCAACTCAATACCGACCTCGCGGAAGGCCAATTGGCAAAACTCACGCACGCTGTGCTGCTCGCCCGTAGCAATCACGTAATCATCGGGGCGACTTTGCTGAAGGATGAGCCACATGCATTCCACATAATCTTTGGCATAACCCCAGTCACGCAAACTCGACAGGTTGCCGAGATAGAGCTTCTCCTGCTTGCCTTGGGCGATTCGTGCCGCCGCGAGGGTGATTTTGCGTGTGACAAACGTCTCGCCACGTCGTTCGCTCTCATGGTTGAACAAGATGCCGTTGCAGCAGAACATGTGATAAGCCTCACGGTATTCCTTAACAATCCAATAGCCATAAAGCTTAGCCACGGCATAGGGGCTGTATGGATGAAACGACGTCTTCTCGCTTTGAGGCACCTCCACCACCCTGCCGTACAGCTCCGAAGTGCTGGCCTGATAGATGCGGCAGGTCTTCTCCAATCCGCATTGGCGCACGGCTTCGAGGATGCGTAACACGCCCGTGGCGTCCACGTTAGCGGTGTATTCCGGCGAGTCGAAGCTCACTTGCACGTGGCTTTGGGCGGCCAAGTTATAGATTTCATCAGGCTTTACCTTGTTGACGACCTGGATGATGCCCAGAGAATCGCCCATGTCTCCATAATGCAAGTGAAAATGAGGCCGTCCCTCCAAATGCGCGATGCGTTCGCGATAGTCAACCGACGAACGACGGATGACGCCATGCACCTCGTAGCCTTTCTCCAGCAGAAACTCGGCCAGATAGCTGCCGTCTTGTCCGGTAATTCCGGTAATTAGTGCTGTTTTCATAGTTTTTCAGATGAGTCTAACCTCAAAAGTCACGGGATATTGGAAGCTCGAATGATACCTCTTCGCATGGAATGCAGTCCGTGCCCATCGTACATATTGGTGTAGATATACCCAGGCTGCGTTTCGGTATAATACCCAATTTCCTCGAAGAACTGCTTCAAGTCCTCATAGTCGGTAGTGCGATGATAGGCGCAGACCGAAAGCACAATCGGGTTTTTGGCGGCCTTCAGGTATTCTTTCGCTTCTTTCAACAATTCGACCTCTTCACCTTCGGCATCCATCACCACAAACACGCGCTGTTGATCGCATTTTTTCAGCAACTCGACCAGACCGATCTTTATCTTTCCCTCCTCCTCTTCCTTCCCTTCCTTTTCTTTCTTTCCCTTCTTGTCTTCCTTTTTCTTCTTTTGCCTTTTGCTTGCAAGAACACGCTTTACCAATTCAACTTTATCCTTGTATGGCTCAAATGTAGCCTCCAGTGGTTTTTGCCATCGCGAAGCGCGTTCCACCACATAGACCTTGCTGACCTTGTCAATCACATCAAGTGCCATCAAACCTCTCGCACTTCCAACGTCAATCACCACATCTCCCCCAAAGCCAGCGCGTTCCGTAATGGCCTTAGTAACTCTATCTACCACTTCATCAATGACGTCATCGATCATATCAAACGCCGTTATGCCTCTGCCGCCTCCAGCATCAATCAAGACATCGCCTTTTTCGATATGATAACGTTCGGATTGGAAAGCATGAGGACTACGCTGGCGATACCCAACACCCATGAAATCGTCATCCTCGACGGCAAAACGATACAGCCAACGGACAATCCTTTCATTTTCGCCTTTGGGGAAATACAACGGGCGACCATTATGCATCACATAAAGCATTTTCGATGTCTCATCGGTATAGACTTCCACGGGAGCCATATCATGCGTTTTCTCGTAAAGATACAAAGCCGCGTTAAATGGCCGTTTCTTGAGATACTCATAGGCGAGTTTAATGTCCTCGTCATCACTTTCTTTATAGCGCAGCAACGACAATTCGTAATTCAACGCTCTTACGCTCTCCTTCAAATCGTCAATGTCTCTGTCCGTTTTACGTGAAGTGAGCGTATCAGTCAATTTACTGAATAACTTAATAACAATGTTTGCCATATCAAACTAAAAAAATTTCAAATGCTATACCGTGTCCATAAAGCTGCGTTGCACCTTGTTGAACACCACGATGCCCAAAGCTAGCAGCAACACCATGAACATAAAACTATAGATCAGCCAGCGCCAACCCACAAACTCGCCCGCGCCCAAGAACCCATATTTGAAGGTTTCGATAATAGGCGTGACGGGATTGAGGCACATCAGCTTGTGAACAGGAATGCCAGCCCAAAACATGCTCTTGGTCTGCGACAGCGGATACACGATAGGCGTGGCGTACATCCACAGTGAGACCACAAAGGAGAACAGCACTTGCAGGTCGCGGTACTTGGTCGTCATCGAGGAAATCAGGATGCCAAAACCGAGGCCTAGTCCTGCCAACAACAACACAAGCAAGGGGAACAGCAGTGCATACCATGTGAAGTGCGCCGACGATTCGCCAAAGGCGGCATAAATGGCGTACACCACCAGGAAAAACGCCAACTGAATGCCAAAACGCACCAAGTTCGACAGCACGTTGGCCACCGGAACTGCGAGTCGCGGGAAATATACCTTTCCGAAGATGCCTGCATTGTCGACGAAGGTGTTTGAGGTTTTGGTGAGGCAATCAGCAAAATACTGCCACATACAGGTGCCTGCCAAGTAAAACAGCGGACGAGGCACCCCATCGGTAGGGATGCCGGCGATGCCGCCAAACACGATCATATACATGATGACCGTCAGTGCGGGCTGCACCACAAACCACAGCGGTCCCAAAATGGTTTGCTTGTATTGCGTGATGATGTTGCGCTTGACAAAAAGGGAAATCAAATCCCTATAGTCCCACAGTTCCTTGACATTGACCTCAAGCAGCTTGTTCTTAGGCTTAATGACTGTGGTCCACTCTTCATTTTGTTGCCGACTCATGACTCAACTCGTTTCGTGTTTTTGGACGGCTCCGCCCCTTGACTCACAGAAGAATATTGTAAACAGCTGTAAAACAATATCCTACGGCAAACCAATAGGCGGCATTAATAGATACTTTCAACCAAAGGTTGAAAAACAAATTAATTTGCAAAAATAAGACTTTTTGGATTAAAACAAACAAAAAAAACGCCCGAATGCCACAATTGTCACTTCGAGCGTTTCCTTTTGATTACTATGTTGTAGAAGATTTTCCAAAAGTACTTCCAGTCGGTGCGCAACGGATGCTGGAAATAGGCCTCAAGGTAGCGTCTTTCGCTCTCCTGGATTTCCTCCAATGTGTTGGGCATATCGACGTAATAAGGAGGGAATTGTCCGGGCTTCGTCTTTATCCTAAGTTGCTGTATATCTTTATTATACAAATCAAAATACTGCTGACTCAGCGGCCGCACGCCCACCAGTTTCATTTGTCCACGAAGTATGTTGAAGAAAGTAGGCAATTCGTCAATCCAGAGACGGCGCAACCATCGGCCCCATTCCGTAACGCGGTAGTCGTCCTTGAACTTGCCACCCACATCCAAATCGTTGTTCGCGTACACATAACCCTGCAAGTACTCAGAATAGGCATACATCGTCCTGAATTTGTATACATTGAACAACTTGCCGTCCTTTCCAACTCGTTTGAGCCTAACAATCATGCCGTTGGTATGAGGTTCGGTGCTAGGCTCGCGTTTCTTTTGCGCGAGGATGTAATACCGGTCATGAATGACCTTCTCGCTCACCACATCGAAGCCGCAATAATAGAACCGTCCCAGCATCTCGGGTCGCGGGATCACCTTTCTCACCTTGTTGGTACAAAGGTAATAGAAACGGTGCAAAAGCGGTACTTTCGGCGTTACCCGATGCCATAAAAAGTCGAAGAAATAGAGGAAATATGCAATGGGTGCCGGATACTTGGCGAAAATCTTCACACGGCGCATCTTGGCCGTATCAAAACTGCCCACGAAATAACCGTCCGGCTTCAGTTTGGCATTAGCTTGGCGCAGATAACGATTGATGTAACGGGTTTTGTTCAGATGCTCCGTCGAGAGCAACACTTCGGCCTCTCCGTCGGGCACTGACCACGACTTCACCACATAGTCATTCAGCCACTGCGAACGCTCGGGGCTACGGGGACGTTGGCACACTTCCAGAAGCTCACGAAGCTCTGGGGAAGCTTGGCTTATGTCAAATTTGGGGGCATGAGTCGCCTCCAAATGGGCAATCATCGAGACCAGCCTATCGTAATCGTACTGTCGTTTCCGATTATTGGATTTTACACCCATAACCCGTTGATTATTATACTGCTACTTCAGAGCATCGCGCACCGCTTCACAAATGCGGTCTTGGTCGCTTTCGGAAAGATAGGGATGGATGGGCAACGAAAGCACCGTGTCGGCCAGTTGGTCGGCAACAGGGCAAAGGTTGTCGTTGATATTCAGATAGTTGAATGCTGTTTGACGGTGCATCGGTATCGGATAGTAAATGGCCGTGGGGATATCCTTGGCTTTCAAGGCCTCCTGCAAGCGCGACCTCACTTCCTTGTTGGCAACCTGGATTGTGTATTGCGCCCAACTGGAGAAGAAGCCTTTAGGCACAATAGGAGTTTTCACTATGTCTTTCAGCTTCTCAGTATAACGCGCCGCCACTTTGTTGACGTCGGCCAATTCGTTCTCCTTGAATGCCTTCAGCTTGACGATAAGAATAGCAGCCTGGATGCTATCCATGCGCGAATTCATGCCGATTCGGATGTTGTCGTAACGGTCGCTACCCTTGCCATGAACGTGATAAGAGTCGATGAGTGCAGCCCATTCGTCGTTGTTAGTGAATACCGCGCCACCATCACCATAGCAACCCACAGGCTTGGCCGGGAAAAACGAGGTTGTTGAGATGTCACCAAAAGTGCATGCCTCGCGGTCACCAATGCGACCGCCGAAGCCTTGTGCGCCGTCTTCGAGCAAGTATAGACCATATTTGTCGGCCACTTTGCGGATGGCTTCAAAATCGGCGGGCAGGCCAAACAGATCCACCGCGATGATGACGCGGGGCTTAAGTTTTCCTGCTTTCAGCGTTTGCTCTATCTTGCGTTCCAAGTCGGCCACATCCATGTTGAAAGTGTCTTTACAAACATCCACAAAGACGGGTGTTGCACCTTGCATGGCGATGACCTCGGCAGAGGCGAAGAAAGTGAAGCTAGGTACAAAGACCGCGTCGCCAGGCTTCACGTCCCATGCCTTTAAGGCGAGCAGGAGCGCGTCGGTGCCGCTATTGCAAGCGATGCAGTGCTTTACACCCACATAGTCAGCAAAAGCCGTCTCCATTTCTTTGATTTTCGGGCCCATCACGTAGGCGCTCGATGCTACCACATCAAGAATAGCCTGATCCATTTCGTCCTTCAGGACGGCATATTGTTTCTTTAAATCTCTGAATTGCATAGTTTTATAAAATTTTGTCCAATTGACCGTTGGTTTCTTTATACACGCGACCACAATCGCATTTCAGCGTGGCGTTAAGACGTTTGCCGCATTCGCACATCCAGCCGATTTGTTTGGCGGGAACACCAACCATCAGCGCGTATGGCTTCACGTCCTTGGTGACCACGGCCCCTGCCGCGACGAAGGCATGTTTGCCGACTGTATGGCCGCAAACCACCGTGCAATTTGCGCCTAACGAGGCGCCTTCGCAAATCTTCGTCTTGGCATATACGCCATGCACAGGAAAATGTGAGCGAGGCGTGGTTACGTTGGTAAACACGCAACTCGGACCGCAAAACACATTGTCTTCAATCTCAACGCCTTCGTATATCGAAACATTGTTCTGAACACGCACGCCATCGCCGATTTTAACATTGTTGCCCACATTGACATTCTGTCCAAACGAGCAATTTTTGCCAATCACGGCACCCGACTGGATATGACAGAAATGCCAAATTTTCGTGCCCTCGCCGATGCTGACATTGTCGTCAACATAACTACTTTCATGGATAAAGTATTTATTTTCAGTCATTTGTATCCTCCCATCCAGAGGCAAGCACATCGGCGATATGTATCACCTTTATAGGCAAGCCTGCCTTTTCAATATAAGTCTTCTGATGCATAAGGCAAGACATATCGGTGGAAACGATGTACTCCGCTCCAGTATTTAATGCGTTTTTTACCTTGTGGTTAGCCATCCCGACAGCAATGGGTTCGTGGTTCAGCTCAAGTGAAAGGTCAGCGCCACAACACATATCAGTTTGCTTCATCTCAACCAACTCAAGGCCTTTTACCTTCGACAAAAGCTGTCGGGCTTCCTTGCCCAAACCCAGGCCACGTATTGCGTGACAACTGTCGTGGAACGTCACCTTATGAGGAAACTCGGCTCCGAAATCGTCAAACTTCACCTTGTTGACCAAAAAATCCGTCAACTCAAACACATTACCAACCATCTCCTTGAATTTCAAGTGATTGGATGTGTTATAAAAAAGCTCCGGGAAGCGTTTCCTGATGTAATGCACACAAGCAGCGGAAGGCGACACCACAGGATGTTCATTTGAAAAATCGCTGAGAAACTTGTCGCCCAATGTCTTCGCATCTTCCACAAAGCCAGCGTTATAGGCAAATCTACCACAGCATGTTTGCTCAGGGTTATATTGTACTTCCACGCCAGCGCGTTCAAGCACTTTCACCGTGTTAACCGCCACTGTTGGAAAAAACTGGTCAATGACACAAGGCACAAATAACTCTATAGTCATAATTCCTCTTTAAAAAAATCGTGCAAAGATAAGGAATTTTGGAATGCCAAAAACAAA
>Ga0310690_10008307_pt1 | contig 13193 bp, 10 predicted proteins | sample AusTroGonzalo_MG_2_FD_207661 | JGI IMG/M metagenome (GOLD analysis project Ga0310690, IMG submission 207661) | Bovine rumen microbial communities from tropical cattle in Woodstock, Queensland, Australia - Gonzalo_04 (v2) (version 2) | ecosystem: Host-associated > Mammals > Digestive system >... | reverse complement strand
CTTATCAGGCCCTTTACGAAAGTCGTCTTCCCGACGCCCAGATCCCCTTTCAGGCAGAGCACGTCGCCCGGCTCAAGGTAAGCCGCCAGCTTTTCGCCCTGCGCGATCGTCTCCTTCGCCGATCTAGCTTTGAAACTAAAATCAGAAATGCGCATAGCCCATCCATTTGTTCGCTTTTCCGTCTATCAGAAGCGGATGTTTGCCAGCTTTTGTCATTTCGCCCACCACGCTAAGTTTCAGCGAAAACTTTTTTTCAAAACGCTTTTGGAGCTGAGCTCTGAATTTGCTCTTCGGCACAGTCAGAAGCAGTTCGAAATCTTCCCCTCCCGTCGCGGCTTCTTTCAGGCCGCAATTGTCCGCGCGGGGAACACAATCTCCCGCGATCGACATTGAGAGTCCGCTGGCAAGCGCCAAACGTCTCCCGTCCTCGCAAAGTCCGTCGGAAAGATCCATCATGGCGTTGGGGGAAAGTTTTTCCCTAAGCCAGCGGGCCTCTTTTAATCTCGGCTCGAAAGTCAGGTGCCTGCCGCTCGCAAAAGTTTTACCCAGCGTTCCCGTGACCAGGACAAGGTCGCCCTCCCTGGCTCCGGACCTGAGAAGCGCTTTTCCTTTTTCGACTTTGCCGACGAGCGTCAGGGTAAGCGTCAGCGCTTCCGCCCTCACCGTGTCGCCGCCTATGATGGAAACGCTGTTCTTCTCCGCTTCAAGCCCCAGGGCGGTCATAAAGCGCTTTAGAAAGGCACTAGAGGCCGTTTTGGGCGCGGCCAGGGATAGTATGCCCCAAAGCGGGAGGCCGGCCATAGAGGCGATGTCGCTCAAATTTACGGCCAGCAGTTTGTGGGCCAGAAGTTCCGGCTTTGTCCCCTTCAGGAAATGGGTGTCTTCGCAAAGCGTGTCGCAGGTCGCGATAAGATCCCATTTGTCGTTGTAGCGAAGCACGGCGCAGTCGTCGCCGATGCCTTGCAATACCCCGCCGGAGGAATTTCCGGAAAAAAGGGAATTGGCCAAATTGATAAGCTCTTGTTCCCGCATAGTGGCAGCTTATTCCGCGGGCTTAACGATCACTTTGCGAAGAGCTCCGGCGCGCTTCAAACAGTTGCTTACGCTGGAAAGCTGCGTATTTCTCACGGCTTCCGCCAGGTCGCCGAAATCGTTGGTCGTGAAGAGCGCGGTATCGGCCGCCCTCCTGACGAAATCTTCGGAGTTCCTGGAGTAGAGCGCGGAAGCTTCGGCCGCGGAATTTCTGATGCTTTCGAATTTGGCGGGGTCAAGCAGGTCGGACCTGCTTTCAGTGCAGGCCTCGAAGAGAAGCTTCGAGCACTCGTCGATCAGTTCCGAATCAGTCTTCAAATAGATGAAGGCGTAGCCCAGAGCGTAACCTTGGTAAGCTTTGAAGCCGCTTCCCAAAACGGACTGACTGCCGTGTTTTTCCCTCAGCTTAGCCAGAACGGAAGCGAGCGGGCGGCGCAGGGAATAAGAGACGAGATACGGCAGGGCCGGATCGTTCTCAAAGCCCGGCAGAGCCGTGCCTATGACCGCCATGCCGGTACTCTCGGGAGCGTAGAAAACTTTCTCCTCTTCGCCTTCGGGAACTTCGTTCACCACGTCGGGCAGAAGCCGCGGGCGGGAAGGTCTCCTCTGGTTCTGGACTTTCTCGTTGCCCTTCATTAGGAAATCCTTCATTTCGGAATGAACAGCCATCAGGACGGCTTTTTCCTCGACGGGGCCGCTCACTATGATCTCGGTGTTGTCCGGCGTAATGTATTCCTTGTAGAAGGAAGCGACGTCCTTGGCTTTTATTCTCTCGAGCACGAAAGGATTGCCGTAACGGTCATAAGCGAAAGGATGCTCCTTGAAAAGGAATGTGCGCATAAGCATCTCGGCGCTCTCTATGCTGTTCGTGTTCTCGATGCTGGAGCGCGCCAGCGTTCTCTTCACCGCTTCTCCGACGCCGCTCTCCGTAAACTTCGGGTTTCCCCAGGAACGGCAGAGGTAAGGCAATAGCTTAGTGAAATTGCGGGCCGGCACAATTGCTTCGAAGCCTATCACCTGAGGCTCGTTGATCGGCTCTACCTTCGCGCCGCATTCTTTCACGGCTTTGGAAAAGGTTTGCTGATCGCTGCCGCCCGAAGCCAAAAATTCCGACATTACGGCGAAGATCCCGTTGTTGAAGGATTCTTCGTACCAGTTGCCGCCAAGGGATACGAAAGCGCAGCGCACGAGCGTCTCGTCTTCCCTTCTCTGGAAAAGCACCTCGGCTTGTCCCGGCAATATTCTTCTGTATGACTGGTAGCCGATGTTTTCAAGTATCTCGCGCTCAAGGCGCAAGAATTCCGCCGCCCTCGGCTCGACCTTTTCCTCAGGGTCGCTCCAGCAGAGCGTTATGCAGGAAGGAGAAAGATTATTTTCGGCGTAATTTTTCAGTTTGTCAGATCTGAGCTCATTTATGGCCTTGGCGTCTTCATTCAGCGCGAAAGGCCCCCGCTTTTCAAGAGCGGAGCGGGAGAGCAGCTTGGAAAGTTCCGTCGGTCTCGCGCAGCGCGCCGCCAGTTCGGTCAAGAGCTGATCGGCTTCGCATCTCACCTCTTCCTCGGAATATTTTTTCAGGGCGAAAGAGCGCAGATATTCCCTCATTATGCTCTGGGCTTTCTGGCGTTCCTGGGGCATGGTCTCGCAAACGAAGATCAGCGAGAGCCCGCCCAGTTCCTTTTCCTTAAGAACGCTGACTTCCACTCTGCGCTGGAATTCCTCCGCCAGCTTTTTCTCCAGTTCGCCGACGCCTTTTTCCAAGAGGCTGGCCAATACGTCAGCCGCCGCTTTGTCCCTGACGGAAGGACGCAGCGTCAGGCCGAGGCAGACGAGGCTCAAATCTCCGTTCGCGGTCTTCATGGAAAGTCTGGGCGTTCCGTCGTCACCAATAAGCACTCTGTCGTCCCTTATGAAAATGCCTTCTGGTAGAGTTGCGAGGCATTCGCCTGCCAGCTCTTCCAAGCCGCTGCCGAAAAGGCTTCCGACCAGAACGAAAGAGACGTTGCCGGAGACGAAGTGCGCAACCATATATTTTTTGAGATCCTCTTTTTCTAATTTTTCCGCCTGCGCGGAATAGCCGCATTTCGGCACGGCTTCCATCATGGCCGGGAAGGCCGTGCGCCGCCAGAGGTTCATGAGAGCGTTCTTTTCATCGCTCTCCGTTTTTTTGAGATAAGCGACTGTTTCTTGCTTCAGTTTCGCGAACTCTTCGTCGTCAACATCCTGAGCTTTGATGATCTCGAAGAGCGTTTTCACGGCCGCTTTGACTTGTTCCTTCAAACCTGTAACCACGACGAAGACCGCGTCGCGCTCCAGAATCACTTCGCACTCCGTTTCCGGGAAAGCGCAGTCCGGTTTCAAGCGCTCCTGGTCGAGCTTTCGATTCAGCCATTCCGTCATGGTGAAGGCCAAGCCGCTGCCAAGAAGGTTCCCTTCTCCGGAAACGCCGCCGCCGAAAGCGACGGTCACCGCGGTCTCAGGGTTTCCCGGCAGATCGGCGCTTACAATCGTCGCGCCAAGGTCGCTGACGGAACTCTTGACCGAACAGGCCGGCAGGATCGCCTCCTCCCCCATCAGGAGAGAAGCCGCGAAAAGCAGAAAAACTAGTCCCTTTGCGAACTTCATTTCAATTTGCCAAGGATCTCTTCAGCTTGTTCTTTGGAAAGCGAGCCGGCGGGCGGGAACTTGTAGCCGTCGCCAGCAAATCTGGGAATGATGTGCCAGTGGCAGTGATGGACGGATTGTCCGGCCGCTTCGCCGTTGTTGATAAGAATGTTGACGCCGTCGCAGGGCAGCTTCTCCTTCAAAAGGGAGGCAATTTTCTGAACGAGATCCAATACTGGATAGAGATCCTTGGGATCAGCTTCGAAAATGTTCTTTATGTGCTTTTTCGGCAGCACGAGCGTATGCCCTGGAGAAAGGGGGCCTATGTCTAAGAAAGCATAGGCCTCCTCCGTCTCCGCGACTTTGTAGGAGGGTATCTCCCCTTTTATGATCTTGCAGAAGATGCAATTTTCCATTTTATTCCCCAAGTTTCATTTCGCTGTAGAAGCCCAGGTCGATCATGGCGCCGCCATTAGCGTTCTTGCAGCCGACAGCGATAACGTTTTCGCCTTTTTTGAAGGCTTTCTTGACGTCTTCCTTCCTTATGAGCACTCTGTTATAGCCCTGGGTGTATCCTTTGTCCTTGAAGATCTGGACGCCGTTGACGTAAACTTCGGGATCTTCGTCGTAGAAGATGTCCATCTCGATATTCTCATCGGGGACTTCCTTCAGGATGAAGACGCGCCTCAGATAGATCTCCTTGGTGTCCCATTCCGTCTTGGGCTTGGCGCCCAGGTCTCTTACGATCACTTTGTTGCCGAAGCCGCCTTCGCCAAGACTCCACAGACTGTCGTCAAAAGCCGGCGCGGTCCACTCGCCCTGCGGTTTCTCGAAGATGTATCTCCAGACGATCTTTTCTTCCGTGCCCTTGGGCACGAAGCACTTTCTCGTCATGGGCTTGGTGGAAAGGGCGATCTTTTCGACTTTCTTGTGCAGCGCTCTCATCTTGGCGGTGGGATACTTCACGACTTTTCTGTCGTAAGTAACGAGGCCGTTGGCTTCCGTTTCCACGTCGGTGGTCTGGGTATAGACGCTGCCGGCGAAGCTCTCGTGGGCGCAGCGGGCCAGGTTGTTCATGATCTCTTCATAGCGCTTGAGGCTGTCCTCGACGTTGGAGTCGGAACGATAGCCCCACTTGCTTTCGGGATTCCAGAGGTGTCCATCGATGAAGAGGCCCAATCCTCCGAATTCGCCGCAGATCGTCAGCCTGTCGTCATTGGCGGGCGTGGGCAGAGGACTTGGATACTGGTGATGGTCTTTCATGTCGCCGCAGTTGTGATCCGTCCAGCCGGAGGTCTCGCTGATGAGGCGGGTGGTGTCGATCTGCTTGAGCCAGCGCGTGGTCTCGGTGGATTTCTCTTTGTCGGGCTGGCCCCAGCCTTCGTTGTAGGCGATCCAGACGACGATCGAGGGGAAGTTCCTCAAGTCTTTGATCATCTCAACGAGCTCGGCGCGGTAGATGTGGTATTTCTCCTCCGGTTTCTGTCCGCCGGAGACCATGTCCTGCCAGATTGGGAAACCCGCCTTATCGGAGAGGTAGTAATATCTTCTCGGCTCGATCTTGATGTGCTTGCGCATGAAGTTGTAGCCGTGCTCCTTCAAAATGTCGATGTCGTACTGCATGGCTTCGTCGGAAGGCGGCGTCAAAAGTCCATCCGGCCACCAGCCCTGGTCCAGGGTTCCCTGCATGAAGATCTTCTTGTTGTTAAGATATATTCTCTGGACGCCCAGCTCGTCTTTTTTGAACTCGATCTTGCGCATGCCGAAGTAACCCGCGACTTCGTCTTTGCCGAAAGCGGTTTCAAGAGTCAGCTTAAGGTCGTAAAGGTTGCCCTCCCCAATGTCCCAGAGCTTCGGCTCGGGAATGGTAAGGGTAAGGCCCTTGGACCAGTCGGCCACTTCGCCTTCCGCGACTTTTTCGCCGCCGAAAGAAACTTCCGCCGTCACTTTGGCGCCCGCCAGATCGCCGGCGCATTCGACGGTCACGTTCACTTCGCCTTTGTCGATGTCGCTCTCAACGTTATAGCCCGTGATGTAGCCCTTGGGCGTCGTTTCCATCCAGACGCTGCCGTAGATGCCGGAGACTCTGGTGTAGAAGCAGCCCTGCGGAGAGAGGCTCTGTTTGCCGGTAGGCTGTCCATAACTGTTAGAAGGGTCCCAGGCGGTCACGACAAGCGTGTTCTCGCCGGACTTCACAAGCTCCGTCACTTCCACAGCGAAGGGAACGTTGCCGCCGACGTGCGGAGCAGCCGTCGCTTCTTTGCCGTTCACGAAGACCTGGCAGCGCCAGTCCACCGCTTCAAAGTTCAGGAAATAGCGAGTCCCTTCTTTCACATCAGTGATCTCAAAAGTTCTCTTGTACCATAAGGTCTCATTGGGTTCCGTAAGGCGGCCTACGCCGGACAGGGCGGATTCGGGAGCGAAGGGCACGAGGATGTCCTGCTGCCAATTCTCATCCTTCGGCATTTCCTCATTGATCTTCGTCACGGCGAATTTCCAAAGGCCGTTCAGATTCTGCCAATCGGAGCGCACCAGGTTCGGCCTCGGATAATTCTGCCAGGCGGTCTCCGGAGTCATGTTTTCGCCCCAGGTCGTCATGATGTGAGTCTTGACGGGGGTGTAAGCGCAGGCGCTGATCGCGATCAGGGCCACTAAAAGGAACAAGCTTTTTTTCATATCTATCCTTAAGGTTTAATTGTTTACTTAAAATCAGGCCTTTCCTGCGTGAAGATCTCATGCAGTTTCTCAACGGGGACCTTATTGGTCCTGTCGTAGTTGTAAACGCCGTTCTGCTCCTGCTCGACGTCCGTCAGCTGCGTATAGCAGAAGCCCTGGACGTGCGGGGCCTCGATGAAGCATTTGACGGTCTCTTTCAATCTCGTCAGGAATTCTTCCTCGGTCTGCGGCATGCCGCCGTATCCCCAGGTGTTGCTGGCGAAAGCTTTTCTGTCGGGAGGAATGTAGCCGATGCCGCCGATCTCGTCCACAACATAGGGCTGGCCGTGCCACTTTGTTTCCTGCTGTTCTGGGTAGTTCTCGAAATAATGTCCGTTTTCATCCGGAACTAAAAGCTCAGGAAGTTTGTCCGGCTTGTGGTACATGTGCACCGTCCAGAGGTCCGTGGCGTAGTGCACGCCGCCGGAAGCGGTGTTGACAGGGCGAGAGGGATCGAGCTGCGTGCAAAGCTTGTAACTTTCCACATGGCTGTTTTCGTGCTGCAATTTGTTCTCGATTCCCCAGGTCTCGTTCCAGGGCGTCCAGGCCACGATGGAGGGATGGTTGCGGTCGCGCAGAAGCACTTCCTTCCACTCGCGCTTGTGATTTTCGCAAGCCTTGGCAACGTTGGGGTCGCAGCCCCAGCTCGGGAATTCGCCCCAGGTCAGGTATCCCAGCTTGTCAGCCCAGTAGTGGAACCTTTCCTCGAAGACTTTCTGATGCAGCCTCGCGCCGTTGAAGCCCGCCGCCATCGACATCACGATGTCCTGCTTTAAGGCCGCGTCGCTGGGCGCCGTCCAGATGCCGTCGGGATAGAAGCCCTGGTCCAGCACCATGCGCATGAAGATCGGCTCGTTGTTCAAATAGATCTTGCCGTTGGCGCAGTGATACTTTCTCATGCCGGTGTAAGACTTGACGGAATCAACCACAGCGCCGTCCAAAACCGTTTCCAAAACGACATCATAGAGGAAAGGATCCTTGGGCGACCACAGACGCATCTCGTCAAAGGAAACTTCGTACTGCTTGCCTTCCTTAGCGTCCCACTCCCCTTCCGTCACAACGCTGCCGCCGTTCTTCACGACGCAGCGGAACTTCAGCCCTTCCGGGACTTCGTAGAAAGAAGGCGTGAGGTAAAGTTTCTTCGCATCGATATCCGGGCGCATGTAGCAATCAGCTAATCCGGCCTTCCCTACCGCTTCGACCCAGACCGTCTGCCAGATGCCGGTCGTCCTCGTGTAAGAGCAGCCGTGGGACTGGTAAACGAAGCACTGCTTGCCGTAAGGGTGCGTGCAGCCCACGTTGCCGAAATCGGAGCCTCTCAGATCTTCCCGCATGACGTCCTCGACGCGCAATACGAGATCCATCTCTTCTCCGAATTTAGCTTTCTCGGTAATATCGTAGGCGAAAGAACAGGCGCCGCCAAGGTGCACTCCTACGGACTCGCCGTTCAAATAAGCCTCGGATTCATAGTCCACGCCGCCGAAATGCAGAATTATCCTCTTCCCTTCCCAATCGCTTGGCAGAAGCAGTTTCCTGTGATACCACATCCCCTCGATAAAATCGTAATACCCGACTCCGGACAAAGGGCTCTCCGGACAGAAAGGCACCGTTATTTCCTTATCGAAGCCCTTGCTCAAATAAAGTTCCCGCCCTTTGTCGGCGCCGGAACGCCCGAAATCGAAAGTGAAAGTCCATTGCCCGTTCAAATTGAGCCAAGCAGAACGCTCGAACTGCGGCCTGGGATGTTCAGGTCTCGGTATCATAAAATTCCTTAAGCTGATTATTAAATGAAAATAAAATACTTCAACTTAATAGAATTTTACCAAAAAAAGGGAGTCAAATCCAGCAAAGACGCCACTTGACTTTAGACCCCCTTTATAATAAAATTCTTCTCACCATTTTGACATCTAGGCGTGTGGTGTAATGGTAACACTTCGGATTCTGGTTCCGCCATTCTAGGTTCGAGTCCTGGCACGCCTGCCAATAATAAATAAGGACCTGCTCGCAAAAGCAGGTCCTTTCTTTTTAGGCGTTTTCGCTGATCTTAAAACTGGCCCTGGGGGTGGGGGGTCATCGCTTGCTTGCGGTCCTCGTTCTTGTCGAATTTGCCGCCGAAGACTTCCAGCATGACGCAGTGCGTGGCCGGAACCAGGCTGAAGTCGTAGAGGCAAGCCGGGATAAGAATCGTGTCGCCGGGATGGAACTCGATGTCTTCGAAGAGGCTGTCCGGGGAAATGATGGTGCCGTGTCCTTCCACGTTGCAAAGCAGCCTGAACTGATTGTAGGTGTAGTCGTGGATGGGTTCCCTGAAGGAGTACTTATAGAGGGAGAAGCAGTCGTTCAGGCAGATCTTCGAGCAGAGGCTGTTGAGTTTCACTTCCTTGACGAAATCGTTTTGATCCTGGAATTTCAGAACGTCCAGAACTTTTTCGATCTGCAGGGGGCGCTTCTCGCCTTTGGCGGGAGTGCGGTTGTAGTCGTAAGCACGGTAAGTGATGTCGGAATTCTGCGCGACTTCGGCGACGATCAAGCCCCTGCCGATGCCGTGGATGGTGCCGGGAGGAACGACGATGGACTGGCCTTTCTCAACAGGGTAGGAGTGGATGACTTCCTCAGCGCGGCCTTCCCTGATGGCTTTCTTGGCTTTCTCGGCGGTGACGCCGGGCTTGAAGCTTCTTGAGATCCTGGCGTTCGGCTTGGCGTCCACAATGTACCAGGCTTCGAATTTGCCGTTGGCGTTCTCGTACTTCATGGCGTAGCGGTCGTCGGGGTGCACCTGGATGGAGAGGGCTTCCTCGGCGTTGATGTACTTGAAGACGACCGGGAAGCCGGTGTACTGGTACTGGCTGGCCTGGCGGCCGTAAATTTCCTGAGGATAATTCTTGCAGAGCTCAGTGAGCGTCGTGCCGGCCATCGGTCCTTCGGCTACCGAGGAGGTCATGCCGGGAGCGTCGATGATCTCAGCGGACTCGCCTACCGGAGAAACGGCGGGCGTCGGACGATTGAAGAAACGGGTGAGGCAGCGGCCGCCCCAGGTCTTGGCCCTGTAAACGGGCGAGAACTTCATAGGATAGAAAATTGGCATTTGACTTTTACTCCTCTTTGTAGTATTATTGTCGTCGTTTTCCGTGGGGAATTAGCTCAGTTGGTAGAGCGCTTGCATGGCATGCAAGAGGTCACCGGTTCGAACCCGGTATTCTCCACCAAATTCCATCCCGAGGGGATGGTTTTTTTATTTTCTGAGCGTTTCTCATTACCAGTGGAGAATCTCCGCCACGTGCGGTAATTTCGGTTTTATAAGTTGCTTTATGGCCCTGGCGTACTGGACCATCTCCCACTGCGCGCCGGCGTGGTCCCTTATTTCCAGGAAATGCGCCAGGTTGTGCAGATCGACGGTCGCCCAGAAAGTCGTCATGACGTTCTGAGTAAGGACGCCCCTGGCCTGCTCGCGGCAGACGCCTTTGGCCAAAAGCGCTTCGTATTCCTTGAGGCTCTGCTCGTTGGCGGCTCTGATCATTTCCCTCGCTTCAGACTGAGCTTCAGGAGACATGGTGTCTTCGGAAGCCTGGCGGTTGTTTTCGCTTTGCGACCTGACCATGGGCGGCACGTAGAACTCAATGTCCGTCTCGGTGTAGCGGCGGCTGATCTCGTTGTAGGACCAGGTGCGGTGGCGGTGCCACTGGCTTCTTACGAAGAGCGGGCAGTGGACGATGAAGGAGAAGACCACATGCTCAAGAGGGCTCGTGTGGCGGTTCTCAAGAAGGTACTTCATCAAAATGATGTCGCGCTCCTTGATCTCGGAGACGAATTTCCCGAAGGAGACTCGGGCGGCGTTGACGATAGTCGTCTCGCTTCCCATCATTTCTACAAGGCCTACCCAGCCCTGTCCGTCCAGGACCATGACGTGATCCTTGGGCGGCGCGTTCACGTTCAATACTGTTTCTGACATATCACACACTCCAAATTTTATAGGCAAAAACCTATCACTTCCATCTTATCATCCCTGTCAACACTTTATATAAAGCGAAATATGCTAAAATATAGAATTAATTATGGATATTGAAAAAGAACTTCATTCGGAGCTGGAAAAGTCGCTTAGGAAAGTGGGCGAAGTCTGGGCTCCCTGGCGAAGCGCCTACATCTCCGGGCCTAAAAAGGACGGGGAATGCGTCTTTTGCGCGAAAGTGAAGGCTCCCCTATCTTCCGACCGCGACAACCTCCTCTTGGAGAGAGGCAAAAGATGCTTCGTCTGCATGAACGCCTACCCCTACACCCCGGGGCACGTGCTTATCCTCCCCTACGACCACGTCGAGACGCTTGACGAGCTCGACGAGGAGACTTACGCGGAATTCTTCGCGCTCCTCAAAAAGTGGCAGGCTATAGTCAAAAAGAGCGTGGGCGCGGGCGGCCTCAATATCGGCATCAATATGGGCAAGATCGCCGGGGCCGGCATCGCCGAGCATCTTCATTTGCACATCGTCCCCCGCTACTTCGGCGACACGAACTTCATTACGACCTGCGCCGACACCAGAGTCGTTTCCAAATCACTATTCGACATCTACGATATCTATCTTTCAAACATAACAAAAAGAGAAGAAAAATGAAAAAATCAAGCATGACCTATCTGGAAAAACTTCTGAACGCTCCCAGCCCCACCGGCTATGAAGACGGCGCCAGGAACATTTGGCGCGCGGAAATGAGATCCGTCGCGGATAAAGTTTACGGCGACACGCACGGCAACAGCTTCGCCGTCCTCAACGAGAAAGGCAAAAGGAAAGTCATGCTGGCCGGACATATCGACGAGATCGGCTTCCAGGTGCAAAGCATTTGCGACGGCGTCATCAAGTTCCAGCCTCTGGGCGGCTTCGACACCAACATCATTCCCGGCCGCCGCGTCATCATCCATACCGCCAAGGGTCCTTTGCCCGGCGTCATCGGCAAGAAGGCCATCCATCTGATGTCCGCCGACGAAAGGAAGAAGACCACCGAGTTCCGCGATATGTGGATCGACACCGGCATCTATGATGAAGAAGAATTGAAGGCCGCTGTCGAGATCGGCGACCCCATAACCTACGGCTACACGCTCGAGAAACTGGCTCACGACGTTTACGTCGGCCGCGGTGTGGACGACAGGATCGGCGCCTTCATCATCGGTGAAGTTTTGAGAAATCTGAAAGGCAAGAATCTGGGCGACCTCGCGGTCTATGCCGTGGCCACCGTCCAGGAAGAGATCGGATTAAGAGGCGCCGTGACGGCCGCCGGCAGCATCAAGCCTGAATTCGGCTTCGCGGTGGACGTCTGCCACTGCCTGATGCCGGGCGTTGGCAAAGACGTTGTAGGCGACGTTACGATGGGCAAAGGCGCCGTCGTGACGAGAGGCCCGAACATCAACCCGAAACTCTTCGACCTCGTCGTGAAGACCGCAAATAAAAAGAAGATCATCTTCCAGCGCGACGCGGCCTGCCGCGGCACCGGCACCGACGCCAACGCCATGCAGCTCTCTAGTGGCGGCGTAGCCTGCCAGCTGATCTCCATCCCCAACCGCTATATGCATACGCCGGTAGAATTGTTCGACATGAAGGACGTGGAATCCGCCATCGCCCTGATGACCGAAACGATCCTGGCCGTCGATAAGAAAACCTCTTTTGTGATCTAAAAATGAGTGAAACGAAATATCACATTCCCCTCTCCTCGCCTGACATTACGGAGAGGGAGATACAGGCCGTAACGGACGTCATGAAGACCGGAACTTTGAGCTTGGGCCCGAAGCTTCCGGAATTTGAGAAAGCCATCGCCGATTACGCCGGAGTGAAGCACGGCGTGGCGGTGAACTCCGGAACGAGCGGCTTGCACCTTTGCGTCAGGGCGCTGGGCTTGAAGCCGGGCGACGAAGTCATCACGACTTCCTTCTCTTTCATCGCTTCCGCCAACTGCGTCATATTCGAAGGCGCCAAGCCCGTCTTCATAGACATCGATCCCGTCGATATGAACTTCGATATCGATAGAATCGAAGGCGCCATAACCGAGAAGACCAAAGCAATCGTGGCGGTGCACGCTTTCGGCATGCCTGTCGATATGGTGAGAGTCATGGAAGTGGCCAGAAAGCACAACCTCGCCGTCATCGAGGACGCCTGCGAAGCCATCGGCGCCCTGATCAAGGCCGGAGAGAGCTGGAAAATGGCCGGCACGTTCGGCGACTGCGGGCTGTACGCTTTCTATCCCAACAAGCAGATCACGACAGGCGAAGGCGGCATTATCATTACCGATGATGACGAGATAGCGAGGCTGTGCATCTCCATGCGCAACCAGGGCCGCGACGCCGGCATGGGCTGGCTCGCGCACGCAAGACTTGGCTACAACTACCGCCTTAGCGACATGAGCTGCGCCCTCGGCACCGTTCAGGTCTCGCGCTTGGGCGAAATACTGCCGAAGCGCGCGGAAGTGGCCGCCCGTTACACGAAGCTCTTCTCTGAAGAGATCCCCGAGATAGTCCTCCCCTGCCCCGATCCCGAAAACCTGAGGCGCAGCTGGTTCGTTTACGTCATCCAGCTTCCCAAGCAATATACCGGCGACCAAAGGAACGAGCTCATAACGCACCTGCGCTCTTTGGGCATCGGCTGCAACCAGTACTTCTCCCCCATCCATCTGCAGCCCTTCTACCAGAAGGAATACGGCTGGAAGCGCGGAGACCTCCCTGTGACGGAACACATGGGCGATCATTCTATGTCCATCCCCTTCTTCAACAAGCTAAAGGAAGAGGATCAGAAGATCGTGGTCGCTGAGATCAAAAAATGGCTTAAGGAAAATCCGGCCTGATGAGCGAAAATAAAGGCGTCAAATTTCTG
>Ga0310690_10008306_pt1 | contig 13193 bp, 18 predicted proteins | sample AusTroGonzalo_MG_2_FD_207661 | JGI IMG/M metagenome (GOLD analysis project Ga0310690, IMG submission 207661) | Bovine rumen microbial communities from tropical cattle in Woodstock, Queensland, Australia - Gonzalo_04 (v2) (version 2) | ecosystem: Host-associated > Mammals > Digestive system >... | reverse complement strand
TTTCAATCCCCCTTTAAATAATTAGTAAGAACACATAATATGTGTCTGATGCATATGTTTGTGTTTGGTCATTTGACATTGTAAGTGTAAATGTTCCATTTGCATATGCAATATTCTTTACTCCGGTAAAATCACCGATTACAAAATTATCTTTGCGCTTTACAAGTACATGCATAATTTTCACATCCTTTCTTTAATCATCAACATATATAAGCATTTCACCGATGAATAATTCGGCAATTGCATCATATAAATTCCATCCATACAATGCAAGTGATTCTTCAATCATACTTTGAGCAGTTTTTACACCAATATTGCCATGTATTCTGCCTGAATGAATTCCGGATGTTGTGTCGGAATTGCTCATCTGCTGATTATTTTCATTTGAAGCAACTGCCATTGATTTTGTATCACCATTAGCTGTTGTTATACCATTTGATATATTATTTCCAGATGTAGAAGTTTCTGACTGGTCATGTGGTTCATAATTTGATGAATCATAAGCACTTCTTTTATTTGTTGTTGTGCCGCCACCAGTCGAAGATGAAGAATCTGAAGCAACTGCTGTTTCATTTTTAATCACATCTTCATTTCTTGTTTGTGTTTCGTTGTTTTTAACATTTCCGGATGATTGTTTTGATGAATTATCAACCCAATCTTCCATCCTGTCATAGTTTTCAACCGGATTAAAATAAGCATTTATTGCTTCATACCATTTTTCCATTGTGTGCTGCCATTTATCAGACCACACACCAATCATATTTTGATAAAAGAAAGGATCACCCCAAAGGACTTCATATTCACCGCCCATCATTAAAATATTATTGATAAGAAGTGTTTTGTCTATTCCTGCAGGTGTAGAAAGATGTTTAAATAAATCATCCCCGATAGAATCCATATAATTATAAAAGCCTATCAGCGTTATTTTCGCGTGTGCCATCTTCTTCACCCCTTTCTTCTATATTATAACGTAATTTAACAGACAATTTATCAGAACCGGAAAAACCTAAAAATTCATTGCATATATCCATAGTTCTTGATAATTCATCAAACCATATAATATTACGTGCTGTTGCATCAATCTGTCTTGATTCTGCTTCAGACTGTACCATTCTTTCTTTTTTCTCATATGGAATTGTAGGAATACCAACTTCACAATCAAAATTATTAAGAATTGTCTGAAAGTCTTTTAAAAGGTCTGTTAAAATATAGGAATTTTTTAAATTGTCCCTGAATAATGACTGCCAGGGAACATCTTTATCTGTAGGATCATTTGCAAGTTTTCCTTCAAAAAATACAGCAGGTTCACCGCGTGATATTTTATCAAATATCTTTTTAAGGACTGCATTTGCAGCTTTGTTTTTACCTGCAAAAACGAAAGCAAATTTACTGTTGATAATTGCAGAATTAATTGCACATTTCATGCTTGCAAGTTCTTCAGCATAATAATTGACAATATCCCATATTCCAAAATAATCAGGTGTCAATTTAAGCACTTGTGCATCAACGCCAATTGTAAATTCCTGCTTTTCATTTCCATTTAATGCCGGATTAGCAAGAATCATTGTTGTTGGTTCATAGTAGAAATTGTAACCCGATAATGTAACCGGATTAAATGTCTTTCCTATTTCTGCAATATCAAAAACACCGCAAAAGCCATAAGAGAACAAAGACCAATAAAGAAGATTCTTGTGTTCATTCCATGCTTTTGGCGTTTCAATTATTATTGTACTGCATGCGCGCTGGAATAAAGCACGCTGCCAAAACTTAAATGCTTCATTGTTATATGCCTTTACAGGTGACGGAAAATAAGTGCCTGCTGCAACATTTATTTGTTCATAATTTAATGGAAAATATCCATTTGATAAAATAGGCATTTTATTTTTCCCCTTTCATTTTAATATGTGCCTGGCACATATGCACCAGGCACAACCAAAGGAAGCGAAAAGAAATTATCCCATATAGAGAAGAATTCCGTTTTCTGTAAAGTCATTGATAGCATTCTTTGCAAAATGCCACCACATGTTGCGGTAACGTTTTCTTGCTTCAACAGGTGTTGAATATGCAGCATCAAGCTGATAATCAATCATCATAGCATCTTCATCATAGAGAACGCCAAGAACGTTATCAAGCGCAACATTTGAACCTGCAATCTGTGCTGTAGGATCCGATGTATCAGGAATTGAAGGTGTTACATCAATTGCCATAGGAACATTTTCATTCTGCCAGTAATCAACACCTTCAAAGTTTTCAATCTTTAAATATTCAGGATTGAAGATTGAAGGCATAACTGTTGCTTCTGCCTTGATCCAGAAAGGCTTATACATAATAAGTTTCTGTTTATCTTTAGGTGTATGTCTTAAAAGTTCATAGTTTACACCGCCGATGGTCTTTGTAGGTGACCAGTGATATTTGATGCTTCTATGTGTAAGCTGATCTGAAAGAATCTTTACAGTTTCAACAAAGAATCTCAAGAAATCATCAAGAATCGAAGGTGTAGAAAGAATCTGTGCTGTTGTAACTGCAGGTGATAATGCTCTGTCTGCATTATATGCAGCAGTCATATCAATTGCAGCGCCATTGACTGTATTAAGATCATAAATACCTGCCATGTAATTAAGCAGTGTGATTCTGTTGAATGCTTCTTTCTGTGATTCAATGTCATTTCCTTTTTCAACCATGATACCATTTACGAAAGCTGCAAAATCTTCAGGACTTCTGAAAGCAACCTGAAGCTGATCTTCATAAACTGTGGTTGAATCATCCCATACAGAACGACCACCAAAATTGAATTCCAAAGGCACAGGTGCATTCTGTTCCCACATTGTAGGAAGTGAAGCACCACCATTGCTGCCATTGTCATAACCCATTGCATGATTTGTGTAAAGTGTAGAACCTGTACCATCAACAGTATTGAATGCACCGGAGTTCTGTGCAGGTCTTGAATAGAAAGAGATTTTTCTCATTCTGTTTGCATAAAGACCTGAATTCATTGCATTAAGAATTGCAAGTTTTGCTTTGTAAGGGCGTACAGCCATAAATGTACGACCAAGAACAAGTGATAATGTGTTTAAAGTGTTTTCTGTGCCTGCACGTAAAATTGATTCACCAACAGAAACGAAATTTGCGGATGATACTGTGGTAATAGTGCCACTTTGTCCGGTCATTTCTTCAACCATTGCCTGAACAATAGCACATGCATCAACAGGTGTTAAAATTCTTGCCATGTTTTGTATCCCCTTTCTTATGAGATTATTTCTTTAAATATGTTATTAATTTTTGTTTGTGAATCTTCTTTTGGAACATTGTTTGAAACATTAACCGATGCATTCATTTTCTGTGCTGCTTCCAGTTTTGTTTTTGTTTCATTAAATTCTTTCTGAAGATTTTCAAACATTGATTTATAATCAGGTTCATCATTGTTTTCAACAGATACAGGTGTTTCATCCTGTTCTTTCGCCTGATCAGCAACTTCATCACCTTTGGATGTGTTTTCTGCAGGTTCTTCAGAGTCTGTTGTTTCTGATGCTTCCTTGATTAACATTGATTCAATTTCTTTTGCTTTGTAACCTGCTTTTACTAATTGCAGGCGTTCAATTAACGTCAATTCCTTTGCCATTTCTTTCACTTCCTTTCATATTTAAACAAGGCGGCGCATTGATTGTTGGTTAGACAAGCTGCCATGCCTACGCATTTAACCCGGCGCTTATTGCGCCGCCATCTAATCTTTATATACCATAATTGACTAAATAAGTCAATATTTAAGCAATGAAAAAAGGCGTGCTACCAACACGCCAATTTCAAAGGAGTCCCAGTTGTATGAAATCAATTAAATAATGTAACAAACATATTATAACACTTATTCATAATAAAAGCCACTGTTTAAATATGCATTTATTTCATCACGTTCAAACATTTCGCCCGCCATTTCAATTGATGCATCTTCGCATTGAACATATCCGGAATGATTTGAAATCGCTTCCGTTAATCCAACGGGGCGCCCCCATTTTGCGATGTAATTTACATCATCCGGATCTTCCGTATCCATACTGTATGCATATAATTTTACATCAACACCATTTCCAATAATAGCGCGCCCGCCTAAAGTGCCTTTAGTCGATATATCACGCGAATTTGCCGCAAGTGCAAGATTGGCACCACTTGCAAGTGTACCAACAACACCCGAAGCAACACCGCCGGGATTGATTGCGGCAAACGGAATTGAAGCCATCAAACCGGTTGCATTTCCCAAAAATCCGCATGTGTTGTTAATGAATGCTTGTGCATTTTGTGTATATCTTGAAATGGGAACCGAAACACCCATATTATAAGAAATTGATTGGTAAATATATGATGTTACGGAATCAATTATGTTGCAACAACAATCACCCGTCATGCAATCGACCATGAAATTGAATTTTAATGAAGTTTCTTGTGCTAAATCTGATGCATTTATGCTTATAAATCCATATCCGGGCAACCACGCGTTCAACATTGTATATGGTGAATTTCTTCTAAAATCTGTATATGTCCATGGAATATTTAATGTTATACTTGATGCGCGCGTTGGCGGGTTTGATATTATTTTTCCCGTTGCACCGGTTGCAACATTGTTGGCAATTGTTACGGTTTGCCCCGCGGTTCCGGGTATTTCGCTATAAGATAACGGAACCCATACACAAGAAATGATTGCATCCCAAACATCGGTGCAATAATTTTGAACCGCCGTTTTTAAGTTTGTATCAGTACACACCGAAGTCATGAAATTTTTCAATTGTGTTTGTGTGATTGCATAATATGTAACAAGTGAAGTGCCGGAAACAACATTTGAAACCGCTAACACATAACAACCCGATGAATCAAAAATGCCTGATGCATCCGCTTCCGCCGTGATGGTTTTTGTTGTTTTAACAGCTAATCTTGTGTCAATCTTCCATATATCATAATTAGTGCTTGAATATGCAATTTGCGCAACCACATTTCCAATTGCGGTTTTATTTGTTGCAAGAACATCTTCTTGTAAATCAATTTGTGTTAAACCGTTTGCAAGCATTATAATATCTGTCACCCAATAATATTTGCTCCAATCGGGAATATATACATAATTACAAGTATATGTGTAAATATTTCCTGCATAAACAAAAGAAGGATTATTGATTGATGTATCTTCTTTCCATTTTACATCCAGTTCAGTATGTGTTCCGGTAGGCTGTTTAGTTGAATTTTTTCTTTTGGAAAAAGAATATAAATGAATCTTCATTAAATATCACCGCCTTTTTCATCAAGTCTGTCAAGAATGCGCTCAAGCAATGTGTTATTATTTGCAATAGCTTCAGTAACTTTTGCCATTTCTTCTTTATGGTTAGCTGATAATTCTTTGATATCCTGTCTGTAATTTTCATTTACTTTGTTAAAGAAAATTGCCATAAAAATGCAGGCAACAATTGGAAAACCCAAACTTCCGACCATTGTAATTAAAGCAGATGCATCCATTATTTATTTACCCCCTTTGTATATTTTAAACTTATCCAACCGGCACCGGACTTTAATTTTCCCCATCCTTTTTGTTCTTCCATGATGGTATAAACGCCATGATCTGTAATTTCACCAACCTTTTTGGACTTTGCGGATGGTTCTTTTCTTATATTAAGACAATTGCAGGTAACCTTTACAAGATATGCTTTGTTTTCTTCTTTGGGTTTTTCTGTAGGCTTGCCTGATAATTTGGCATTTATCATATCAATAATATTGCCGATATTATTCTTAATATAAGGTCCGGGACATTCTGTTGCCTGGAACATATAATGAAATGTAAATGATCCATTTTTATCACCTGTAAAATAGGGCCTGATATTGTATCTTTTGCAGATATCGGCACATAATAAAACAAGTGATTCAATTACTTCATCCGATACTTTCCAATCAGGCTTGCCGCTGCAATTAGACACTTCAATTGTAATTGCCTGTTCGTCATTCCATCGTGATCCGGAAGTCCATGCGCGCTTTTCTTCAGGAACAACGCCAACAATTTCACCATCTTTGCCTATAGCATAATTACACGATGCACACCGGCGCGGAATCTTAAAAATGCTTGCAAGGTTTTCACCGCTTAAAATTCCTGCTGCATGATGAATTGTGATTTTTGTAATTTTCTGTCCGTTTCTGTCTGAATAAGACGGACTTAATATTGTTTTATCAATTAAATCTGAAAACATGGAATCACCCCTTTCTAATTTGAATATATCACATCGCTTGACATATTACAATATTTTGGTATACTTATATTAGTACATAAAAGACCTCTGGACCTCTCCTACATACTAGTTCCCATAGAAAAAGCCCCATCTGACAGGTGGGACTTTTTCTTTTCCATATTCAATTGTATTTGACTGTGATTTATTAAAAAGGTAATTCAACCTTTTCATTAAGTGTCATAAAATCTTCATCAGAATCTCTTCATCCGTTTATTGCCTTATCAATAACTTCAGCAAGTGCATCCATATCATTAATGGACTTGTCGATATACAAATAATCTTTGTAATCTTCTCCTGCTTTGTACTGCGGACCGCCAACCCACATGTTGTCCTTTGTCTGATAGAAAGAACAGCCCTTAATGGTAATTGCATCATTAAGTGTCAAGCTTAAAGGATAAATTGTAAGCTTGCCTGCTTCTCTCTTTCTGTCTGCATAGATGCGACCTGAAAAGTTAAAAGCTTTTCCATTGAATTTGAATTCTGTGAAGGATGTGTCCTTCTGATTAGTTTTTCTTGCTGCCATCTTTTTCGTTTCCTTTCTTAATTTGTTCATTTAATTTATCTAAAGAGTCCAGACGGAATCTTGAGATTATTTTGTATATTGCTTCAGCTTCTTCTTTTTCGATATATCCAAGATTAAAAAGGATTTTAATTTTAGTTTTACAAATAAGTTCATCGGAATATGTCTCTGCAGATACTTCATCATATGTTGTGAACACATCGACTGATTCTTTAATACATGTCTTATATTCATTTTCAATATCATCCAGGATGGATGTTATTTCAATAACTTTACCGCCACGCAAATTATGGTCTAAACAATTTTTCATTCTTTTCACTTCCCTTCATAATATGTGATATGTTTCCAATCACCTGTTAATAATTCATACTGTGTTTTGTTTAAATCTGTGCATTGACTGCAGTAATGATTGAATGTATCAAGCGCGATCTGTTCGCTTGCTGTATCAATCTTTAGTTTGATTTTTCGTCTTGCGTTTTTACGCTTCAGACGAAATGCAATGATAAACTTCAATTTGCATCACCTTCCTTTCTATAATTTTATATTGAAATTGCCATGTTCATTAATCCATTCAATTGCTTCTCTGAATGTGACACCATTATTTTGCATAATATCCAATAATGAATACATCTTTTCATGTGTTTCCTTTAGCTGCAGGAATCTTGTATCATCCTTTCTTTGACATCCAAATCCACATAGAATGCACCCGGTCCTATCACGACCTGTTGTTTTGAATTTTCCATTTTCTTCAATTACATTTCCATAAACTGAACATATTGGTAATTTATAATCATTTATATATTGCAACACATCTTGTTCTGTCCAAAATGACATTGGATTAGAAATTGGTCGTTTGTTATTAAAAGCATTACATCCTTCTTTAATCCAATGTTGTTTTCTCAATGCACTTTCGCATGCCATTGTTGCTGTTATCGGATGTAATTTATATTTATTTTCCATTTTCTTTAATGGCTCTTTTTTAAGCTTATCACAACACATATGTGATATTTTAAAAGGAGCTTTCCTTAAAAATGAATATCTTTCAACACTTATTTGATTCGTTTTACCATTTTTAGTAATATATCTTTCTTCCATTTGTCTATCAACATATGATTCTTTTCCATGCGCATGAGCAGAATTCCAATCATGCATTTTGTGCGCAACCTCTTTTGAAATTAAAGGAAAACCATATTTTTCGCAAATATCATAAAATGACATTGAAGGTTGTAAAAATTCGACATTATCCCATGTTTTTGCAAATTCTTTTAATTCCGGGTATTGTGTCGGAACATTTACAAATACTGCCGGTATATTATATCCCATTTGATTTCTAATAATATCCATTAATACTGTTGAATCTTTACCACCTGAAAATGAAATATATACACCATCTTCACCATATTCTTTTATCCATGCTTTAATCCTGGATGCAGATATATGAATTTTTGATTCTAAAGATAGTGATTGATATTGCTTTAATTCTCCACTTGTATGAACCATAATTATATTCTCCTTTCGTTTCATTAAAGTAAGTATACCAACTTTTTATATATTTGTAAAGTGGGTATACCTAAATTTTAAAAATTTTCTTATAATTAATTATCAGATCATACATTGTGAAATGTGTGAACCACATTTTATCTTCAATGCATGCTTCTCTTAAATCAATTACATATTCTGAAAAGAATCGTTTCTGTTCATTTTCTCTTGCAAGATTAAACACCGGGCATTTATCTGTTCTTGAATATGTTGCATAGTAATATCCGTCTTTCATATAAATATAAACCTGTTTCTTCTTATAAATATATGAAACATATGGTTGATATCCTTTTATTCTCTGATGCTTGACGGCTGAAAAATCATCATATGCAAAATGACCGCCAAAAGACATTTCATGCCATGCAGTTCCTTCCATTGCTATCTCAATACCACTTTTTACTTCCATATCATCCGCAACAGGTCTTATGTTATGCATCATTATCTTTCGTTCAGGTGAATACAGGTATTCATTTTCATAAACATCAAGTTCTGCTGCCTGATCCGTAACATCAAGAATATTAAATGTGGGGTTATTAATACTTGTTGCGTTTGCAAGACATATTAATTTTAATTCACCCCTGCCGCGTTTTATGCGGTCCCTGGATATAGTCATGTAAATATCAAGCAGTGCATCACCTTCATTTCTTTTGACTATTTCATATGATTTAGGAATAAATTCATCAAAAATTAAATAATCACATTCTGATAAATCAAAGCCTTTAATATCTGCAGCTGCAGAAAGTGCTACACAATATCCAACCGGATTGCCTGCAGGTTCCCCTTCAGAATTTGCATAATAAAAGCCTGCTAATCCTTTTTGTATCTTTTGCGGTTTTATGTTCCATCCAAAATCACGATTTAAAGGAACAAAAGGTGACATGTCAAAATTAACGCCCTTTTTACGCGCACATAAAACATCAACATCATCTTTTGTCCTTTTAAGAAAAACAAATTTCTTTTTATCTTCAATACACATTCGAAGTGTTGAATATGTTTTTCCGGGCCCACGCTTTGACCAAACAAGATAACACCATGCATCCGGGTATGCTTTTATATCATCGCGTATATCATAATATTTCATGATCATCGCCCCCAAAATTAAATTTATTAGAATATGGTCTTTGTGATGTGATATATTTTCCTATTGAATCAAGCCATTTTGCAAAAAATGCTTCAGTATCAAAATCAAGTAATTTTTCCAAAGATACAACATGATATTGATATCCGCCATCATATGCATATATTACACATGCACCCTCATTGCCTTTATGTTTAGCAAGATAAAAATCATCTATTTGATTGATAATTTCAAAATCATCTAAATTTTCATAACATTCTTTTAACATTTATCTTTTCACGTCCTTTCATCAATATTTTTCCTGATATTGTTTAATAATATCATACATATTTGACTGTTTGTTCTCTTCTTCCTTTGCCTTTAAATACTTGTTTACATCCTTTAATACTGCAGTCGCGCCGTCGATATCGTTTGTCCATTCTCCAAGCTCAAGAAAATAAATTCTTTTATCCAGGTATTCAATTGCATCTTCAAGTGTAAACATTTAATCACTTCCTTTCCTTTATTGTTATTACAACAAGTGCAATACAAAACTCAAATAATACGCCCCAAAATACACCGATGATAAATGCTAATATATTTACATCAATTGTTGATAATGCATAATCAATCATTCTTTTCTCCTTCCTTTATTTCTTCAAGTTCTGTTTGTAATGGTTTACCACTCTTTACTTGTTCTTTAAGATAAATACCTAAAGACAATGTATCCCATTCGGTATCATTGATAGCATCTTCATAAGTCTGCTCATCAATCTCAATTATTAGTTTTTTCATTGTTCTCTCCTTTCAGTTCTGCTCTTTCAATAATATCTTCGCCAAAAATTGACTTTAAGTCCTTTTCACCTAATCTCACATAAAGGTTTTTATAAGCACAAGCACCCCACCATTTTCCATTAAATCTGTAAGGGCAAACTTCCCACTTCTGCCGTTTATCAAAGTGAATTACTGTGCCTTGACAATTTTCGCCTTTATCTAAAATATGCTCTTTGTTTTCATCATCACCCCAAACAATAATAGGTTTGCTTTCAATAGGTTTGGTAATTATTGTTTTCATTGTTCTCTCCTTTCATTCTTCATCATATACCTGCATTTCAATTTCTTCTTCCCACAGCTTCTCCCAATCTATAACTGTTACATCATCAAGCACATATGTTGTCGGAGATAAATCAATTGAATCTGCTCTTTCATTACCATTTTTATCAATCCAAATATCCGGTTCAAAATAATAAGTGTGCTGCAGTTTTCCTGTCGTTTCACCATCAAATACAAATCCTTTATGAAAATTGTTGATATTATCCTTCAGGCATAATACACCTTTTTTCTTTGGAACACCTGCAACAGTAATTTTAAGCTTGTTTGTTTCATAATCTCTGACTGCATATCTTTTCGCGCCCATTGTTCGCATTTCAGAATATTCACCATCCTTGCATGCTTCACCAAGCCAGAATTCCTTGCCGTCAAATTTAACTGATCCGTAACCATTGGCTTTAAGTTTATTTCTACATTCTTGATTATATGCATTAACCTTTTCTTCATCCCAGGAAGCAGCATAGCATGAGTCTGTATCTGAATAAAGCCATACATCCTTTACACATGATCCTAAAATGTGTAGGTTCTTGAATGCATATGATGTAACCCATACACCCCATTGATATGGAAGGATGGATGTATATTTCTTAACATACTTTTCATATAATTCTTCAGGCGGTGTGTCCTTATTAATATTAAAGTCACCAGTCTGATAATTTTCATCAATCATCTGTTTAACCGGTTTCTGACAACACATACCATATAATGAATTAAGTTTTGCTTTTGCTATCGAATAAAGAACAGGATCACCGTTTTTAAGCTTGCATTTATCTGCATAACATTCAAAAACATAATCAGTAAACCAACGCGGAAGATAATCTTTTGCAGAATAATATACTTCAGTACAGACTGCAGCATCATATGTGTATTGTTCATCAATTACAGATAAATCAATTTCATTTAAATATATCTCACAATATTTAGCTGCTAATATTCTTCCATTATCTTCAATTGCGTTTATGGTTTCTGCCTTTGACATCTGCAATGTCGGCATTGAAACAGTGTCATTCTTTAATCTGACGTTTGTTAAAATAAGCTTAAATATAAATGCATATTCTTCAGAATTACGAAGAATAAAATCAGGTTTGACTGTTTTATTAAGCGGCGCAAAGCGCTCCATCGGATATTTTTCCGAAAGCATGCAAAAAGGATATGAAGAATTAAAGTCAAGACAAATTATCTTACCAGATATCGTTCTTGATATATAATGTCTGTTTGCGTGCGTATATCCGCCATGATAAACCTTTTCAAGAATGCACTGAATCGTATAATCGGGAACAATTCTTTTGAATAAATCCCTTGCATGATGTTCTTTTCCGATTTTTCTTACAGCTTCTCTTGGAATGCCTGTTGCCGTATAAGGCATTGAATATATTCTTTTATGCAAAACATCTTTTGTTGCCTGAATACATTCAACACCTGCCAGTGTATCATTTTCTATATAATGAAGTTCGGCAGCAGTAAATTCATCGTTTTGGGTTCTTATCTTATCATAGTCCCAGGAACCGACTGCCTTCCTATGCTCAACCTGCAAATCATCGGACCATTTTTCAATTGAACGCTGCGCAAGGATTAAGGAATCACGAAAAGTTATTCCATTATTAAAAGTGATAAATAATGGATAATGTGATTTTGTATTTAATTGTTTGTCCGGCGTTCCCCATTTACGAAACATAAATTTCCGAAGAAAGACATAATCATATGACATATTGTGAAAATATATGATTGTTTTATCACCTGGCATGATCTTATGCATCTTATCAATACATTCAATCATTTCTGACGGCTTCTGACCATATAAAGTCACAATGTTTGTATCAAAAGCTCTTATGGATATAGTCCATGCAACAACATAATTTTTGCAATTACATCCTGCAATTTCTTTGGATGTTTCCGTATCAGCCATTATGATACAGTCATTATATATTTCCCCGTTGTGACTGCTTCCCGACCTTGCAATATACATTATCTTTTCAAATAATGAAAAATCAAAATCGGACCATTTTATCATCTGATATTTATGTTCATTCTGAAAGAAGTCCCGGCGCATCTTATATAATTGATAACGCTGCATCTTTCCGCTTCCTTTATATTATTGTGCTTTTAATAACTCCTCAACTTCTTTAGGATATTTCTTAATTATATCTTCAACTGTAGACTCAAGCACTTCATCGGCAACTTTTATATGTTGTCCTTTCTTTGCATTAATATCGTCAAGAATTTCTTTTTTATTCTTCTTTAAAGATGCAATAATTTTAAATTTAGTCTTACTTCCGTATTCCTGATCTATTTTATCATATAGCTTGCTGTCAAAATACTGCGCCATATCCTGCCATGTCAAATCGGTCCAATCGGGATTGTTTTTGTGCATCGTCTTATTTAAAGAATCTGCCTTCTTTTTAAATACTGAAACGATACCTTTCTTTGTTGATGTTGGTGATTCAAGAAAATGTCTTATGTCCTGAATCTTTGATATCAAATCAACCTTATCTTTTGGCGGCGCGGTATTAAATCGCTCAGCTTCATTTCCGGACCATACCTGGATGTCATGCATGGCCCTTGAATAAGCCCATTTATCCGCAACTTCAAATCCTTTTTCATGTCTGTATGCTTCCAGGCGCACAAGTCGCTGATCTGCAGATTTTGCCAAAGTCTTATAAATCTTGACAAGCTCATCATAATCATCCGGCATAAAATAGTTAGGATCAAGAAT
>Ga0310690_10008305_pt1 | contig 13196 bp, 28 predicted proteins | sample AusTroGonzalo_MG_2_FD_207661 | JGI IMG/M metagenome (GOLD analysis project Ga0310690, IMG submission 207661) | Bovine rumen microbial communities from tropical cattle in Woodstock, Queensland, Australia - Gonzalo_04 (v2) (version 2) | ecosystem: Host-associated > Mammals > Digestive system >... | reverse complement strand
TTACGCATAATATTATACCACGTTTACGTTTATTTTGCAACGCTTGTTTTTGTAAGTCACCTGTCTGGATCTACAATCCACCGAACGTCGCCGTCCTGCTTCCCTACGACCGCAACAGCATACCCCATCCCGTCCATGTACTTGCAGAACAACTCCAGGCTGATGTGCTCCCTCGCAAACCCGCCTGATACAGACGTCTGCAACATCCCCAGTTTCTCCGCTAATGCCTTCTGCGTCGTTCCGCTCTCTTCCTTCGCTTTCCGCATGATCTCCTTCGACCTGAGTATTACCTCTTCTTTCATTTCGCTCCGCTTCATTTGATCACAAACCTCCATTCGTTTTTCTTGTCTATATTATACCATAAATCCACGTATCGTGCAATTCTGCCTTTTTTGTTTTCGGCGGGATTTCTTGTTTTGGACATGAGAAGGTCTTTTTTATTTGGCGGGTGGTGGTGGGGGTTACTGAGCTGTCGGAGCGGTTTTCGCTATCCCCATAGGTGGGTAAAAACACAACATCCTGGGGTTTGTATTTGCTAACATACACTATATGTTGTGGTTTCATGTGTCCGTGGATTCTGCTATACTTGCTCATGAGAGGAGGAATCGTACTAGGTAACCGCAATCGGGGGAGCGGGAATACGTTGTTGACTTCATGTTTACACCCTAACAAGGCATGAAGAAAAGGCAATAACAGGCGACTAACTAGCATGTGGAAGGATTGCGACGTTAGCAACTATATATCCGCCTGTTTAGTAAACACGTAACACATACTGCACATAATTTGAAATGTGTGCAGTGTGCAAACGTAGGAAATCGGGAGCACACAACAACAAAAGAAAATGGAGGAATTAAACCTATGATTATTTATGAAAACGTTGAAACACTGAGCAAAGAGGAAATCAAAGCAATAACCTATGAAAACACATCATACACTGCTTCCCTTGTTTCACACATTGTGAAATGTGCAAAGATTGCAAAAGCTTTGAATGATGAAGTCGAAAAACACAAAAGCATTATCAAAGCACATGAGCAGGAATTGAGCGGAAACAAGCTTGTTTCCGTTGAACACACTGAAGCACAGACATTCAGTAAAGACGACTTCATCGCCGTATACGGCGAAGATGAATATAAACGTTTCTGTATTATGCAGGAAAGACGGACAGTAAAATTCAACGGATAAAAAACCAGTGTTTCCCGATTTCCGACGTTTGCACACTGTGCAAAGAAAAAAGAAAATGGAGGAATTAAACAATGGGTAAATTCGAACAAGACTATGAAACGGTAACGGACATTCTCAGCAAGCCCGTTATCACACATGAAGACAGAATGACATTACTGTCTGTTTACAATGTATCATACCATGATACGGGAAAAATCGAAGGAATGTATTCTTGCGATTCTTCCTGCAATGCCTGTTCATTCTGTCAAAGAATACGGGAAAACGGGAAAAACAATCCTGCTTTGATTTGTAACTATTGTTACGACGATGCACAGGAAAAACGTTGGGTAAACGTAAAGAATCGGCACGGTTTAAACCTTCTCATTATGTCTTCCGTTTCATTCGAAGTCGAAGAACTAGCGACATTGAAGATTGAAAACCTTTTGCGGGAGAATTCGTCGGGAGATATTGAGAACGACATTATGGCGGAAAACTACTTGAAGATTGGTTTCTCACATCCTTCCGTTGATATCGGGCTTTTTGCAAAGAACGTTTCCCCCGTTATTCGGGCGACTGACAAGCTTGGCAAGCCTTCCAATATGAAGTATATACAGTCTTCAATTCTCATTGGAAAACCTGCAAAACGGGCGAAGTACTTTGACTATGTCTTCACTGTATACGCCACAGAGGAAGAATTACAGAAGGCTTTAGCAAATGGAGCATGTGAATGCAATGGGAAGAAATGCAAAGACTGTGGTTATATGTGCTACAGGGAAAATGGTTGGGCTGAAGGAAGCCACATTGCGGAGTATCTCAGACTGAAAAGTGAAAAGCAACGTGCGGAACTGCTCAAAAAACTCGGGCTGAACTAAGGAACAAAGGGAAGGCGGAAACGCCTTCCCTTCAATAATGAAATGGAGGAAAGAACAATGGCAAATATCTTTTGGATGAACACAACGACCGCCGACACAATGACCGACGAACAGGAACTTGACTGGATCGACGAAATCGACAACATGACCGACACGTTGGACAACGTCAAACGGGAACTGAACCGAAAGCTGATGCTTGCCAAAAAATACGGATACGATGAGTATGCCGACGAACTGGCAATCTTGCTCGAAAAGCTAAACATTCTCCGCCATGGCGGAAACTGACCGACATCCAGCAGGGAAGGCGGAAACGCCTTCCCGTATCGAGCGGATGCACGTTGTCCGCTCCATACGGGAACGCTTCCCGAATATAAAAAACGGAGGAACAAGCACATGAAATCCATTCTGAACCATGCACAAACACTGTACGACGACGGCGGAGAGGACACCATGTGGACATATCTGAACCGCCTTATCATGACGGGCGACATCGAGGAAGACACCGCCGTACAAATCGCATTCATGATCGAGAGGGGGCAGTAAACATGAACACAGTTGAAATCATCCGAACCTATGCACCGAACACCGACGAATACAAAAGACTGACGACCGCAGCGACCGTACTTACCGCCGTCAGCCCGAAGGGCATCACGTACACCGTCGAGGACGTGTACTTCGATTATGGTCAGCGGTGGATGTGGACGACAATCATCGCCAACGACCCGTCATCGACGTTCGGCAGTTACCAAGCCCTGTGTCCCCGTGACTATGAGAACATCCTGCTGACCGACGACATGCTGACCACACTGTCCGCCGTACGGGCGGACAAATGGTGGAGCGACAAATGACCGCCAGGGCGGACGTGCTGACGTCCGCCCCTCGTCTTGAGGGGATGCACGTCGTCCCTTCACGACGGGAATCATTCCCGACAAAAAAAGAATGGAGGCAACTACTATGAGCAAATCCTTTACCATCGACGGCGAACACATTACCGTCACCAAACACGGGGAAAACGACTTCGACATTTACTTCAGCCTCGGCGACTTCTCCGTACGGGGCACGATGCTTGACATCGTCAAGACGTTTGCTGAATGGCAAGCTTCCGTACTGGATGAGCCTGTCGTATCCTTCCCTTGGCAGGACAGGACGATATCCGATCCATGGCTCGACCCGTCCGCCCGTTTCCAGCTCGACAGTCAGCAGTCAGCGGATACGTACGGCATCGACAACGTGCTCCAGTTTATCATCGATGCCTGTGCCCTCCTCCGCCCGACCGACACAGAGGAGGCGTAACCATGAACAGACAGTATCCGTACCGCATCACACTGGTCATGTATAGCGGACGACGTGAAACACATTACATTCACGCCATGAACCACGCCGATGCATTCAGCAAAGCACACAGGTTTGCTAACCCGATTGCCATGAGCGGACACGACGGTGTCCAGTTCATCAACGACACGAAGCTGACCAAACAGTACTGCATCGACCATGGCATCCAGTTCGAGGATGCTTGACCAACCGTCGGGGAAGGACGCCAGGGCGACGGCATAGCCCCGCCCTGCCCGACCGTCCGACCCGACACCATGCGATCCACACCACGACCATCATATGAAGGAGGCAAACACCATGCGTATCGTTTCCACCGCCAAGGTAGACTATCTCCGCCAGACCCCGTCCAACGCAGTCCGATTCCCGAACCCGTACGAAGCCACAGATGAACAGATTGAATCTGTACCGTACGTCACCGAGATTTGGCCCATGAGCGGTCCGCTCCTGCATGTCGCCAACGACCTGTGCATCGTCGTTACCTTCGCCGAACTGAAGCAGTCATTCGACGAATGGGAGCAGGACGACGACCCGCTCCTCGACACGAACGAGCGGTATGCTTCCGCTCATGACTGGATTCGGGACTGCATCGACCACGGATTCCATCCATGCCATGTCAACGACTGACCGCCTCGGGGCGGATATACTCCGCCCCATTCCCTTCCCACTACTTTCTGTATTGACTGTTACGTCAACTATGTGGTATAATTAGGCGTAGCCGAACGAACCTATTATAAGGAGGAAACACCATGCAGACATTCACATCATCCGCCACGAGCATCAACCGCACGAAGCTTCCCGCCGTGTATCGGAAGGCGACCCTCTCCCGCACGACCCCGTTCGTCGTCGATTATGGATGCGGGAAGTACACCGACCACATCCAGTCCGCTCTCGCCGAACAGGGCAAAGTCCTCTACCCGTACGACCCGTACAATCAGCCCGAAGCCACGAACCGCCACACAATGGACTTCGTTCGGTGGGCTGAAAACAGGGGCACGGAGGTCGATGTCGTCTGCTCGAACGTGCTGAACGTCATCGATTCAGACGGCGAGGTCAGCCGTATCTGCCACCACATCGAAGGCATCGTCACGGCGACGGGCGGGACGGCATACATCACAGTCTACGAAGGCGACCGCTCGGGGGTCGGTCGTCAGACGGGACGTGACCAGTATCAGCGGAACGAACCGCTCCGTGAATACCTGCGGTTCTTCCACCATGCGACAGTCAAGAATGGGATGATAATCGTGAAGGGAGGCTACTGACATGCGACTGATAGAGATGGACACGGGCAGGGAACTCACCCTGCCCGAACTCCGCCGAGAGTGGCAGGAGTTCCGAGCGGAAGACCCCGTCAACCACGCCGACGACTTCACGACCGAACTGTACGAGATTCTCATGGCGACAGTCAACGGGCGGAACGACTGCCACATCGTCGGGCTGACCCCGTCCGAAACCTGCGACTACATCATCGGCATCCGCAACACATTAAGAAGGAGGAACATACAATGAAAATCACCCGCAACGACGACGGCATTTGGACACTCGAACGTGAAAACGGCACAGTTGACCTCACATCCAACGAGGTCAGCCTGCTCGTGAACCAGTTCATGAAGCATGGACTGCGTGAGTCGATCATCTACCTCTGCCATGAACTGGACGGCGACACCATCGACCTCAACAAAGCCCCCAACGGATTCGACGACTTCGTCGAGGAAGTCTACTGCGACCTCGAGGACGACGTCGATTACGGCGACTACCCGAGCGAGGAGTACATCAAGGAGAAAATCCAAGACACTGCCAACTACTACGACATGGAGTACGACGGCGACGATTACGACGACGAGGAGGATTGACACATGAAAGTACGATTCATCGACATTCCCTTTGAAGGCGATGCCATCGCCCTGCACAATGGCAAGGTCATTTGGACGAACCACGACAGTGGCGACTGTCCCCCCGACATCAGCATGATGACTGTCGTCAGTGTGTGCATCATTGACGATCAGTTCGTCTTTGAACTGGAGTGACATTGACAGACGTGGGGCGGAACTCCCGCCCCTCGCAGTCAGTGCCATGGCACTGAGAATAAAGAAGGAGGTGCTTAACTAATGACGCCCGTTATCTTCATCAACTGCCAGGTCGAGCCGTTCGTGGACGACATCATGGGCGGACTCAAACAGTACGAAACCCGCACCCGTAACACCCTCGGTCGTTTCATCGGTGAACGTGTCCTGTTGGCTGAAACAGGGCACGGTCGCCCCATCGTGAAGTGCTCTGCCATCATCGACCAGGTCATCTCCGTCCATACCCGTGATGCTTGGGCGGAGTACCTCGAAGCCTCATGGATTCCTGTTGGCAGTAAGTACGACTGGCAGCCAGACACAAAAGTCAAGTGGCTATACCATCTGACCGACGTCAAGCCTGTCGTCCAGTTCCGCCTTGGCCCCGACTGCCGGAGGCATGGGCGGGTATGGGCGGAGCTCCCCGACCTGTACAATATCGATTATCAGAACACAGGCGGGAACGTAATGTGCTACTCCGCCATCTATAAGGGAATGTACTGGATATTCGGGAGCGACTACATGGACGCTTTCACTGTTGACCCACTGAACACGACAGACGAGGAAGGCTATCCTGTTGACCCGAACGAATACCAAATCGAGGATGCCACAGATTTCCCAACGTGGCGGGAAATCATTGATTCCATACCGAAGGCATTCCTCGATATCTACTGCGATGACATCCGTACAGAACTGTATCAAGAGTACAAGGATGTACTTAACCAGTCATCACACATCCTGTAAGGAGGTAACGTCATGAAGAATCTGATAGCAATCGGCAGGGGGATGTCTACACTGGGCGTCCTCCGCTCACAACTGGATCACATCGAGAACACCACTGGCTACCGACCCGAGGACTGGCTCTCCGACGTATACGAAGAAGCCTATGATGAATACATGACAGACGAGGGATTCGACTGGGAGGGCTTCGAGCTGCACCTCTCCTGTGTCGCTGATTCCTTCATCGAGTTTATCGCCCAACACTATCAGCACCTCAACTGTAACATCTGATTTCATTCTTGATTGTTACGCCTACTTGTGATATAATATCTGCGTAAGCTATCCCAAACGACATTTATAAGGAGGAAACACCCATGGCTAAACTGACGAACGTATCCTGCGAGTACACTGGCGGAGGCATCTACGTATACACTGCCCTGCTGAACGATGACGTGTGGTTCATGACCGACTTCCAAACCTACGACTCCTACGGATGCTACGATGCTCCGCTCGACGTTGTCGAGGCGGACATCCTGCCCGACGGACACATCAATTATGATGGGCACTGGAAGAATCCGTCCGCCCCGCTCCCGCAGTGGCTCGATATTCTCCAGTCCCTCAAGGATGCACACATGGACATCGAATTCGACGAGGTGTACAAACGACTCCCCGCAAACGCCTACTGCCGTGTAGGCGAGAAGGACCTGCCTCCCGTTGACAAGCACTCTCAACGACTGGAAACCCTGGCCCTCATCGTCGAGGTGTTCGAGGACTTCCTCGAACGTCGAGGCATCGACATCCCGAACCCCGACCGAGAAGAAGACCCATGTGCTTCCCTTATCTACGGCATGGATTATGCTGAACTGTCCGACAACCTCGAGGACCTGCTCGTCAGCCTCGGCATGATGGAAAAGGAGGAACAGTAATATGAATACCATCAAGACCTACCCCATCGGCAATGGTGAGATTACCCTTACCGCACAGGATGCGGAGGAGCTGCGGATCATCCTTCAGACCGAACACTACGAAAAAGCTTTCAACGAACTCATCGACCAACGCATCGACTGCTTCAGCTTCCGTTTCGCTCGTGAACGTCATACCCTCGTCAAGAATCTCCTCGTCCTCTACCATGACGACATCACGAATGTCAGCCTTGCCTTCGAGGAAACCATGCTCGAGAACATTTTCCTCGAGGCCGAACGAATGAATCTTGTGAGGTGAATGACATGCTCCACACTGTACCGACCGCATACCGTACGCCCTCCGGCAGTGTTTACTCCCCGTTCCTCCGCCTCGCTGAACGTCCGCACCTGCTCATAGCGGGTGCGACGGGAAGCGGTAAGTCCGTCGCATTGAACGGGATCATCCACAGTCTGCTGATGACACAGTCCCCGTTCCGCACCCAGTTCGTCCTCGTCGATCCGAAGAAGGTTGAGCTCGTCCAGTACGCCAACCTGCCGCACGTCGCCCGTTATGCTTCGGACCATCCCGAGATTGTCCGCTCCCTGCAGTGGGCAGTCGAGGAAACCGACCGCAGGTTTACACTCATGCAACGTGCCGGAGTTCGGGAGTACGACGGTCCGCATCTGTACGTCATCATCGACGAACTCGCTGACCTCATGGTTTCCATTAAGAAGGAAACACTCCCGCTCCTGCAACGCCTTGCCCAGGTCGGACGTGCGGCCCGTGTCCATCTCATCGCATGCACGCAGAACGTCCTGGCGGTGACCATCCCGACCGTACTGAAGTGCAATTTCTCCACCATCCTCGGCCTGCGAACGTGCAACGCACAACAGTCCCGCTTCCTCATCGCATCGACTGGATGTGAGATGCTCCCCGACCCCAAGCGTGAAGGCAAAGGCTATGGCTTCATTCGGGATGGGGCTGACCTCGAGAAGATTCTCATCTATAAGTACCCCGATGACCAGGTCGATTCCGTTATCAAATGGTGGACATCCTCCGCCTGCATCGCAGTCTGATTTTCATCTTGATTGTTACGTTAACTTGTGGTATAATATACACGTAAGATAAAGAAAGGAAGGTATCCCGATATGACTAAGGCTGAACTGATTGAGCGTACGATTAACGCCATGACCGACCCGTGGACGGACTGTCCCGAGGACTACCTTTACTCCACATCCATCGACCTGCACGAAGCGACCGACCTGCTCGACCAAATCCGCAGCGATGAAAAGGATATGGATCTCGAACCCGACGAGATGCTCCCGCAGGAAGTCACTCCCGCCATCGTAATGGAAGCGTACAACTGCCACGCCCGTGCCATGAAGTACGAAGCACGGACCGAACGTCTCACCGACTGGATCAAAGAAAACGACCCCGTCTGCGAGTACTGCAGCTACTACCTGCCCGAGCACGAGAATGCCAAAGACGTTGCGCCTGTCGATTGGCTGACCGACACCGACGGTTTCCCCTTCATCGAAAACGCCAGTCCGCTCGATCTCCTGTGCATCGGCATGAATAGCCGTCGCACCTTCGACCCGCAGGACGAATACTGCTGGTTCGATTCCGATGCCATGACCATGCATAGTACCGACCACCCGTTCCGTGACGGAGTTCTCGATGCTGAAGACTTCGCCAGGTTCATCCTGCTCGACGCCGAATGCTTCGGCTACATGTTCGACGACATCATCGACGATGAGGATGCCAAGCGTATCCTCGGATGCACGAAGGAGGAGTACATCAATGAGTAAGACAGTCATCCAACTGGAGTTCCTCAAGGTTGAGGAGGGCAAGGACGTCCTCCTCACCATTCCCGAGGACAGCACTGCGGAAGACGTTGCCTATGCCATCCGCAACTTTCTCCACGAAAACCCTGGCACCGTGCTGACCGAAGTCTACATCGACCATGAATTCAGAAGGGAGGACTGACCTATGAGCAGGACCGTACGTACCGACGTTTACTTCTACCTCTACTCCTACGACGAGGGTGACATCATTTGGTACTCCCCGTCCAGTGACGACAAGCAGAAGCAGAATCAGAACCTGCTTAACGCCATCGAGGAAGCCCGTCGCATCCTCCGCCGTGGCCCCTCCGCCAACATCGAAGTCTGCGGCCGTGCGACCGACATGTGCGGTGAGTACGAGGACGGCAATGAGTATGACTTCCGCGTTGCCGCCGTCGGCGACCTCGACCAGGTCGAGGAGAAGGTCAGAAAGGAGATGAGGAAATGAGCCGTCCGTTCAAGGAGTTCTACCGTGACGTGTACGGATGCACCGCATCCATCTACCGTCGTCCCGATGACCCCGTCGTTAACCTCACAGTCTGCGACGGGCACGGGAATGTCGTCATCAACTGGCGTCCGTATCGTACCTACAGGGGTGCAAAGATTGCCCTCGGCAGGATGAGCGACGGATGGACTATGACTGGAAAGGAGACTTGGTAATGGGATGCACAGGTGATGGATGGCACAAGGTCGGCACGAACTGCAAGGTTCTCGTTGAGAACAGGGTTATCGTCCAGTGCCTCTGCCTTGACAACCACGGCAACTGGACAACGTGCCACATCAAACGTTGGAATAAAACATGGCACTGGTATGAGCGGACAGGAATGGTCACACTCGCTGCTCTCCGCTCCGGCATATCCCGTGGAACGATGACCATCAGCTGACATAGAAAAGAGAGGTGATTTGATATGAAGATTAAACACTGGGCAGGCTACGGCTGCGTGAACGCACGCAAGGTATCTGACGGCTCATGCGCCCTGCACGTCAGGGTGGAAGGCAACCACGAACAGGGAATCGTCCGTTCCGATTCCTACGACCTGTACAACTGGCTCGTCAAGCGGTTCGATAAGTCCGTGCCGGACGTCACGACCTGGCTGAGATCCCACCCGCTCGTAGACCTCCGCCCCGACTTCCGCACTGACCCCGTCCTCGGAGTCATTGATACCTGCGACTACTACTTCACCTACTGACCTTGACAGACGATACCTCCGCCGGGGGTATTGTAGCCAGGGCCAGGTCCTGGAGAAAGAGAGGGACACAATATGAATACTTTCCGTGAACTATCCGTCATTGGCTACCGTTGCCGTCAGGTTTCCATCGTTGGCACACCGTATATTCTCATGCTGACCAGGTCTAACAAAGAAGAGTATGAACTCTATTTGAAGAAGACATATGATGACGGCTCGTCCACCCCGTTCATGTTTATGTTCGGTCTTCCAGTTGAACAGCAGTCTGCAGTGGAAGCAATCGACATGGCGGCAACCATCGCAGAGGATTATGACTTTCTGTTTGAGGAGGGCTGACCATGGCCGAACGTAAGAAGAAGATTGACGCCATCACCGACGGCCTGTATTACCACATGATCGAACTTGTCAGCCTTGCCTCCGACCTGGAGGAGATTGGACTGGACAAGGACGGCGACAATCTCCGTTCCATCGCAAACCAAATCGAACGTCTCGGTATTCGATTGCTGAACCGTATCAAGCAGAACGCCTGACACCGACACCCGGGCGGTCGAACTCCGGCCGCTCGTAGCCGATGCCAGCCACATCGGATTCCTCCTTTCTTTTACCCCGATTCGGTTGCTACGGCAGCCGGGTCGGGGGTTTTTTATTTTGTCTTTCTTCATGCAAATCTTGCGATGCGAACCGTGCATATTCATTTCGTTAATGCAAAAACGAGTATGCATAACACCGCATAAACACCATGTTTACGCAACGTTTATGCAAAATCGTTCCGATAGTGCCTCGCCTGCCTATGTACTACTACATGAAGTGTAGCAATTATTCGCTAAACTATTGTTTAACGAATAGTTCCGCAAAGCACATCCATTCCGTCCGAACAAGATACGCAACGTCTGCACATTCACTGTAAAACCAGGTCGCCATCCGAACGTAAAGGGATGGAACAAACAAAGCGGAGGACATCATCGTCCCCCGCTCGTTCTTTTTCCATTCCGCTCATGCTGATCGGATTGGCTCGATCCAAGGCAAAAGCAACCTGTCACGTCATAAGCTTATATATATATTATATATCCGTATAAGTAGTATATATATACCCAGTCACAGGTCACTCGTCCTCGTCCGGTATACCTTCGACAAGACGTTTGCGTGCCGTGTCCGCATCCAGTCCTTGCATCGGATTGTTCGGTGTGACCACCACGTCCGCAACGTCCTTGTAATTGAAGAAATTTTTGGCGAGGAATATTGCAGTCGGCGGAGATATCTTTCCGTTCTGCATGTAGTCAACCCACATTTCCTCCATCAAACTATACGCTTTTTTAATGATGTTCGAGTGTGTGCTGGTTCTATACTCCTCATTTTTCCACGTATTCAGCGTGCTTCTGCTGATTCCAAGCCAATTACAGAGTCCTACAATCTGCGGACGCCTGTCATTATCAGCACAGAACTGAAGGTAATTATTAATCCGTTCCTCGACCTGTTTCGGATCTGAAATGTCAATAGGCGGAAGATTCCATGATGCGAGTGCAAATCGTACATAGCGTGCATTATCCCCTGGCTGGACATCACCTCCGTCCTCGGATAATTCACGCATCCAGTTCGATCCTCGTTTCTTTTTCACAATATCCGTAACCTGTTCATCTGATAACATTTTCTTATCTGACATATGATTCACCATCCTTATTCAGCGTATGCCCATCTGTATCCGTGAGCGCGTTCATGTTTTCCGTTCAGGACATGGCTGATTGAGCCGAATGATTTTCCAAAGCTGCGTTCAGCATCCGCAACGCTATCGAAACGTTCTCCTGTATCAACGTTAATTACCGGACGTTGCTTTGCCTTAACGATGTTATTACACAGTCCATTCTTCCATGCATGTGATGTGTTTTCAAGTGCGGTAACCCATTCAAGATTCGATACAGAATTGTTTTCCTTGTTTCCATCAATATGGTTTATTTGCGGAAGGTTATCCGGATTCGGAATGAATGTTTCAGCGACAAGCCTGTGGACTCTTGTACATTTTGCTTTACCTTCTCCATAGTGAAGGAACACGGTAAGGTATTTCCAATTACAAGGTCCGCTCCAATGCGGTTTGAGGATGCGTTCTTTAATATGCCATGTCCCATGTGTTTTGTGAGGAAGAATGCGATCCACACTCTTCACACGTCCGAGCGAACTGACTTGATATTTTCCTTCAAAACCATGTATGTCTTTCCATACTTCTTGTGTCACAGTCTGTCACCTCCGTTCATTTCAGATTGCAGTGATGATATCTTATCCCATGTTAAGTATGAGTACGGGTTTGCTTCGGGCCAGAACTTAGGCTTGGCGTATGAGAGAAAGTGTTTAATCCGTGGATGGTCACACGGTTCGGATACGAACGAATCGGAGTAGCATGATGGAAGCTTGCGGATATGTAGGTAACAGAGATAGTTAAGCACGTCCTGTTCGAGGTGTTCGTACGGGACAGTATTGATTTCATTGATAACCTTGTCATCCATACCATCCTCACGGAACTTACGCAGGTTCATGAGCATGACCCCGGCATTAATGTAAGGTTTGAGTGTGTGATTATGGTTAGCGACTTCCTCGACGCCGGCGAAGTAGTGGTTGTGGATGTCTGTGTTCCAGATGTCCGAGATATCATCGCACACGACAGTGTCGGGATCGAGCCACAGGACGCGGTCAACGTATGGCGGGAGGATACGAGTCAGTGCTGCACGAAGGGTGGTCATGAATGAGTACCATGTGCGGATGTTCGGACCGGAAAGCGGGAAGATATCCTGGTCCTTGACGTTGATGCACTGCACGAAGTCAGGCAGAGGTTCGGGAAAGGTATCGTGTTCAATGAGCAGGAACACGCGATCCACAGGTGAGTGTGCGAGGAGGGATTTAACCGATGCGGAGAGCATATCATAGACACGATGGTCGCCGGCGTACACAACGTAGCGTGGATATGGTTTGGTATGTGTTGTCCAGTACTGCACGTCACCTATCTGTGACCAGTCACGGAAGCCGGCGAAGTGTTTGATGATAGTACGGGACGGATTGCCCGTGATGTCGAAACCGAACTTTGTGACGTTGTACTCTGGCGGAAGCGGATCCCATCTGTTCATGCAGACTTTATTG
>Ga0310690_10008304_pt1 | contig 13196 bp, 17 predicted proteins | sample AusTroGonzalo_MG_2_FD_207661 | JGI IMG/M metagenome (GOLD analysis project Ga0310690, IMG submission 207661) | Bovine rumen microbial communities from tropical cattle in Woodstock, Queensland, Australia - Gonzalo_04 (v2) (version 2) | ecosystem: Host-associated > Mammals > Digestive system >... | reverse complement strand
ATAAATATCTTATCGTCACAATTTTTTCCGTACATTTGCGGAACTAAAACAAGTTACATATCATGAAAACATACAACAGGTACGAGAACAACATAGACCACACATGGTACGACAGCTCAAACATCGTCTACTCACAGTGTTACGACAAGGGGGACACCAAATCCGTCAAGATTGTGTTCAAGGGCGGTCGCACATACCTCTACAGGGGGGTTTCAATGTCCGACTACATCATTTTCAGGGACTCGGAGAGCACCGGTGAGGCGGCCAACAGGAACATCGTTAAGAAATATCAGGCCGTAAGGGTTGAGGATGTACCTCTTGACGAGATACAAGCCATGAAGGAACGTTTCATCGAGGAGGACAAGAAACTCAACGAGGAGATGGGCAACCTCAAATACCATGTGGAGTTCAACAACAACACCGGTGAGTTCAGGATAAAGTACGAGGGCAGACCCATATTCGAAGGTGTTGAAGGTCAGGTGTCCATATTCAGGCTTTTCAACTCCATGGGCATCAAATTCTCAATGTCTGAGCTTGAGGAAAACCTGTCAACCAACAACGATTTCGAGAAACAGAAACTTCTTGACGCAGTTGCTGAAAAACAGGATGATACAATAACAGAAGAAAACAATATTGGTGATGAAACTACAAATGGTTAGCGGTTGCATGTCGGATTCTCTCACTGCTGACGGAAAAGAAGAAGTTGACATGACCTGCGATGAGAGGATGGGTGTCACAATATCAATCTTCAACTGGCTTATGGACCACCCTGATGAGAACGAGCGTGTGGTGAACCAGATTATGCAGATATTTGTTGATGAATTCGGTGATTTGAGTGTGTCTGATTACGCTTGTGAATGCTGTGGTGACCACATATATACAAGTGAGATAGAAATCTGATTGTCAGAATGTTAAATTGTGTTTTGTTCAAAAATAGCACCATGTTCAACAATTTTTGAACAAATAAAATAATATCAAAAATAATACTGTTATGTCATTATTCGCATCATATCCTAAATCAGACGAGCACATTCTTAATGAGCCAAATGAAAAGCAACGGAAAATAGACAATGAGTTCTGGATGACCTGCGCCATATCAGCGATGCAAGGTATGCAGGAATCAGGAACCAAAATATCAATCCTGTCAGATGTGTTCCCCACAGTCACGACGGAAGCAAATTCCATCCTGCTGTTTTCCCGGAAGAACTTTGCAGAGACCATATACTTTCTTGGAGCAATGAAGGCGATGTTGTTTATGACCCGTTCATGGGAAGCGGAACAACAGCAAAAATGGCACAGATTTATAACAGAAAATGGATTGGCAGCGAACTGTCTGAAGAATATTGTAACAAATCATTAAAAAGACTTGAACCTTATATGGTAGAAAAACTTTTCTAATATAAATGATAAAGAAAGGAGTTTGTTATAATGCTTGAACTGAATAAGATATATAATATGGACTGTCTTGATGGAATGCGTTCAATGGAAAATGATTCTGTTGATTATGTCATAACATCTCCGCCATACAACTTTAATCTTCGTGTTCATTATGGGAAATATGGAGGCATGGGTACAACAGACAAAAACAAATATAATTATATGGTTTCCGACAGACTCCCGATAGACGATTATTACGAATGGCAGAAATCGTGCATTGGAGAAATGTTAAGAGTGTGCAAAGGAGTTGTATTCTATAATATACAACTTCTTACTGGAAACAAGGACGCCTTTTTCAGAATACTTGGAGATTATCACGATAAAGTGAAGGAAGTGATAATATGGGACAAAATGCACGCAGAACCATCTGTAAATGACGGAGTGCTCAACAGCATGTTTGAGTTCATTGTTGTATTTGACAAGAATAATGCCATAGGGAGACGTTTTGAAAACGCAAAATTTGAACGTGGTAAACTTTCAAACATATTCAGGATACCGAAGAACCGTTCAAGAAATAAAGTGAATCATAAAGCAGTTTTTCCAATAGAACTTCCTTTGACAATAATAAAAAATTTCACAAACGAAAATGATGTTATTCTTGACCCGTTTATTGGAATAGGAACAACTGCTGTGGCATGTATACAAACAAATAGGTCGTTTGTCGGATTTGAATTGAACAAGGAATATTTTGATTATGCAAATTCAAAAATATCTGAAGAATTTGATAAAAAAGAAAAGATGCTTTTTGATTAAAAATTGAATTTTTTATAAAAAAACAATTAAATTTATTATTTATATATATCTTATATATTGCCGATTAAACAATGAAAAAGACTGCAATAAAGAAATTAAAGAATGTATGTGATAGACGCATAACCGAATTGAAATATTCGGAGGTGTTGGATTTTCTGCACGATGTCTGCCCGCAAGGTGAAAGATTCAAGTCACCTTGTATGTGTGACAGGGACTGGTGGTATATTGTTTCATATATTGATGATACGGATAAGAATGGTATGATTACCCCGCTTGTCATTGTGAAATCATACAGCACGAACAAACGCCGTTGGATTTACAAATGCCTGCATTGTGCCGAACTTTATCACATGCTTTGCCTGACGGTGAAGACGCTTGATGAAAAAGAAGAGATGTAAAATGGAGTATCTTGATAAAATATTGAATATGGATTGCGTTGAAGGGATGAAAAATATTCCAGACAACACCGTTGACCTTGTTGTGACATCCCAAAGGAAACGGCAAAATTCGCGTTCGATATGGCTGACGCGATGCTAGAGGAACTAAAAAAAAGACGGTCAATTCAAAAAGAAAAGAAAAGACCGTCTCTTAGAGATTTGGACAAATAGGAACTATTGTTCGCTTTTCTCAGCGTTTCTTCGTTCGTATTCTATTGCTTCGTTGACATCCTCAATCATCTTTTCAGCCCACCAGTCACGGAAAAGTTTCGGGCTTGTAGCCTTGTCATAATCTTCCTGATACTGTTTGAACTTCCTGAAGCAGAACTGCTGGAACTTCTTCATCCATGAGCTGTTAGAGAGCTGGTCGGCACTCAGTTCAACACCTTTTCTCACTTTTTTCATAAGCGACTGCACCAACTGCCAGCTGATGTCATAACACTCCCTGTCATTTTCAGCACAGAGGATAATCTGGTCAATGGTGTCAGGGTAGTCATAGATACCTTCGTTAAGCCTTTTCACACATTCAGTTGCGATGTTGCTGACAAGCTTCGTAAGCTGAGCCTCGTTCAATGTCAATTTCATAAAGTTTTAGTTGTTTTTGTTATTCTTCAGTGGCTACCGGAAATTCGCTGCGTTCGTACCATTCGGTCGGGTTTTCAGTTCCGTCACCGTTGGTCGCGATAGCCTCATCAGTACCGATGTAGTTGCGGCTCTCAAGTCCCATGGTTGTTGCGAAACCGCACTCGTTCCTGAACATGGCGAACTTGTCGAACTTCGGTTTCCCGGGTTCTACGGCAGGTGCGTATTTTCCTTCATATGTGTCAACGTATGTGTTGTCCTCCACATAACCGTATTTCCTCATGTCAATGTCATTGTTTTCCATTTTTTGTTGGTTTTTCTTGTTTTATTGTTGTTTTTGGTTATTCTTCATCGTCCTCGAAACCGTATCCATCACCGCCGTTCTCCTTCTTTTCCATATATCTGTCCCATTCACGGAAGTCATACATCCTGAAGATGAATGCGAGCGATTTTGCAAGTTGCTCGTTACCGAGACCTGTCACTATCTGGTTGTCAATGTCCTCTTTGCCGAAATACTGTACAGCAAGGTCATACGCCTCCTGAGCCATTCCGTCAGGAACTTCCCAACCGCCGTCAACGGCTTCCATAAGCACATTCTTGACAATCCTTTTCAATGTTGCTTCATTGAGTTTTACCACTTTTTTCATATCGTATTTTTTTATATAAATATCTTGTCAGACAGAATTTTATTTTTTAATTTTTTTTAAGTTTTTCGAGTTTGAAAAATAGTGTATTTTTGCATCGTCAAACTTAAAACACATTTATCATGAAAGCATTTAAGGGGTTCAATAAAAATTCTGACGGCACGCTTAGCTGCCGTGACTTCACCTACGAGGTCGGCAAGACCTACAATTACGATGGCAGTATCAGCCTCTGCAAAAGCGGCTTCCACGCCTGCCACGAACTCCACCAGACGTGGTACTTCTACCCCAACAACGGGGACAACGTGTTCTGCGAGGTTGAGTGCGGAGGGGACATCATCGAGAGTGAGGAGGGTGACGGAAAGTTTGTCTGCTCCGAAATCACCATCCTCCGCGAGGTGGACATGAGCGGGGTGGAAGCGTTCAATTGTGCTTGTGGCTTCCGCGACGGCTACGCGGTGGTGCGGAAGGGTGACAAATACAACCACATTGGTACTGACGGCAAGCTGTTGTCCGAAGAGTGGTGGGATAGTGCTTGGGACTTCCACAACGGATACACATGGGTGCGGAAGGGTGACAAATACAAGATTGACACCAACGGGAACGTGTCTAATTTTTAACGTTTTTTATGAAACGTATCTTCAAGAAATTACGTATTTTTGCACCATAAAAATAATGAACAAACCCCACATACATGGGTTCATGGAAAAACGGACAGCCGAAGACCGTCAAAGGAAGTGACGGCAGCTGGTATTGCAGCCTCAGCGAACTCGCTGGCAAGATAAAAGTCAACAGGGACACAATATCCCTCCACCTCAAGAACGAAGGTCACTACAGGAAGAACGGCATAACATACAGGTTCTTCGAAGGTCAGCAAGCCGATGACACCGATGACGGTCAGCAAGCCGACACATACCACAACGACCCCGAATACGAGGAGTTCCTCAAGGCGAAGGAGATTCAGGCGGCTCCGTTCGAGAAATACGAGTTCAAGGCGGTGTCCAAACACAAAGGCAGCACACGTTACGCCATCGCGCTTTTCTCAGACGCACATATCGAGGAGACCGTAAAGCCTGAATCCGTGCTCGGCAAGAACGAGTACAACCTTGACATCGCGAAGAAAAGGATTGAGAGGTACTTCGTAAACCTTGTCAACTGTATCAATGAGGATAAGGTTAACTCATTGATATTTGCGTCCTTAGGAGATACAATTTCTTCATACCTTTTTGAGGAACATCAGCAATGCAATATGAAGACACCAATAGAAGCCATCATCATTGCACAAAACCTTATTTTCACTGGATTATCTTATATTTGTGAAAACACCAACCTTGATAAATTCCTTTTCATAGGTATTGTAGGAAACCATGGAAGAACAACAAAGAAAATCCAACATGCCAATGGTTTCAAAATGAACTATGAATGGTTAATGTACCAGAACATAAAACAACAATGTGAAGCCGCAAAACTTCCAATTGAATTCAACATACCAGAAAGTGAAATTGCATTGTTAGACACAAATGATAATAAGCGTTTTATTTTCTGCCACGGATTCCAAATAAAAGGTGGTGGAAATGGAACCGTTTGTGGAATATACCCAAGTTTAAATAGACTTTCAATGAAATGGGGCACGACTTTCGCTCAAAATAAAATATTTTTGGGACATTTCCACTCATGTACTGCAATAACAAATGCAATGGTTAACGGAAGTATTATTGGGTACAATGCATTTGCCCTTACTAATGGAATGCCCTATGAAGTTCCTGCACAAATGTATATTGTTTATGATACAAATATGGGAGAACTTCTAACAAGGAAGATTTATTGTAGTTAAACAATTACGCAAATCAGGCAAAGAAAGACCATGACTTCAGTCGTGGGATGAATTTGCCAAAGTCGGAGACTTTTTTTAAAGAGCGTGATATTTATTATAAAGGGGAGGGCGTTCCCCTAATCGGAAGCGGTAATAAGACGGGTGGGGGAAGTCCCCCGGCGCAGCCGTGCTTGGAGCACAAACTCCATGAACCGAGTGAGAATCCCATGACTTCAGTCGTGGGAGTACGTCAACATCAAACCATCTCAAAGGAAGAGGATGCCCAAAATGCAGAAAATCACACTTGGAAGAAAGGGTTAGTAACGGTTCCTTGAAAATCTAATAAAAACTACGAAAAACTGATAAAAACAAACTCATATAAATATATTGTAGTTTCAGACTATTTATAAATAAAATGAACGGAAGTAGCAAGACGTTCAAATTATTCAAAAGAAGATATATAGGGATAACTCCATCTCGGTTCTTGCTACATTTTATTTGCCGAGCGGATGCGTCCCTTTTTTATTGATATGTTGCGAGGAATCAAGGTAAGGTTATACCCGAACAAGGAACAGCAGACAAGACTGAATCAAGTGCTTGGGTGCTACCGCTTTGTGTATAACAAGACCCTTGAACTCAAACGAAACGCTTATGACGATGATAAAACAAACCTCAAACTGACCGATATTTCAAAATGGTTTCACGGAACTCTCTTGAAAGATGAGAACTATGCTTGGTTGCAGGAACAGAACACAAAGGTAATGAAGCAGTCAATCCGACAGATGCTTGACGCTTATTCAAAGTTCTTCAAGCAGCACAACGGATTCCCGAAGTTCAAATCCAAGAAAGACAAACAATCAGCATTGTTCCCGTCAGAAGCAATTTCAAAACGCAACGCATTCAATGAAAGAAAGATAACACTGACGCAAGACCTTAAAGACATCCGATTCAGATGTTCTGACTTGTATTACAAGAGACTTCAAGACCACAAAGATTGTATAAGGAGTGCAACCGTTACGAGAACCAAGAGCGGCAACTATTTCTTATCCATCCTTGTTGACATCCCGCAGGATGAACTTATCAAGTTCAAACACACCAAGCAATTCGTTGGTATCGACCTCGGAGTTAAGGACTTTGTAATCACAGGTGACGGTGAGGTCTTTGAAAACAAACAATTTTTCAAGAAGCAGGAAAGAAAAATCAAGAGATTGCAGAAGCAACTGTCAAGGAAAGTCAAAGGTTCAAGAAACCGAGAAAAACAGAGAATTAGGATTGCAAAGGCGTATGAACGACTCATAAATCAAAAGGAAGCGTACCTGCATTCGGTTGCAAATACATTGCTGTCCGACTATGACCTGATTTGTATGGAGGACTTGAATGTACAAGGAATGTTGAAAAATCACAAGTTGGCAAAGGCAATCCAAGAAGTCGGTTTCTACAAATTCAAACAAATACTGCTTGACAAGGCAAGTGTCAATGGCAAACAAGTTGTCTTGGTTGATAGGTTCTATCCGAGCAGCAAGACCTGCCACAAGTGTGGATACATCAAGAAGGACTTGACTTTATCTGACCGTGAATGGGTTTGTCCGATTTGCGGTGAGCGTCTTGAAAGGGATGTGAATGCGGCAATCAACATTTTGACTGAAGGATTAAGATTATTAGGTGTCCGTAGCACCGAATTTACGCTTGCGGAGAACCCAACTGTGGATGACCGTCTGAATGACCTAAAAAGCAGTGGTTCGTTGAAGCAAGAAGGAAAAACTAATAATTCCAGTTTTTATTAGATTTTTCTATACGGTAGAAGTCTTTTTGAAGAAAAACGAAATACCATACACAAGGGAGCAGAAGTTTGAATTTCTGAAGAAAAGGAACTACCTCCCGATAGACTTTTACCTTAAGGAATACAAAATCGGAATTGAATGTCAAGGGAAACAGCACTTTACCACAGTTAATTTCGGTGGCAAGATATCAAATGAAAGGCAATTGGAACTTTTGGAAATACAAAAAGAAAACGACCAGTTCAAGAAAACAAAGTGTGAGGAGAACGGCATCACTATCTTCTATATCAATTACAACGATAATTTTGAAGAGAAGTTCTCTGAGTTGATGAAACTTATAGAAGATAGGTGTGGAAATGTTAAATAAAACGCAGAATTATTAGACAAGGAGAATTTACTGCAAATAACAATGTAATAGCATGTTATAAAAAAGGGGAGACTGATTTAGCCTCCCTTTTTTAATGTTAAAATGTTCATTGATTAGAATTTCTCTACCTTGTTTGTTTTTGTGTTGACGACTTGAACATCATCATATCCCTCATCAGCATATTCTCGTGCGAGTTTCACTGCGTCTTCATAAGAGAGGAGATAATCATTGACCTCACCGCCACCGACAAAAACTGTGTAGATATTGTATTTACTACCACCATTCATGGTGAAATCCATTGTATCCCTGAAATCGCAGGCTTTGCCAATGTCAAAATTGTTATAACCTTCCCTCAGTACCCTTTTCACAGACTCGCTGACAATTCGTCTAAGTTGACACTCGTTAAGTTTGATTGTTCTTTTCATAGTTTTATCGTTTTTATTTATAAGTATTCACTCAAAAAAAAAAAAACAAATTGGCAATCAGTAACTTACAACCAAACACCACTGTTTTTCGGAGAAAATCCACCAACTTTTAACATTCTTTAAGTTTAACCGACTGCTTGTTTTTGTATTTTTGCTGCATAAAACTCAATGATTGAATCAACATGAAAAAGAAAATAAAACTTGCCATTGTTGGCAGCAGAACATTTGATGACTATTCTTTGCTTGAAAACAAAATAAAAGAAGAATATGGTGATTTTGATATTGAACTCATAGTCTCAGGAGGTGCCAAAGGTGCGGACACACTCGGAGCGAGATTTGCCGAAGAGAATGATATACCGTTGGTGGAGTTCAAGCCAGATTGGAAAAAGTACGGTAGAAAAGCAGGCTTCCTAAGGAATGTTGACATTATAAACGAATGCACTCACTGCATAGCTTTTTGGGATGGAGATAGTCACGGAACAAAACATGACATTGATTTGTGTGAGAAACAAGGAAAACCGTGCAGGGTTGTAATCTTTGATTAGAACACAGACCTTATTATATTTCTTGTCGGGTCTTTAGGGTTTGTGACAACACCTACTGAGAACATCCATGGACTTATACCATAAGCATTTTCAATAGCTTTGGCGGCTTGTTCGTAAGTCATTCCGCTATCTACGACATTATCAATAAGTATTACGTTTCTCGCTGATTTCAATTTGTTCCCTATTTCTTCATTATCAGCAACGTAGAAACCCAAACTATAATCCTTTACCACACCACCGTTTTTCTTCTTTTTTGAAAACAGTGTTTCTTCTCTTGGGTCTGACTTCAGTATGTCTAACACCTCACAACCTGACAGATTGGCAATCCTGTTGGATAATTTCAATGTGTATTCAGCTCTTCCTGAGTGTTGTGGTACTGGTATGAGTATTGAACCTTTGGGAATCCTTTTGCTCATGGAAATTGCGGCTTTCTCTATCGCTTCATCATCACCATACTTTATTTCCTTTGTCAAATCCTGAACTTTTATGTAGTTGCTACCCATGCATGCAAGTTCCTCTTTGAGAATATCTTTTATTATCTGTCTTAAGTTGCTCTCAGTCAAAACAATCCTCATATTATATTAACATTTTAATATAAATATCAAAGAATGAAGATTTTAACATTCTTTAAGTTTAACCGACTGTTCGTTTTTGTATTTTTGCACCATAAAACAAACAAGATTAAGCATGAGCAGAAGCAAGTTCTACGACAAAATCAGACTGGCATCCATAGAGCGTGAGATCGAAGATATCTATAATGAGGGTTTGGCACTTTACTTCAACAACACGACAATAACACACCCGTTCGCATGTGACGGGCTTATCGACACAAAGGAGCAGGGCAAACTCTGCAAACTCATCATGGAGTACAAGTACGATAAGGACTTCAAGAACGCGGTGTCACGTGCTGGTGTGATTGTGCAGGTGCTGTACTACATCAAACGTTTCGAGGAGAACGGCCTTATCCTCCCCAACATCTGCCTTGTGGGTGACATCAACGAGTGCTTCGTGTTCCACACCAATGACATACAGAAGTACCTGTCATACGACCTTGACTGGTCCATCGCTCCGAGCGGTGCGCATGTGCAGAACCCTGAGCTTGTGCTTGAAATCGCTAAGGATGAGGTCATCAACCCATTCATCTTCAACATTGATGAGAACTTCTCCTTCAAGGATGTCGCTGACAAAATCAAGGATTTGGCTGTAAATGTCAAACGGCTTGTGAATGTCACGGAGCATAATATCGCGGTCATCTACGAGTACTTTTGCAACAACGTGGTGAAGGAAGCTAAATCCATACCTTCCAACGACCTTGTGGCTGTGTTTGTGAACTCAATAACCGACAGGGACAGCACGTTCCTGCACCCGAAGAAGAAGGATGTGCTTGTGTCATGCGGAAGGGAAATCCACATACACTCGAACGCATACAATTCATTCTTCTCATACTTTAACAAGAACTACACACCGCAGGAGAAATCCAACTTCTCGAAGATTAGCGACCGCCTCATCGAGGACACCAACCGTAGGAACAAAGGTGAGTTCTACACTCCGACCACCTTTGTTGACAAGGCACACCGTATGATTGAAAAGGCTCTCGGTGAGGACTGGAAGGAAAAGTACGTTGTCTGGGACAACTGCTGCTATGACGAAGAAACTGAATTTCTTACCCCAAATGGATGGAAGTTTATGAAAGATTATACGGATGGTGATTTGGTTATGCAATACAACATTGATGGCAGTGGATGTTTTGTTAAGCCATTAAGATATCTTAATCATCCATATGATGGGGAATGGGTTTTGTTTGAAAGTAGTCAAGTGGATATTAAAACAACATCTGAGCATGACTATGTTGTAAAGAGTGATAAAGGCGGTGGCTGGTATAAAAATAAAGCAATTGAGGTATATGAAAAGTCACAACAAGTCAAGAATCTACATTTAGTAATACCTGTATCGTTTAATTATAACGGTAATGTTCATGTTGATGAAAACATACTAAGGTTAGCCATTGCTATTAATGCAGATGGTTGTTATGTCCCGACAACGACGCTTAATAACAATAAAGGTAGAACTTCAAGGAATACAAGATTTACAGACAAAGACACATCTAATAGAGATTGTTATATTATTAGTGTAAAAAAAGAACGAAAGAAAGACAGAATACGATTGTTATTAAAAAATGCAAACATAGAATATAAGGAGTCTTATAAGGGAGAATATTCAAACTTTACATTCCATTTTCCGTTTAATCCTAAACATTTTCCTAAAGAATGGTATCATTTGGATGAAGAAAGTAAACACGTATTCATTGATGAAATTTTTTATTGGGATGGAAGTTTGAGTGTTGGCGAATTTTCAAACGGTAGAACTTCAACCAGAAAAACATACTCAACATCAAAAAAAGATGATGCTGATTTGGTACAATTTATATTTAAGACAAGTGGATATGGAACTTATTTTAGAACAGACTCACGAGAGACACAAAAAGATAATTATCAAATTGCATTAACCAAGATAACACAAACTAAGTTAAGTAATAAGACTAGTTATTGGTCTAAATATAAATCTAACAATGGAGATAGATGTTACTGTTTTCAAGTTGAAAGTGGAATGCTTGTTGCTAGAAGACATAACAAGGTGTTTATAAGTGGTAATTGTGGTACATTGAATTTGACCAGGGACTACCGTTTCGGTGAACTTTATTGCTCCACACTTGAGCAGGGTGAGCTTGACCAGGCTTCCGATTACAACAAGGAGGCTGTGAAGTTCCAGTTCGACTTCCTTAACGATGGTCTTGAGAAACTGCCCAAAAGTCTGCTTGACGCACTCAAATCCAACAAACCTATCGTGTTCTTTTTGAACCCGCCGTATGCAACCGCTGCTAATGGTAAAGCCGATAGTAATAGTAAAAAAGACGTTGCTAAAACTATTACTAATAGTGAAATGGTTGCAAAGAATTTTGGCAACGGCAGTCGTAACCTGTATGCACAATTCCTGTATAGAATTACCGAAATTAAAAAACAATTCAATCTTACTAACTGCCATATTGCCCTGTTTTCTCCTACACTATTTTTGAGTGGTCCTTCATATAGAGAATTTAGAAAATATTACCTTAATGAGTTTGCTTTTGATAATGCAATTCAATTCAAAGCAAGTCATTTTGCTGATGTTGCTGATAATTGGGGTATTTCATTCAGTCTATGGCACAACGGAATTACTGAAAACAAAAACGACTTTGAATATACATTAACCGACAGCGTAGAGGGTGAGATTGTTGAACAGGGTAAAAAGATTGTCTATAATACTGACGGATTAGTTAGTGCAAGTGATTGGGCAAAAGCAAATTCTGATTTTGATAAAATTGAAACAATATATTTAACTTCTGCTGTTAAAATTAAAGATAGTGATAAATTTACTGCTTATACATATAAAGGTTCATTGGGTGGTTTTGTTAATAGCGGAAATAATGTTGATAAAAACGCACAATCAACATATTTAACAACAGGTTCTATTAGTACAGCAACAGGTGCAATAACACACATTCTCCCCGACAACTTTGACCGCTGCACCACCTTGTTTGCTGCAAGAAAACTGATTGAAAAGAATTGGGTAAATTCAAAGGACGAATATCTTGCGCCCAACACAAACCATGAGAAATGGGACGAGTTCGTGAACGACAGCATTATCTACTCACTTTTCCACTCATCATCCAACCAATCCTCACTCCGTAATGTTGAATACAAGGACAAGAAATGGGACATCAAAAACGAGTTCTTCTGGCGTAGCATGTCTGAGATGGCAGAATTGGCTAACGCTTGCGGTAACGATGAGATGTACAATGATGCAAGGACATCATCAGACCGTTACGTGTACAAGAAACTACAGGATATAACGCTGTCACCTGAGGCACAGGCTGTACTTGACAAAGCTAACGAGATACTTGACAAAACCGTGAGCAGAAGGATGGTTTTCAACGCTGAGCATCCCGAATATCAGGTATGTAACTGGGACTGCGGATGGTATCAGATTAAAGCGATGGCTACGAAGGATGAACTTAAGGAGTTCAAGGTTGTGTTTGACAAACTGTCGGCAAAGATGCGACCGATGGTGTATGAGTTGGGATTCCTTAAATAGAAACATTTTGAAAATATGGAAAATATCAAAACTACAGATTCGAAAAGTGCGCTTCCGTTCCAGTTCATGTCGCTGATTCAGGTGGCACAGGATGAGATGGTCATGTTATATAACTGCAAGGATGCCAAACCATTGGCAAAAAAAGGATACTATTTTGATGTCATTGAGCAGTTCGACAAGTGCTGGAAGAAATCCGCACGCACACTGCCTAAAGGTGAGTTTGAACAGTACAGAGACAAGTTCTGTGCAGCCGCAGACAGCATGGATGACACACTCTCAAAAACGAG
>Ga0310690_10008303_pt1 | contig 13197 bp, 14 predicted proteins | sample AusTroGonzalo_MG_2_FD_207661 | JGI IMG/M metagenome (GOLD analysis project Ga0310690, IMG submission 207661) | Bovine rumen microbial communities from tropical cattle in Woodstock, Queensland, Australia - Gonzalo_04 (v2) (version 2) | ecosystem: Host-associated > Mammals > Digestive system >... | reverse complement strand
CCGGTAGTCGGGCATGAAGCCTTTTTGCAGTTCGACCTCGGCTCCGAAAGCACGCAGTTGTTCGATGAGCCACACTGCGCATTGCGTATGAGCCGCACTATTCGGTACACGCGGTCCGAAAGCCATCTGCCGCTCGATATAGGCATAGGCGCTATCCGACGAGAATGCCGGCCGCTCTATGGCAACGGGTTTTTTATTACAGGAAACTAGGAAAACTATGAGTCCTAAAAAGATTAAACTATAACCTTTCACCTTTAACCTTTCACCTTTATTCATCGTATATTCGTTTCGCTGACAGAAGTATGGTTTTGGATAGCACGGATCGTCTGGGCGATCGACGTAGCGAGCGATTCGGTATGCAGTTTGGAGCAACGGCTTAAGTCGATCGGCAGGGAGTCGGTACAGATCAGTTCTTCTATTTCCGACTCTTCGATACGCTGGCAAGCGGGACCGCTCAGTACACCGTGGGTCACTACCGCACGGATCGATTTGGCTCCACCTTCTTTCATCACCTCAGCGGCTTTGCAGAGCGTACCCGCAGTGTCGGCGATGTCATCAAAGATGACAACGTCTTTACCGTACACGTCACCGAGCACACGCATCTCGGACACTTTGTTGAAATCCGGGCGGTGCTTATAACAGATGACCATCGGTACCTCGTGGTCGGTCATCGTGTGCAGTTTCTTGGCGAAGTTTGAAGCGCGTTTGGAACCGCCTACATCAGGAGAAGCGATGATCAGTTTCTTGAGGTTGAGTCCGGCGATGTAAGGTGCCAGCACGTTTGAACCGTATATATGATCAACAGGGATATCGAAGAAACCTTGTATCTGGTCGGCATGCAGGTCCACAGTGATGACGCGGTCAGCTCCGGCCGTCTGCAGCATGTTGGCTACCAACTTGGCTCCTATCGACACACGCGGCTTGTCTTTGCGGTCCTGACGCGCCCAACCGAAATAAGGGATGACGGCAATGACCTTCGCAGCACTCGCCCGTTTGGCGGCATCAATCATCAGAAGCAACTCCATCAAGTTATCGCTTGACGGACAAGTCGATTGCACCAGATAAACGGACTGTCCGCGCACCGACTCCTCGAAATACGTGCAGAACTCACCATCGGAGAAACGGTCGATACGCAGGTTGCCTAATGGACGACCTAACTCTTCGCAGATCTTGCGCGCCAGCGCTTCACTCTTCGAGCCGGCAAAGATCTTAAACTGATTCGAATCTTCCATAAAAACAATTGTTTTTATTTCTTCTTTTTCTTGGGTTGCTGATTTGCAGTCTGCGCTATGGTCTGCGCAAAGAGCGGCGAGTCACAGGTCAGTTTGCCTTCGGACAGGCGCAGAATGTCCTCGCGCACACGGTTGAGTCCCGCTTCCTGGTCGCGATTCCACACCAGATTACGCTGCCGCATGCATTGCGCGATGTATAACTCCAGCGAGTCGCGCTCCTGACCGGGTGCCATCTGCGAGGCGTATCCTATCATGTCTTGCACTATACGACCGTAGTTACGCATGCGTATAGGCGCTGTGTTGCGATTTAATTGTAAAGTCATAATTATTTTTTGCGAATAAGATAAATCATTGTGGGATAGTGGTCACCATAACCGTTTTGCCAAACACCACCTTTGGTGGTACGCAGCGGAGTACCTTTGTCTTTGCCTTCCTGAACGGTTAAGAACGGTTTGTTGAAGATCTGCGCTTTCCAATAGGTCCATTTGCCGTTCTCCAGCTTCTCGTTCATCAGCGGTTCGTTGATGATGATCTGGTCGAAGAGGTTCCAACTGCCGTTATAAGCGAGAGAACCGATACCGCGGTCGAGCATCTGCCACATCGTGTTGAAATAGCCCTGTTCCTCCACTTCCTCGCGGTGCTTGCGCGCTTTGAGCACTTCCGCACAACTGTGATTATACGGGTCATCGTTGAGGTCACCCATGATGATAATTTTTGCACGCGGTTCTTTCATGTAGATTGAGTCGCAGATGGACTTACAGAGCATCGCAGCGGTGTCACGACCGGGACGGGAAGCGAGTTCACCACCGTAACGGCTCGGCCAGTGATTGGTAATGACATGAACCTTCTCTGGCTTACCGTCTCCCATCAGGTAACCCGACACACAGAGCTGCAAACGTGTCTTAATGACACCGCCATCCGAATAGTGCGCTTTGAGTTCGAATCCGTTCACCTTACTCGGCTTGAAGAGCACGGTGTCATACAGAAAACCGACATCCACACCACGGCGGTCAGGTCCCTCCAACAGTATCGGTTTGAGACGCCTACCGTATTTGCTGTTTGCCTCGGCGCAAAGATCGTTCAAGCAACCAATGTTCTCCACCTCGGCTACGCCTATACAGGTAGCTCCGCGCGGATCAATGTCCGTACCCAACTGTGAAACGGCGTACGCCATGTTTTTGATCTTGTTCTCATACTTGAGCGCAGTCCATTTCATACCTCCGTCCGGCAGGTACTCATAGTCGTTCTTACCCTCGTCATGAATCGTGTCGAAAAGGTTCTCCAGATTATAGAACGCGATGCAGCGAACATATTGTCCTTCGTTCGCTTCCTGCGGCGTCTGCGCCTGCGCTGTACCCACTACAGACAGCATCAGCGCCGCTACCCAAAACAGTGTGTGTTTCATATATTTTTTATAACGGTTTAATATTCTACACCAAAATCGCCACAAAATTACTAAAATATTTTGATATGTGCAAATTTTTTTGTAATTTTGCGGTCGAAATGAGAAAAATAATAATTTTTACTGTTTTTGCGACCTTATTTATCTCGTGTACGCGTGTGAATAAGGCTGATCAATACCGCGCTGACAAACATGTACGGGATTCGGTGTCTCTGGTGGAACAGGAACGCAGTTTGGCCTTCTACGAATCGCAGTTGGAACTGCTGATGCCGAAAGCCGACAGTCTCTTGCAGTATTTCAAGTACGAGAAGAATGATCGCTACCAAGATCACGGCAATTATGTGCTAACCGGCAAAAACGGCCTGCGGATCTTAGTGCGCGATGACGGCAAAGAGATCCTTCTGTACAAAGAAGGAAAACGAATCGAGTCCACGAATGACCCAAAAATGGAGCAAGCTGAGGAACTCCAAATCGCCATTTCCGACATCAAAGAACTCGAAAAACGTATCCAGCGTACCTCTTTTGAGGTACAAAAATACCAAAAAAGACTACAAAAATAAAATATTTTTGCATATATCAAAAATTTTTTGTATCTTTGCGCCCAAATTGTAAATAAATTATGAGTCAGAGTAAATACGAGAGCAAAATCACTTCAGCGCCATGTTCTGCGGAGCAGGTTTATCGCGTGCTGAGTAATATGCAGAGCCTGGAGCGGGTGAAGGACCTGATTCCGAAGGATAAGATCCAGGAAATGGAAATCGAGCCGGACCGCGTGAAGCTGAAAGTGGACGGTTTGGCGCAGAAAATCACTATCGCTATCGTGGATCGCATTGAGAACGACACCGTCAAGTTCGGTGCGGAAGGCATCCCGATGGACGCGAACTTCTGGATTCAGATGAAAGAGGTGAGTCCGACCGACACACGGCTGAAACTGACCGTCAAAGCAGACATCCCCTTTATGTTCAAGATGATGCTCGAAAAGAAACTGCAAACGGGTCTTGACCAAGCAGCTGACATGCTGGCGCAATTCCCCTACCAAATGTGGCAATAAGATTATGAAAACTCCAAGAATACACAGAGAAGGACGATTCCTCATTATGGGAACGGCGCTTCTGCTTTTTATCGTCAATGTACCGGTGTACCTGTATTTCCCGCATTGGACGTTCGGAATCACGTTGGCCCTGACAGCGATGCTGTTGGTGTTCGTCACGTATTTCTTCCGCAACCCCGTGCGCGTACTGGAGATTGATGATCCGAATTTTATCATCGCGCCGGCTGACGGTCGCGTTGTAGTGATTGAACCGACGGAAGAGAACGAGTATTTCCACGAACGCAAGTTGCAAGTCTCGATCTTCATGTCGCCCTTTAACGTACATGCCAACTGGTATCCCATCGAAGGAACGGTATTAGTAAGCGAGCATCAGAAAGGTCGGCACAAAGGTGCTTGGCTACCCAAGTCGAGTACGGAGAACGAGCGCAGCCTGGTGGTCATCGAGACACCGCACAAAGTGCAGATCGCTGTTCGCCAAGTAGCCGGAGCCATGGCGCGTCGTATCGTGACCTATGCCAAACCCGGTCATTTCGCGCACCGTAACACGCACCTCGGATTCATCAAACTGGGTTCGCGCGTCGATATGTACCTGCCGCTCGACACCGAAATGTTCGTTACTGTAGGTGAAGCCGTGCGTGGTAACGAAACGATCATTGGTCGTCTGGCAGATGCCCCTGCTAAACAAAAGAAAGAAACCAAAAAAACAAAAAACCATGAATAAGTTTGAACAGTTATTTGCTGAGTATCCGTGCCCGTTCACGGATGAGCAAGTGAAAGCACAAGTGGCAGAGATAGAAGCCGCTCATTTTGCAGAGAACAACAATGTAGAGGTATGGAAAGAGTGCCTCCACCAGATCGACTATACCACGCTGAGCGCCGATGATACCATCGCTAAAGTGGAGTTCATGGCAAATGCCGTGAATAACTTCGAGAAGGACTTCCCGGGCATCCCCAACGTAGCGGCTATATGTGTTTACCCCGCTATGGCAGAGTATGTACGCAAAGCACTCAAAGACCCGAAGTTCAATATCGCTTGCGTGAGCGGTGGTTTCCCTGCTTCGCAGACCTTCCTTGAGGTCAAAGTGGCAGAGACTGCGCTGGCACTACGTTCCGGTGCTACAGAGATCGATATCGTACTGAGCGTCGGTAAGTTCCTTGAAGGCAACTACCAAGAGTGCTTTGACGAGATAGCCGAACTGAAAGCAGTATGCGGCGACAAGCATCTGAAGGTAATCCTCGAAACCGGTATGCTGAAAACCGCAGAGAACATATGGAAGGCATCTATCCTGGCCATGGCCGCAGGCTGCGATTTTATCAAGACCTCTACCGGTAAGATCAGCGTCAACGCTACCCCCGAAGCAACCTTCGTTATGTGCAATGCCATCAAGGCTTGGCGCGAGAAAACGGGTGTGAAGATGGGTTACAAGCCTGCCGGAGGTGTATCTACCACCGAAGAGGCCGTGCAACATTATACGCTCGTCAAAGAGATCCTCGGCGAAGAGTGGCTCAATAACGAGAGTTTCCGCTTTGGCGCTTCCCGTTTGGCTAATAACCTGCTGAGTTCAATAGTTGGTAAAGAAACAAAATATTTCTGATGTATAAGATTCTTTCAAAGAGATTTTTCTCGGAAAATGTAGCGGAGCTCGTTGTAGAAGCTCCGCTCATTGCGCGTAGCCGCAGAGCCGGTCACTTCGTCATTATCCGTGTGGACGCGCTGTCTGAACGTGTGCCCTTGACGATCGCGGGTGCAGACATAGAACGCGGCACGATCACGCTAGTCGTTCAACAAATAGGTGCTTCGACGCATAAGCTGTTAGCAATGGAACCGGGCGAGTGTCTGCACGATGTAGTAGGACCTCTCGGTCGCGCCACGCGTATTGAGAAATACGGCACGGTCGTTTGTGCCTGCGGTGGTGTAGGTGCAGCGCCTATGTTGCCTATTGCTGAAGCACTCAAGAAAGCCGGCAATAAGGTCATTACCGTCCTCGCGGCGCGGAACAAAGACCTGCTCATCCTGCAAGACGAGTTGGCACAGTGGTCCGACGAACTCATCATCATGACCGACGATGGTTCGGCCGGTCAACAAGGTGTCGTCACCGTAGGTGTGGAGCAAGTGATCAATCGCGAACAAGTGGATAAGTGTATCACCATCGGTCCGGCGATCATGATGAAGTTCGTCGCACTCACCACCGCCAAGTATAACATACCCACCGAAGCATCGCTCAACACGATCATGGTCGATGGAACCGGTATGTGCGGTGCGTGTCGCGTCACCGTACACGGCAAAACGAAATTCGTCTGTGTCGATGGACCTGAGTTTGATGCCCACGGTGTCGATTGGAACGAGATGCTCAGCCGAATGAAAGCTTTCAAAGCAGAGGAAGCCGCCGCTCTCGAAACCTACACTATGCATATAGGTGATCCAAAACACGGCAACGACACGGACTCGACACGGAATCGGAACGGGGGTATGTCGGGGGTATCAGCAACCCAAATGCAGGTTGAACCCTTCGAAGGAAAGCCCAAAGACCGTGTAACCATACCCCGTGTACAGATGCCCGAACTGCGTCCCGAAGTACGCGTGAAGTCTCTGCACGAAGAGGTAAACCAAGGCCTCTCTTTCGAGCAAGCCATCACCGAATCCCATCGTTGTCTCAACTGCAAGAACCCGACCTGCGTACAAGGCTGTCCGGTCAACATCAATATCCCGGGATTCATTAAGACCTTGGAGACCGGAGATGTCCTCGGTGCAGCCGCAGTCATTAAAGAGAGTTCATCTCTGCCCGCAGTATGCGGTCGCGTCTGCCCGCAAGAGAAACAATGCGAGTCACAATGTATCCACCTCAAGATGGGTCACCCCGCTGTAGCCATCGGTTACCTCGAGCGTTTCTGCGCAGATTTTGCAAACAATCACCAATCACCCATCACCAATCACCAATCGCCAACTGGCGCTAAAATAGCGGTCGTTGGTAGTGGTCCTGCAGGTCTGACCTTCGCCGGTGATGCCGCCAAATACGGCTACGAAGTACATGTGTTCGAAGCGCTGCACGAGATAGGCGGTGTACTCAAATACGGTATCCCTGAGTTCCGTTTGCCGAATGCCATCGTGGACATCGAGATAGACGGTCTGCGTGCGCTGGGCGTACAGTTCCATCCTGATACTATCATCGGTAAGACGATTTCTATTCAGGAACTCGAAGAGCAAGGTTTCAAAGGTATCTTCGTAGGATCTGGCGCCGGTTTGCCGCGTTTCATGAATATCCTGGGAGAGAACCTCAACGGTGTCATGTCATCGAACGAGTACCTGACGCGTGTTAACCTCATGGACGCGTCCAATCCTTCCACCGATACCCCGATCCTATACGGCAAGAACGTTGCTATCATCGGTGGTGGTAACACCGCCATGGACGCTGTGCGCACCGCCAAACGTCTGGGTGCAGAACGCGCAATGATCATCTACCGCCGTTCGGAAGACGAGATGCCGGCACGTATCGAAGAGGTGCATCACGCCAAACAGGAAGGCATCGAGTTCATGACGCTCCATAACCCCATCGAGTACCATGCCGACGAGAACGGTCGTGTATGCGAAGCGGTGCTCCAAGTGATGGAACTCGGCGAACCCGACGATTCGGGTCGTCGCAGCCCTGTGCCCGTAGAAGGCAAAACCGTGACGATTCCTGTTGACCTCGTGATCGTGGCAGTAGGCGTTTCGCCTAACCCGCTGATTCCGTCGTCTGTTGAGGGCCTCGAGATCAGTAAGAAAGGTACGATCGTGGTGAACGAGGGTATGCAATCTAACCTGCCGATGATCTTCGCCGGCGGCGATATCGTCCGTGGAGGTGCAACAGTCATTTTGGCAATGAGTGATGGCAGAAAAGCTGCCAAAGCCATGCATGAGTATCTGAGCAAGTGAGCGTTTTCGCGGCTATATTACTGAGTGTCACCTTCCTGACAAGCCATCCCATCACGGGACAGGCGAATATGTCAGTGCTCATTCAGAACCTGACAACAGGCGAAGTGATAGACAGTTACCGACCGGACCATGTAGTGCCCCCTGCCAGCGTGATGAAGTTACTCACCACCGGTGCAGCACTGGAGACCATGGGACCCGGATACCGTTTTCCGACCGTATTGGAATACACGGGAACGATCGACAAAGGGATTTTACATGGCGATATCTATATCCACGGCAGTTGTGATCCTTCGTTGGGATGGCAAGGCAAGACGGCTTTCCTGAACCAGTGGGTGAAGGCCATTAAGGACGCTGGAATACAACAGATAGACGGTGGTATTATCGCTGACATGACAATGTTGGACGGTGAGGCACAGAACCCCAACTGGCTCTGCGAGGATGCCGGCAACTACTATGCACCGGGTATTTTTGCGCTCAATTACTACGGCAACACGATGAACATCGTGCTCAAGAGCGGTGAACCGGGAACGGTGGCAACCGTTGTTGGCACGGAGCCCAAAGTGGAGGATATCTGCTTCATCAATCATATCCGCTGCGATAAGATCACCTACGATGGTGCTTTTGTGAGTGGTCTGCCATATAGCCGGGAGCGTTACCTAACCGGTGCGGTACCCTCTAACTTGGGTACGTTCGGTGTCAAAGGTGACTTGCCTAACCCGGGTTTGCTGTTGGCGCGGCATCTCACGAACCGTCTCAAAGAATCGGGAGTCGAAGTCAAACGCGATGCTACTTACATGGCGGAATACAACCCGTTATTACCTCCCCGCACGGAGATATATACCCACTATTCGGAACCGCTGTCGGAACTCATCAAAGAGACGAATGTAAACAGTAATAACTTGTACGCTGAGTCGATGTTCCGCTACTTAGGCACGCGTTATACCTTACCGGGCACGATCCATAACAGTCAGGATTTGTTGCGTGACTACTGGCGAAGACGCGGTGTATCCGTGCAGAACGCTATCATCAAAGACGGTTGCGGTCTGGCACCTCAAGACGCAGTCAGTGCCAAGTCCTTGGTACAACTGCTGACCATCATGGCGAGCAGTAAAAACGCTGAGACCTGGATGGCGTCGTTGCCGGTGAGCGGACAGAGCGGTACACTGAAGAGTCTCTGCGCGCAAACAGAACTGGAAGGTCGTATCCATGCCAAGAGCGGTACGATAGCAGGCACCAAGAACTTCGCTGGCTATATCGATATGCCGAACGGGGAGACCTGGGTGTTTGCCATTCTCATCAACTCTGCGCCGGGGAAAGCAAAGAAAATACAATACGTGATCCAACAATACCTGCTTGATGTTTGTAAAGAGCACCGATAGTACCAATACGCTCCTAAAAGAGCTAATAGCCAAAGGCCAAGAGCCAAAGTATATCTGCGCCAGCTACCAAACAGCAGGTCGCGGTCAGACAGGTAACAGTTGGGAGAGCGAAGAAGGAAAGAACCTGTTGTGCTCGATCCTGTTACCGCCCGACAAAAACCTCCACTTCCTCAATATCGCGGTGGGCGTGGCGTTGCTTCGGGTAATAGGTGACGATTTCACCATCAAATGGCCAAATGACATCTATTGGCAAGACAAGAAAGTTGCAGGAATACTGGTAGAGAACGCTATCATCGGCAACGAGATCAAGTATTCGATAGCCGGCATCGGGCTCAATGTAAACCAAACGACCTTCATTTCCGATGCACCGAACCCTATCTCGCTCAAGCAGATCTACGGCACGGAATTTGTTATAGAGCAACTGATGAACCAACTACTCGAAGCCATCCATACCGTGCTCAACGAACCCGAACAGGCAGTATGGTCGTACTATAAAGCGCATCTCTATCGCAGAGAAGGCTTTTGGCCGTTCGAAGATAAAAACGGTATGTTTGAGGCAAAGATACAAAATGTTCTGTCTTCCGGCGAGATCGTCTTATGTGACACAAACGGACAAAGCCGCCAATATGGTTTTAAGCAGGTGAAGTATATTTTATGAACCATCGTACCGCACATATTATTCTTGGGATACTGACCGTGATAATGGTCGGTTGCAAGCCTAATGAACCTTCGCCTAAGGTGGACGACAACCCTTCGCGCCATCTTGACAGCGACTACTTATACGACATTGATGCGATACCTGAGATCCTTATCACCGTCACGGAAGAGAACTGGAATACGTTCCTTGCTAATTTTGACAACAATCCTCATAATGGGCTTTATGTCCCTGCCGCTTTCTCTTTCACCAAGAACGGTGTCACCTATACCCGCGACAGTGTTGGTCTTCGTCCACGCGGCAACACAAGTCGCAGGCGAGCAGAAGGTGATAACGGGCAAATGCATCAAACCGAAAATGCCAATTGGCATCACACCCATTTTGGATTAAAATTCACGAAATTCACAACAGGCGAACGCTTCTTCGGTTCAGACCGCCTCGTTCTTAAGTTCTTTAATCACGACCCTTCGTATTGCCGCGAGGTGTTCTGCTATGACCTCTTCCGCCGTTTTGGTGTGTGGTCTGCCCCCCACGCTTCGTACTGCCGGCTCTCGATACAAGTTGAGGGAGATCAGAAACCCGTCTATATGGGTGTTTATGCAATGATAGAAGGTGTCCGAAAAGGCTGGATAGACGAACGAATGAAAAAAGGTCATCTCCCGGACAAAGACGGCAACCTGTGGAAAGCGGCTTATAACGCAAACGGGATGGCGGACTTGAGTGATTTCTCTTCCTCGGGAACATCCAAGATGGGCATTGCGGACGAGACGCATGCTTATGCATATGCCCTCAAAACGAACAAAACCAATCTCGTTACCGCCAAACAGGAGTTGTACGATTTCATGGAACAGATGCGACCGCTGGCTAGTGGAAGCGCGGCACTGAAAACCTACCTTGATACGCATATGGACGTTGATCTTTTCCTGCGTTTCTTGGCGGTTAATGTGGCTGTCGGCATGTGGGATGACTATTGGGTCAATGCCAATAACTACTATTTCTACTTTGACTCGAACCATCGGTTCTATTTTATCCCTTACGATTACGACAACACGCTCGGGACAACACAAGCCATCAACGCGCTTTCCAATGCCGGCACACAGGACCCTCTTCATTGGGGTAGTCGGGATGGCGACCGTTTGTTGGTAAGAAAAGTGCTCAGTATATCGGAGTACGAGACGAGATACAAGAACTATCTGAAGTCCATCGTCTCTTCGTCCGATTATATGGAACCCTCTGCTGCTATAGAGCGGGTTCGCGCGTTGCAGAACAGGATCAGACCTTACGTGACGAACGATACAGGGGAAGACATGAATATAGCTGACCAACCCGCTTCGTGGAGCAATATCAACTATCGTTTGCTGGATGGTGACAATAAAGGTCGGGACGGAAGTAATTTCTTCCGCACCAAAGCAGCATCATTGAAATGGTAACACCAATGTGAAATTAAAAATACTACGCAATATGAAATCAATTATCATTACCGGCGGAGCCGGATTTATCGGAAGTCATGTGGTACGTCTCTTCGTCAACAAGTACCCTGAGTACCGCATCATCAATGTGGATAAGTTGACGTACGCGGGCAACCTAGCGAACCTCAAGGACATCGAGGACAAACCCAACTACCGCTTCGTGCGCGCAGACATCTGCGACTTCGACACCATCTTTGCGCTCATGAAAGAGGAACACATGGACGGCATTATCCACCTCGCTGCAGAGAGTCATGTGGACCGCAGTATCAAAGATCCTTTCACCTTCGCCCGAACCAACGTCATGGGTACGCTGTCGATGTTGCAGGCGGCTAAGTTATACTGGGAGAGTTTGCCGGAGAAGTTCGAAGGCAAACGTTTCTATCATATCTCGACCGATGAGGTGTATGGCGCTTTGCAGTTGACGCACCCCGAAGGTATCGAACCGCCGTTCACTACAACCGCTTCGTCAGCTGAGCATCATCTGGCGTACGGTGAGGACTTCTTCTATGAGACAACCAAGTACAACCCGCATTCGCCTTATTCGGCATCGAAAGCATCGAGTGACCATTTCGTGCGCGCTTTCCATGACACTTATGGTTTGCCGACCATCGTCACCAACTGCTCGAATAACTACGGACCGTACCAATTCCCGGAGAAGTTGATACCGCTCTTCATCAATAATATCCGTCATCGCAAACCATTACCTGTCTATGGTAAGGGAGAGAACGTACGCGATTGGTTGTACGTGGTGGATCACGCGCGGGCGATAGACCTCATTTTCCACAAGGGAAAGATCGCTGAGACCTATAACATCGGTGGATTCAACGAGTGGAAGAACATCGATATCATCAAGACCATCATCAAGACCGTTGATCGTCTGCTCGGTCGTCCGGAAGGCGCAGATCTGGACTTGATCACCTACGTTACCGATCGTGCAGGGCATGACATGCGTTATGCCATTGACTCGACGAAGTTACAACGTGAGTTAGGCTGGGAACCGAGCCTGCAGTTCGAAGAAGGAATAGAGAAGACCGTGCAGTGGTATCTCGATAACCAAGAATGGCTCGACAACATCACTTCGGGTGACTATGAGAAATACTACGAGGAGATGTATAAAGGACGTTAATGACGTCGGATATCTTCAATGACGAGGGAAGCGAGTGTGAGTCCGAATGCGGCAGTCACTTGCATCAATGAACCTCGTGTCTCACAGCGCTGTGCCTGTTCGGTTGAATAGACGCAGCGCACTTTTTTATAGGGATGCAGACCTATCTTTTTCATTCGCGCCCGCACCGCCTTAGCGAGTGCATCGCCTTTGATGGACATCAATTCGCCTGTTGTCACCTGGGTAGGGTCAAAACGAAGAGCTGCGCCCATCGAAGAAAAGACCTTCGTCCCTCGCGCGCGCGTCGCGTTTATAATAAGGTCTGCCTTTGCCTGTACATCATCGATGGCGTCAATGACATAGTTGAATGTTGAAAGTTCAATGTTTAAAGGGTAATATTCCGGGATAGCCTCTATCTCTGCATCAGGATTAATCTCCAAGAGACGTTTTTTTAGTGCCTCCACTTTCGGCATTCCCAAAGTGACCTGTGTCGCCGGCAGTTGACGGTTGAGGTTAGAAGGCTGAACGGTGTCACCGTCCACGATAGTAAGGTGGGTTAGTCCTGTGCGAATGAGACACTCCGCACACCAGGAACCAACACCGCCTATACCAAAAAGTATGACACGTTGATTGTGTAACTGTGTCATACTTGTTTCGCCTAATAAGGCTGTACTTCTACTGAACATAGAATTACATATCGTCGTGAGCGTGCAACGACTGCACATACTTAGCATGTGCCATCTTAATTCGCTTCAACTCACTCGGTTTGTCGAATTGTTGACGACGACGGAGCTCTTTGATGACACCCGTCTTATCGAATTTGCGTTTGAATTTCTTAATCGCGCGCTCGATGTTCTCACCTTCTTTAACAGGAACGATAATCATTGCATACACCTCCTTTCTTGTACCCAGGGCCGGGATCGAACCGGCACGGTTTCCCATTGGTGTTTGAGACCAACGCGTCTACCAATTCCGCCACCTGGGCTTGCTT
>Ga0310690_10008301_pt1 | contig 13198 bp, 27 predicted proteins | sample AusTroGonzalo_MG_2_FD_207661 | JGI IMG/M metagenome (GOLD analysis project Ga0310690, IMG submission 207661) | Bovine rumen microbial communities from tropical cattle in Woodstock, Queensland, Australia - Gonzalo_04 (v2) (version 2) | ecosystem: Host-associated > Mammals > Digestive system >... | reverse complement strand
CGACAATAAAGTGTATTCCTTGTATCATATAAATCGTTTTCCGAACCTACCATCCAATCCGTAGGTCTACCAGGTTTTTGGTATATGCGTCATCTTTAAAACCCTACGAGGTTCGAAGGACGCCGATCATGCCGTGCTGAAATCCGAATAATGTACAGAAATGTACATTGGATGGGCAGTGTGTAAATGTAAGACCTTGATTTTTATCACATTTATATACTCTGATTCGAGGGGATAATGTACAGAAATGTACATTGAAAGTATAGGGTCGTTTACCTTTTCGATGAGAGTATATAAGCAAAATTTAGGTACAGAAAAAACTGTATGCCTAATCAGGTATATGGTTGGGAGTATATCGATTGTTATAGTGTTAAGCGGTGTTAAGTCTGTTCGGAATCTGGGGGATCCCGAGGTCGAAAACGATATGCTGGCTGTGGTGAAATGGGATGGGATGTTAAGTGATGTTAAGGATAGCTTTATATAGACGCGCTAACTCTTTTTATATTTATATTTTTTTCTGTCTATATATAGCATTATCCTTTAGGGTAATACCTACTACATCACCAAAACATTTGAAAATTTTAACAAAAAGTTTAGGTGATACCTTAACAAATTAATTATAGACAATTTAGGTACGCCTAAGTAGTTAAGGTGGGAGCTAAACTTTTTTTCAAAATTTCGGAAAGTTGCCGCGGGGGCGGGCGCGTGCGCGCGCGCGTAATAATTATGCACCCCCTACGAATTTCGTAATTCACATGCTCGGCACCCTGTAGACCTCCCCGCAGACGGGGCAGACCAGCACCTGCATGTTCGGTGCGGCGCACCGTTCGCGTTCCCGCCGATCGATGTCGGGCCTGTATATCAGCGCGCAATTGCAGCGCGCGCACATCGGGGTATGGTTGCTCATAGATACACCCTCTCCACGCCGTCGGCATCCTTCTTCGCCTGCTTGTCTGCTCTGCGCTTGTTCGAGCGTGCGCGTGTGTTCTCCGCCTTCTCGGCCTGCGCGCGACCTATATCCTCTATGAGGCCGTCCCACAGATCGTCCTGCAGCTCGTCGAGCAGGATGCGCATGAGCCGCGCCGCCTCCTATCCCTTGTCCGTGGTCCGGGGCCTGCCCGTCTCCGGATCCTCCTCTATCCATCCCGCGTCCATCATAGTCTCCAGCTTCCGCCTGTGCGTGTTCGACAGATACAGGCGCGTGCGCGACAGCTCGCCTCCGCATGCGGCGCGCAGGACCGCATACGCATAGACATCCACGATATGCGGCGCCTCATTCGCCATGCGATCCCTCCATTGAAGCGTATCTCTCGATAAACCCGTCTCCCTTGCGTTTTGGGACACTTTCTTCGTCGAGACGTATTCCGAGACCTCCTTGGGGCCTGTTCTCGATTCTAGGCACCTTTCCGGTGGCATCAATGACATAATGCGCCAAAAGCACTATCAGGCCTTTCGCGTACTCCGCGTCCGGGATCGGGAGCTCCCCGCCGCTGCGGGTCCTGATCTGCCCCGTCCCGTCCCGCACATCGTAGCGCACCGTCAGCCCCAGGACGGAGTCGTGATGCTCCCTCGCTATCACGGGCATGGTATCTCCTCCGTCTCGGTCACGACCCTCTGCACCCTCGCGAGCAGCATGGGCTGCTGCGTGTACGTGCGTGCTATCCTCAATGCATCCTGCTCCGAGCCTGCGGTCGTGCTCACAGCATCGTCCTCATGTCCCGGGATCCATACCGTTATCTCATATCTCTCGCTCATCATATCTCCTCCTTCATAGCTCATCATCTCCGCACTCATCGATCCAGGCCGTGTCCTGACCGGTCGCCTCGTAGATCGCCTTCAGTCTGTCCTTCCAGCCCGGCAGGGGCAGGTGGACGTTCAGGGAGCAGAGGCCGCAGTCTCCATTCCCTCCTCCCTGGGGGCAGAGGGAGCAGGGGGACACCCAGTGTCCGCACTCGCAATAGCCTCCGCACCATGGGACCTCCGTCTCGCCATCGCACCAGGCGCAATACTCTATACTCGTCATCTCGCTCATCATATCTCCTCCTTCAATCCCTATTGTCATCGCACGCGCTGCGTGCGTCCTCCATCGCCTCGGGCATGTAGCTCAGCGCCCTGTCTATGCACATGCCCAGGTCCTCTCCGTCGAATGCGCCCCTGACGAATTCCTCCATGACCTCCAGGTCGAAGAGGGTCTCCATCTCGTCCAGGTCTCTGTGCATGCGGTCGTCCTCGCCGAGGCTGCCCTCGAAGTACTCGCTCATCGCCTGCATCATGTCTCCGTATGTCCATTTCTCTCCCATTCTTATCCCTCCTCAGTAGCGGTAGTAGTAGCACCCGTCGGGCGTGTTCCACCAGATCTCGCTGTAATGCAGGCAATTGTCGAAGTTGGGCACGCCGTCGGTGCACATGACTCCGTTGGCGCCCGCAGGGTCGCCGTAGCCTGCGTCGATGAGCTGTTCCCATGTGTAGTCTCCTTCGTACTGGTTGCATGCGCATTCGTAGTCGCAGATGAGGTCCCACCTCTCCGCCGACGTCCTGCAGGCGATCAGCTCCCCTAAGGGGATGTAGCACCCGCAGTATTCGGTGACCGAGTACGGCGCGTCGTACTCCTCCTCGCCGTCGTCCCCTCCCGCGGTCCTTCCTCCGTTCCTCCAGCAGCATCCTTCGATGTGCATCCATCTTCTGCCCTTCTCATCGGTCTCGATGAGGAAGTATTCGTAGCTCGTGAAATCCTTCTCCTCCATCATATCTCCTCCTCTGAATGGTCCATCCCGCAAAGCCTGCAGCGCAGGTAAAGGGTTTGTCCGAGCCTGCCCAGAGGCTCGCAGGAATCGGCGAGGCAGTACGGGCACATCACTCCTCGCCTCCGCTGCAACCGTCCCCCTGCCCGATAGGGGACGGGTATTCGCATCTCTTCCTCGTCTTGTATACATCGATCAGTCCGTTCTCCTTGCAGAACTCCCACCACAGCTCGGCGAGCTCCTGCTCGTTGTGCGTGTCGAACTCGGTCTCGTCGTTCAGGAGCCCCTTGTACACGTGCTCCTTGTCCGGGTTGTAGAAGTCCACCTGCGTCACATTGTATCTCACCATATCTTCACTCCTCCTCTTTACTTATGAGTCCCCATCCTACTACGTCGCGATCCTCTTCGCATATGGCATAGAATCTTGACAGGATCCTGGCCGTGGCCTCATCATCCCTGCCTTTGAATCTCAGCACACATTCGATCATGTCCTCATTCCTCCTTTGCGGGCCTGTCGCCCCAAGGGTCATCCCAGTATGCCTGGAACGCTACCTCCGCCAGGTCGAACCTGCGCTCCAGCTCCTCGCCGTATTTCAGGCTGTGGGCGTATTCGCCCGTACGGGGGTCCTGCTTCAGAGCCTCCCTGATGTACTGCTCGAAGCCCCTGCGGCATCCGACGAGGGTGATACGGCGCATGAGCTCCTTGGCCGCGTCGGCATCGCTGAGCTTCTCGTGCATGGCGAGATGCTCGAGCTCGTAGCATATGGTATGGTCCATGTTCTCCAGGTCCTCGGCGGTCATGTGCCAGGCGCCGTCGTTCACTCCTCCGTAGCGCCCTTTGCGGAACCCTTCGGAGAAGTATTTCTCAGCTTCCCGATGGAGCGTCATGTAGCTCTTCAGGAAGCTGTGGGATATCTTTCTGCATCTGATGTTGAACTTGTAGATCATTCCTCTTCCTCCGTTTCTTCTTCGTAGATGTCTCTGTAGCTTTCTTTGAATTCCTCATCCGGTTCTTCTGCGAGCACCACGCCGTCCGACAGCTCATAGGCGCTGAAGGCATTCTCGTAGTCGCTGCCCTCGGACCAGCAGTTCGCATGTGCCTTGATGCCGTGGGGCTCCAGAGCCCTCGCCAAGGCGACGAGCCATGGTCTCGGTGGGCACCAGGCTGTCGAGATCCATACACGCGGATACTTGATGCATGAGCCGTCCGCGATCGCATCCCATTTGGTTCCCCAGTGCTTGCAGCTCCAGTCGAACCAGTTGGCCTGGCCGTAGGTCTCCCTTACTTTTGATCCTACCGAATCGCGGTAGATGTTCTCGGGCATGGGTATCAGGATGTTGAAGGTCACCTCCCTTTCAGTGCCGTTGCAGTCCCTCCCGGAAAGGAGGGGCCTTACAACGGCATCGAAGGTCGGTTCGTCGCATTCGAATCTGAGCTCGGTGTCGCTGTAATTTGTCATCCTCAGTTCACCTCGTCGTAGCCGCCGTCGATGGACTCACAGTCGTCGTCGTTGCGGTCCCAGGTGAGGCCGAGCTCCTATTCATGGTCGTCGAGGTATGCTTCGACGTCCTCGTCCGCCGGGACCTCGACCTCCTTGCTGAACCTGACGGTCTCCCAGATCCTGACCTTCTTCATCGGCCTGTGCTCCTCGATGTATGAATCGAGGGCGTAGCTGTACTTCCTGAGCTGATCATAGAGGTCATTCAGGTTCTGGATGAGGTCGTGGCCCTCGGGCAGCTTGGCGTCATGGACATGTCCGACCGCGGTGTCGCAGTCGATGCACATGCCCTCGATGAGCTCATAGGCGTCCTTCAACGCCATGATGTCTGCCTCGGGCTTCTCCTCTTCCTTCTTCTTCGGCTTGTTGAGCTCTGCGGCTATCCTCATGATCTCCGCTGCTTCCTCGGGATCGTCCGTGCCTACGCACATGAATCCTTTGCCGGCTGCTTTCATGCTCTCAAGTGTCTTCTTCAGTTTCTCCATGTCTGTCATTTACAGTTCCTCCTTGGTGTCTAAGGCGTTTGTTGAGGTTATCGGTGTGCATATCTCCACGATGTGCTCGCAGAGCTGCTGGGGTATCCTTGCCCTGTTGAGCTTCCCGTCTATCCCCTGCGTGCCTGTCTTGGAGCCCCTCGGGGCTCTGACATGGCACGGGTCGCCGTTCTTGCATGGGGGCTTGAACTGCGGGTCGGGGTGGTTGGTCCAGATGTCCGTGGGCTTCATCCTGGTCTCGCCGTACTGACAGTACGTCACCGTGTACCGAGGGATGCCCTCCATCCAGGGCATCTTCCTCATCGCCCCTCTCGGGTTCTCGATGAAGAAGTATCTCGTCCCGAGGGCCATCAGGTCCTCTATCAGGTTGATGGTGTGGGTGTTTATCATGTCGCACGTCCTTGCATAGTCGGTGACCGGCTTGAGGTCGCCGTCTATACTTCTCCTGTGTTTGCCCAGGGCAGCGACCGAGTAGGTCGTGCAGTCCGGGCTTGCCCAGATGACATCGGGAACGCCGAAGCGCCCGACGATGTCATCCGCAACGATCTGTCCGATGTTGGTGTGCCAATCGACATCCGTCGAAGAGTCCCAGTCTATCGTGTAGGTCTCATGTCCTCTTGCCTTGAACGCATCGCTGATGGCGTGCGTCCCTGCAAACAGCTCCAATACCTTCATTCCTTTTCCTCCTCCTTCTGCTCCTGCAGCTTCTTCAGGTTCTTGCGGATTCCCTCTTTGAAGGGCTTGAGAAGCTCCCTCTCCTTCTCGGTGGGCGACCTGTTGAATTTGCCTCTGATCTGGACCATCCATCCCTGCCTATCGATCTCGATGGTCAGCTGAGTGCAGTCCGAGTCGACCGGCCTGAACGATGCGACCCAGCATTCTCCGTTCTTGACCTTATCCACATACGAGGCCACGCAGTTGCAGTTCTGCTGTGCCTCTGTGAGGAAGTCCTCGACGGTCATCAGCGTCTTGAGCTGATAGTCGCCGTGCACCTGGTCGATGAACTTGGACCCTTCGGTGGTCCTCTCGAGAAGCAATTCCTTGTCGCGGAACTCCTTGATCATCCTGTACTTCTCGGAGTAGATGTCGTGCGCCACCTGGAGATACGGGGGATACTTGTCCTTTATCTTCCCGTCGCAGAACATCGCCTGCACGAGGTAGTCCTTGTAAAGGTCGATGTAATTATCCAGGCTTTTGCCCAGTCCGACTCCGACGGCCTGCTGGATGAAATCCCAGAATCTGTTCTTGTCCAGCGTCACCAGGGCCTTGCCGTTCTTGGTCCTGTCGATGACATCGATCCAGCTGACGTCGGCGTAGTAGTACGAATCCCTTTCTGCCTGGGTCTTCGCCAGAGCGGTGAAGAACTTCCCGAAGGATTTCTCATCAAGGCCATTCAGACGCTCATTGTCCATGTATTCGTCGAAGCACTTCTTTGCAAAGGGCTCGTCATAGATGTCCGCCAGGTTGCTGAAAGCCCAGGCGTATGTCAGGCTTTCGTTCGCGCGGTAGTTGCACATGGCTGTCAGAGCATCCGAGTATGATAAGCGATACTTCTTCGCCAGGGCGTTTGCCATGTGCTTGACGAGCTTGATATGCGTGTCTTTAGCTCCCCGTCCTATTGAGGAGTAGTGATAGTCGTTGAGCTCATTGGCGACGAACCAGGGGACATAGGGATAATCCTTGTTGAGCATCGAGCCTGTGACTATCCCCTCCTTCATGTACTTGACCAGCACCGGATTCCCGTAGCCGAGGAGCTTCCTTGCGAAGTCCTTCCCTGATCTGAGCTCGGGTATGAACTCCGATGTGGTCCTCATCGAGCCCTGCAGGTCCCTGAGGAAGGTGCTGACGGAATTCTCATCGCCCTTCTTGATGACTCCCGTGCTGACGTTCTTGGTGAATATCAGCCCGCGTCCTTCCTCGTCTGTCTGGGAGAAGAAGATGCACATCTGCATCGTGCATTTCTCTCCCACGATCTTCGACACTATCATGTCGATGCCTGACACCTCGCAGGTGTATGAGACGGGGTTCTTGACGCCCCTCCTCTTCGTTCCCTCCGGGGGTTCGGTTGCGTTCATGTAGTCTTCGAGCTGTGCCATCATGCTGTCTTTGAATGTCGTTGTCATTCTTCATCCTCCTCTGGTCTGATTTCATTTGCTAAGTCGTTTCCTAAGACTTTTCTGATGTCATCCTTCCCTTTGATCTCGGTGACATCGCCTTTTGCACTCACATGGAATACCATGATGTGAGTGTCCATGAATCCTGTCATTCTTCATCCTCCTTTATGGGTTTCTCGGGGTCGTACGGGGCGTACACGTAGCTCAGCAGCCCGAGGTCGTTCTTCTTCACCGCGCACTCCTCCAGGATGTTCAGGAAACACCTGAGGATGTCGGTCATCGTGTCGTTGTCCGTGGCCATGTCGAAGACCTCGCTGTCGTCCGCTCCGTCCGGCCATTCGTAGAGCCACCAGTCGACCACATATCTCTCGTCGTTGAAGCACTGCATGAAGTAGCGCATCGCCAGGAGCTGGTGCATGTTGTTGCACACGCGCCAGATTTCCATCGGTTTCCCGCCCTCGTCTGCGACGCTGTTCGCGTACTCCTCGTAGCGCTCCCTTACATAGCTGTTGACCATCTTGCGAAGGTCGGACATCTGAAAGTCCACATTCATCAGCATCTCAATGCCTCCTGATACATACTCCCTCGCCGCCCTTCATATGGAAGCACAGCTGGCAGTGCTCGCAGTCTCCTCCACACACCGTCGTGCCTTCGGGGATCTGGCATTCGGGCGTGCCGTCATCGAAGTAGCACACGGGGAACAGTTGTTTTTGCTCCTCGGTGGGCTGCAGCTCCTTCCATGCGGACAGCACGATGTTCAGGTTCTCTGGGATGTCATCGTAGTGGGCTTCTACGATGTCGTAGTACTTGGTGAATGCCATGAATTCCGTCCCGGGGCAGCTGTTCGCTACTTGGATCATCGTCTCCATCATGGCGTCGTCGTGGATGTCTCCGCCGACGAACCATCTGAAGAGCTTGGCATGCCTGAACGAGATGGCATCGATTATATCCGATGCCACGTTCGCATGCAATCCTTTCTCCAGCATCGCTGTGTTGTCGCCCCATGCCTTGGCGACGGTCGCCCTGAGCCTGCAGATCTTGGCCGCGTAGCAGTCCTTGTAGCATGGGAGCTCCACATCCTTCCTGCACATCCTGTATGGGAGTGTGCTGAAGCTGAGGATGTTCCCCATCTTTGTCGTTCTCTCGCTGATATGAGTTCCGAAATATCCTTTCATTCGTTTTCCTCCTGTTTGTCAAAGGGTTTGGAAGAGGTTTGTTGAGGTTATGAGTTTAACACTCGGTATCCGAGCAGGCCACGAGGGGGACCTCCCTGCCGTTCCTTTTGATGAGGATGGATTCGCGTCCGTCCCTCCAGTGATAGACGGGGCACACTTGCTCCTCGTCATCAATCACGATATGCACCTCTTCGTGATCCGCCTTGATGACCGGCACGCTCTCCTTATCGTATTTGCTCAGCCAGTAACGCCCTGCACGGAATGTCTTGGGTGCAGAGTAGAATGTTCTGTCCGGGTCCATCGCATAATGGTAGTCGTATGCTATGTCCGAGATGACCTTGCCGCGGTTAAGGAGCTCTATCAGCATGCGTGGGCCGATGCGATGCTTCTCAGGCTGTGCCTCGTCGATGGCCTTGAGGAGTTCCAGGAAGTCATAGGCGTCCTGTTCCTCGCCCTCGTAGTACTTCCTTCCGACGATCTCCCAACCCTTGATGAGATAGACGCCGTTGTCGCCGTTGTCGGTGTCCAGGTAGTCGACTGTGTTGATGCCGAGGGACAGCCCGTCCGGACCGAGGAAGTTGCCGATGACCTGGCACATCCTCGCCCAGCCGTAGTCGTCCTCATCAGGTGTCCTGAATCCTCTGAGCCTGCAGTACTCGAGGAATGTCCTGACTGAGTCCCGTCCGCCGTTCCAGTGGAGGTAGATGCCCAGCCCGTTGCTCTCGAAGTTCTGCTCTGTTGTAATCACTGCTCTGTTTCCCATTCAAATCACTCCATTCATTTTCGCTTCTGCTCTCATTAAAAGATATTCCTGGTATTCCTCTCTGCTTGTGAGGACGTCGATCACGTCCCTCTTGTCAGCGAACATACCTCTGTTGGGTTCGTCGTCCATCATGATGACGGGCTTCCTTGCGGACTTCCTGAGCGTCGTCACGATGGTAGGGATGTTCATCCCTTTGTCTGCTGTCGTCTTCCTGATGACCAGTCTGTAGCCTGTGTGCTGGTCCTGGTCGATCCTGATATACTCGCCGTTGAGCACGGCGAGCTGCCAATCCTGCAATGCCATGATAATCACCTGTGTGCGGGCGGGCGTGCGGTTGCACGCCCAGCCCTGTTCAGAACTCCTCGCACCCGAGTGCCTTGTTCAGGATGAGCCTGTCCTCGTCTGAAAGCTTGATGTCCTCGAAGGCCTTCTTAAGCATGGCCATCTTATCGGGGAGATTATGGTCTCCGATGTCGGCATGTGCCAAGAAGGAGAATTCTACTGAAAGGATTGCCTTGAGAGATTCATCACTCAATTTCTCCAAGTCTTTATTGAAGGTGATCTCTCTGAAGCAAAGGCTGGTCTCTGTGAGTTTCCCTATCAGGCGTATGCTGGTGCCGAAGAGGACCGGTCCGCTGTATCCTGCGGACTTCATCGGACCCTCTGCCAGCTCGGACAGCCTGTATATGAATTCGTTGTCGTAGTCGATATGGTCTACAATCTTCCTCCTTTCTATCCTTGCCTCCACGTTGTTGTAGTAGAATGATTCTCCCTGGAGCTGTTCGATGAGTTCCGGGGAGTATTCTATTTCATCGCCCTTGAGCCTCATGAACAGGGCGGTTATGAGCTCTTCGAAGCATGCAGGGGTCAGGGAAAGAAGGTAGTCCGAGATTTCGAACTTGATCCAGTCGTAGGTTCTCTGCCATCTCATCTTGAGGTCACAGAACATGGCGGTCTTAATCTCTGTCTTGTATCCGAAGGATGCGCCTACGTCGTAGGCGATGTTCTCAATCTGGTCCATTGATAATTTTGCTGTCATTTCAATCAACTCCATTTGTTAAAGGTGGCGGGCGTGCGGTTGCACGCCCAGCCCTGTTCAGTAAGGGTGGGCCTCCACGGATGGGGTCCTTGCGACCTTGGTGGCGTACTGATGTACTTTACCCTTGTCGTTCATGTGTGCCTCGTCTCCCTTCAATCTCGAAGGGATGCCGAGCTCCTTGCACTTCTCCGGTCCAAGCGCCTTCCTGACGAGCGAGAAGCTCGGGTCGAAGTGATCCATCGCATACTGCTCGACCGTCTGGCCGACCTCTTTCCCAAAGGCCTTCTTGAATTCGGGCCATACGAGCTCTGTGCCCTGCTTGGCGTCCACGGTCACATAGCCGAAGCCGTCGACGTAGACGGTCTGTCCGTGTGCTCTCAGGCACTGGGTGGCTTGGTCTATAAGCTCCTCGAAGGGGAGCTTGTTGAATTCCAGATACAACCTGGCTGCGAGCTCGACGTCCTCTTTATTCTGAGGGTCCAGCTCATTCTTTTCGAGGACTCTGAGAAGCCCTACGATGATGTCGGTCGAATACTCTGCGAAATCCTTGGTCAAATTCATGTTTGCCATTTCGTTTCCTCCGTTTTGTCAAAGGGTTTGGAAGAGGTTTATTCAGGGTCTGATGAGGCATATGCCTCTGGATATGCATCTGGGTCGCAATATTCCGTAAGGAAATAATGTAGCAGATCCTCAGCGGTCTGACCTGATTCGTCATCGATGAGATATATCTCATATGGCTCGACATTCAGAGTCATAGCCGTGTGCATGGTCGGGTGCGCGACGATGTCGAATGTGCATCCATTCTCATCGATGGTCGGATACCAGCACTCGAACGTAACGGGTACGGAGTCCTTGAAGAACTCGCGGTATGTTATGATACCCAACCCTTGATTGTAATCGATCTCGTATGCGAAATGTATATCATTCTCGCATGATGGGTCCGTGCATATGAGCGCGTGGATGCGTCTGTTCCTGCGTGCCTGAATCAAGTCTTCTGGTTCAGCGTGGCGGATGTGCAATCTACCAATATCCATCTAAATCACCCTATGACTGGCGGGCGTGCGGTTGCTCACGTCCTGTCGTTCGCCATTGCTCTGGCGAAGGCTCTGTCTGCGCACGGCTTGCATGTATACAGGAATATGCCTGTGTCGCGTCCGTATCCGCCCTCCATATCGGCGGGTAGGCTGTGCTTGTAGCCTATCTTATGACAATCCCAGCACATGCATGCGTCCTTTGGTCTGACTGGTACGGCTGGGATGTCGCACTCGTAGCGCGCCATATCCGCCTTGAAGATCCCAAGTCCCTTGAAGTCGTAACGGCTCAATGCATCCAGGACCGCATCCAGGTTATCGCGGTAGTACTTGTTAGCGCCGAATACGACGACTTTGGTCAATGGGTTGCCATCGATGATGGACTCTTTCATGAATCTCACGATAACCCCGAACATCCTTTTAGCCATGTCCTGGGGCTCTCTCTCGGGCTCTGCTCTGCCTAAGGCATATACCAGCGTAGTGCCTTCGATGTGGGTCTTAGGCTTGATTACCTCGTACTTGTAGGTCTTCATGCTATCACCCTGTCCTTCATGGGGATGTAGATTGAGTCCAGCATGTCCTTGTTGCCCGTGTGGGCTATGCGGTAGCAAAGGTGCCTGAACTCGGGGCTGATCCCAGTCCAGTCCTCCACATATCTTGCTTTATCTGAATTAATCTCTGCTGTCTGAATATCGAATATGTATGACATTTCTAATTGCCTCCTATGGCGTGTATTTCCTACTCGATGCGTCTGCATCTTTCGTAATGGGTTTGGCGGGCGTGCGATTGCACGTCATGATAGGTTATTGGTAACACATCGGTAAACCGATGTGTTTTGTTGGGCATTCTCTTCTGTAAACGGCTCAATGCCCCGAGCCGTTATCTATCCAGCCCCTTCGACGGGATACTGTATACCGCATACTGCTCTGTCCCTTCGTGTCGCGTGGTACTACATCCCATTTGAACACAACCCTGCCACGTGGACATCCATATGGACTGTCCATGATACCTCATTGGCGTTACCCAACTACATAGAGCCTATCGACTGGATAGATACGCATCCATCCCATTGCCTCATAAGGCAATGTTCTTCGGATACGTTGTTGATTCTTTATGAATCATCAGAATGATTCCGATAATCCATTTCAACTACAATTTCTACATTAATTTGCAAACTATATAAAGCTTCCGCTATACGGAATTAGGGTAAATTTGAAGAGAAAAGTTGATTTCTCTATAATTCCTAAAAATCGACTCATATACTTTATCAACGGGTCCTCCCGGCGATCCGATCCGCGATTCTACACGGCGCCCGGAAAACCGCTCATATACTTTATCAGAACATGTATAGGGATGCGCCCGAAACCAGGGGAAGTAGGGAACCCCGACAGGGCGGCGCATCCCCAGACGGAGTAATAGCCCTGTCATAGGTGGAGAAACATCGGCGGTATATATGATTTAAGAGACAGAAGATAGCGGGCCCGGCGCATTCCCCCGAAGGCCGGACCCTGGGTAATCTAGGAACTGATTCATTATAATCATATGGATTATTTAAAATTAAAGGGCGGACAGCCCACTCATATATGACTACAATAATATACTTAGTCCCCATACGCCATATCATGGAAGCGATTTTGGATTCCAAGGGATTGAAGGCGGCCTTCAAGGCCATCTCCACCCAGGTGGATTCCCTCAAGGTCATGCCGGACGAGCTCGGATGGAGGCTCTACGCGATGGGCACGGACAAGGTGTCCATGGTCGACGCCAGGATCAACCTGGAGGCGTTCGAGGGCGAGTACGAGGTGTGGCCGGAGTTCTGCGTGGACGTCGACGTGTTCCTGTCGGCGCTGGCGAAGGCGGGGGAGAAGACCAAGGTGGAGCTGGGCGAGGGCTACCTGGTGATAACGTCCGGTCCCCTCAGGATGGTCCGCCCTCTGCTGGCCGACATAGACTGGTTCGTGAGGCTGCCCAAGGCGAAGAACGCCACGGAGGCCCTGCTGTCGGTCGACGACCTGATGGACGTGGCCGCCGGGCTGGACAAGAAGGGGAACTATCAGAGATGCAGGCTGAAGATGTTCGAGGACAGGCTGGAGATGGAGGTCTCCGAGTACCAGGACCCCTATACGACCACCGTGGTCATACCGGGGGAGAGGATGACCCTCATGGGAGGGAGCGGCAACGCGCTGTATCCTCTGCATCACCTCCTGGCGATGCTGTCGGCGGTGCCGAAGGGCACGCAGGTCGACCTGTGCTTCGATACCGCCAGCATACTCGAGGTGCGGTTCTCCATAGGACATACGGACATCTACATGGTGCTCTGCCCCCAGCTGGAGGACGAGGAG
>Ga0310690_10008300_pt1 | contig 13199 bp, 12 predicted proteins | sample AusTroGonzalo_MG_2_FD_207661 | JGI IMG/M metagenome (GOLD analysis project Ga0310690, IMG submission 207661) | Bovine rumen microbial communities from tropical cattle in Woodstock, Queensland, Australia - Gonzalo_04 (v2) (version 2) | ecosystem: Host-associated > Mammals > Digestive system >... | reverse complement strand
AAATGGAATTTTGGAAGGTGATATCGTTCCAGGTGACATCACATTCTACCGCTTGCAGTCAACAGCAGACAACATCCTCCGCGCATACATCGCAGAAGGTGAAGTTCTCCCAGTTGCTACACGCTCATTCGGTGGTATCGGTATTTTCGCAATCCCAGAAATGGGCCGCTTCTACCGCCACGTACTTATCGAAAAGAACTTCCCACACCACGGTGCCGTTGCATTCGGCCACTTTGGCAAGCAGCTCTTCGAAGTATTCAAATACATCGGCGTAGCAGTAGACGAAATCGGCTACAACCAGCCTAAGGGTGTTCGTTATCCAACAGAGAATCCATGGCGCTAAGCTAAGATAATTTGCGGTCCCTGAGTTAGTCGAAGGGGCCTCAATAAAAGAAAGACTGTCGAGCAATCGGCAGTCTTTTTTTTGTCTTTTACTAGGCTTCGTGTTATAATGATGAAAAGGACAGGTATAACGACCGTCAATTTTTGGAGGGTCGTCAATCTAAATAGTTTTCTTTTAATGATTTGTTTTGAACTTTTTTCTTTTCTTACTTATAATAAATACGTAAATCTTAATAGAAAGGAGATTAAGCTTATGAAAAAGATTTTTTTAACACTCACAGCAGTTTTGATAGCTGGAATATTTGCTGGATGTGCAAGTACAAAAAACAATACATCTGCAAATACAAATGTTTATGAAAGTACAGACACTTCAACAAGTTATCCTCAGGAAACTGAGATTGTTTATGCAGGCACGGAAACCAAGGAATTGTGCAACATTACTATCAATGGCATTACTTATGAAAAGACTGGAGAAGTTTTGATTAGACCTCTTGGAGAGTTTGTTGGAACTGTAAATAAACAATTACATCCATTTGAAAAGGGTAAAATTGTGACCATGAATCCTTATATCATGAACAAATATGAAGTTACACAAGAGTTTTATGCTGCAGTTATGAAAGACCAGAAAGTAGTTATTGATGGTAAAACCTATATCTTAAATTCTGATCCTAGTTGCTGCAAAAATAGTAATGGTTATCATATTCTTGCTGAAGGAGAGATTGAAAAGTACCGACCTGTCGAACGTGTTACTATATGTGATGCGATGTATTTCTGCAATATTTTAAGTGAGAAAACAGGCCTTTCAAAAGCATATAACATTATAATAAAACAAATAGAAGATGGGCATATAACGGATGCTAATATTACCTTAATTAAAGATTCTAATGGCTATCGTTTACCGACTCATGCTGAATGGGAGTTTGCAGCTAGAGGTGGTGACCCAACAAAAGAAGACTGGAATTATCGTTATAGTGGTTCAAAAGAAATAGATGATGTTGCCTGGTACTATTATAATACTTGTAATAATGGAATAACAGCTTCTGCAGAACCGGTTCCAGGTAATGCAGGATTTGGTGCACATGAAGTAGGAATGAAAAAAGCAAATAGAATTGGCTTATTTGATATGAATGGAAATGTTTCAGAATTTGATGCTGATTATGAATTTCTAGGAGGCGGATGGTTTGATACAATTGATAGATGCGAAACTACTACTACCTGTCACTTCTCTAATGCTAAAAGAGGAAAAGAAGGTGATATTGGTTTCCGCTTAGTAAGATCAGTACAATAATCGAAAAAGGGGAGCTTTCCCCTTTTCACTATTAATAACCACTTTGGTATAACGACCGTCAATTTTTGGAGGGTCGTCAATCCAAATCGTGAGCCGCGGAAGTCCTTCTCCTGCTTATGAAGTGGGTGCCTTACACCGATAGAGATCTCGGGCTTCTTTTTTTAAAATTAATAACCCCGCATGGGGTCACTGCATAAGCAAGTGCGCAGGGGCTTGTTGATTAAAAATTACAATTAGTTGATTAAAAATTACAATTATTTGAAAATTTGTAAATTAATCTCATTAAGTTACAAACTTAATGCAATTTCCCCAAATCCATGTTATATTATATTTAATGGAGGTGCAGAATGTCTTACGATGTTTTAGAAAAACAAATCAAAACATTACCGGAAGCTGCTTTGGAAGAAGTTTCAAGATATATTGATAAAATTCGAGAAATTTATCAGTCAAAGCAAAATGTTGATTTTTCATTTGTAGACAACATCTTTGGAACTCTGAACGATGCAGAGGCAGATGAACTGCGCTCCAGCTGTGGTCTTAAATTCCGGGAGACTGTATGACATATTTACTTGATTCAAATGTAATTATTGACTTGCTTAACGGAAACTCAAATGTACTCGCTGGATTTAAAAATGCGTTTATTTCAGACTCCGTAAGAATTCCTGACATAGTTTATTATGAAGTGTTGCGCGGTTTTGAATATTCTGATCCAAAAAATCAGAAAGCTGGTTTTGAGATTTTCGCTAAACGTTGTGGCATTGAATATATGGATTTATCTAGTTTGCAGGAAGCAGCACAACAATACGCTGTTTTAAGAAAAGGCGGCATTACCATAGATGATGACGATATCTTAATAGGCTCTCTTGCTATTGTACGAGGGGCTGTTGTTGTTACAAATAATACAAAGCATTTTTCAAATTTAAGAGGCATTCAACTTATAAACTGGAATGTATAAAACAGCAAATTGCGATAGCAATTTACCTCTCGGGTTTTAGGGCGGAGCCCTAGGCGAAAGGGTAGGACGCAACGAAAGTGCGGCCGTAGGGGAAGGCTTTCCCCTCTTAATTAATCCCAGAAATGGGCCGCTTCTATCGCCACGTACTTATCGAAAAGAACTTCCCACACCACGGTGCCGTTGCATTCGGTCACTTTGGCAAGGAACTCTACGAAGTATTCAAATACATCGGCGTAGCAGTAGACGAGATTGGATACAACCAGCCAGCTGGAGTTCGCTACCCAACAGAAAATCCTTGGCGCTAAGCTAAGCCTTGTGGTCCCTGAGCTTGTCGAAGGGCCATAAGAAAAAGGCCGTCCTTCATACGAGGGGCGGCTTTTTTATTCGGAGTATGATCTGGACAGTCCCAAAAAAATTGATTAAAATTCGGCAAGAATTTTTCTCTTGTTATAAACATTGTTTCGAGTTATAATATAATTGTGTCGGTACTATATATTGTAGGGACGCCAATAGGGAACTTAGGCGATATTACTTTGAGGGCAATAGAGACGTTTAAAAGCGTAGATTTTATTGCAGCAGAGGATACACGCCATACTCTCCAGCTTTTGAATCATCTGGAGATAAAAAAACCCTTGATTTCGTGCAGAGCACAGAATGAACGCGCTGGTGCAGCTAAAATTGTTGAACTTTTGCAGCAGGGACACTCTGTAGCTTATGCAAGCGATGCCGGAACCCCGGGAATAAGTGATCCTGGAGCTGTTCTGGTTGATGTTGTGCGCGATGCAGGCTTCCAGGTTGTGCCGATCCCAGGTGCGTCTGCGTTTGCAACCTTGATTAGTGTTGCCGGCAGCGGTGGAAAGACATTGATTTTTGAGGGTTTTCTCTCGCCAAAACCAGGCAGAAGACGAAGCCGGCTCAAAGAATTGATGCAAACCGGGGAAGCTGTAATTATTTACGAATCTCCGTACAGAATTACTAAACTTCTTTCCGACATTGCCGATATTGAGAGTACAAGGCGCATCGTTGTAGGACGGGAACTGACGAAGCTTCATGAAGAAGTTGTAAGCGGTTCTGCTGGCGAATTGAGAGATGATTTTGCAAACAGGCCTTCTATCAAAGGCGAGTTCGCAGTTTTCATTTCGGGAACAAAAAGAATTCAACTTTCTGAAGAATCTGCCGATAATTAAAAGGTAGAGGGGTAGGACGTTATGATGATAAATAGTGTAAACAATGTTTCTCAGTTGAACAATGTTCAGAACATCCGCAAGACAGAGAACTCTGCTAAGGTAAACAGCGAAACAGATTCAATTTCTGTTTCAAAAGAAGCCGTAGAAATGGCCGAAGCTTATTACCTGGACAAAGTTGCCTCTGAAACTCCTGATGTAAGGGCTGACCGCATTGCAGAAGTAAAGGCTAAAATCAAGGATCCTTCTTATTTGAGCGACGCTGTAATCATGTCAACTGCCGAAAAATTTATGACAAGTGTAGGTCTTTAATTTTCTTGTTGAATAATTCAGCCACTGAATTGTAATGAAAAGGTTGTTCGAAATGACGGGCAACCTTTTATTTTTTTTAAAAACAGAGTATAATGGATAAATCAAAGGAGAAAGTGGAGTTTAAAAATGCAGGATTTTATTTTTAGAATATCACCTAATATTGTTCTTGGTTCATATACTGTAAGCCGTCTTGGTATTCAGGCTTTGGAATGGGGTTCACGCTACATGGTAATTATGGACCCGATCCTGAATGAAGTAAAAATGCAGGAAAAAATTGTTTCTGCCCTGAACGACCGCAAGCTGGATCACTTTGTATTCAGCGAAATTACTGAAGGTACAGCAACAAAAACAATTCAGAGGGCACTTGCACTCGCAAAAGAAAGCCATGTTCACGGAATTATTGCCGTAGGTGGTGCCAAAGCCCTTAATATCGGACGTTGTGTAGCAGCCCTGTATAACGAAGTTCATGATTTTTATACTTTTGTAGACGGTGCGCTTCCTACAACTTCACCAATTCCTTGTATTTGTGTACCAACAACCTTCCGTACACCATTTGTATTTACAAGCGAAATACCTGTAACAGATTCACGCAATCATCAGCTTAAACTTATGAAGGTTCAGAGTAACCTTACAAAGCTTGTTGTTATTGATCCAAACCTTATGCTTACCCTTACAGACAATCAGAAATCTTCTTTGTCTATGGAAGTTATGAGCATGGGTATAGAAGCATACCTTTCACAGAAGGCAAATTTCTTCAGCGATATGTTTGTAGAAAAGGGACTTGAGCTTCTTTCTTATGCACTCGATGGTTCTCCTTCTCTGGATATTACAACACCGGAAGAAATCCTTCTTGCACAGGCTGGTGTAATGGTTTCTATTGCTACATCTTCAAGCTCTCTTGGACTTTGTTCTTTGCTTGGACTTACAATTAATTCACGATATAAAATTGATAAATCGCTTGTTTCTTCTATTCTGCTTGCTTATTCTGTAGAAGATGCTGCAAAATTTAAGGCAGCCAGACTCGAAAAGATTGCCCACATTATGCGCGTTGTTCCGGAAGACACAACAGGCGAAGCTGCAATTCAAATGTTTGTAGATTATATCCGCCAGAAGATTGCCAAGTTTAATCTTCCTGCACGTCTTAAGGATCTTGCACTTTCTATAGAGCAGCTTTCACTGGCAGTAGAAGACGTTCGTCCTGTAGATATCGTAAACAACCTTCCACGAAGCATGACAACAGACGATATCTTTGATTTTGTAAAGAACGCTTACTAATGATTGAACCGGGCAAACTTTTCCAGCTCGCAGGCGGGCAAAAACGTCGTAAACTGGCACTGACCTTTGGTGCACTTGAACGCGACATTCTTGGAATTGCCGAAAAAGGAACTGAATACTCTTTTACAAATATTCCTCGTGCTGAATATATTAAAGAAATCACCCGCATTTTACTTAAAGACCCAAAAATTACACCGGAAGCTGCGGAAGAACTCAATGCTCTGCTTGCGGCCGACCCCCTTGATGAACTCAGGTTATGTAACTGTGCCAGAAATCATCTTCTTGCAATAATCGGAACTTTCCCGGCAGAATGGGACCTTGTAATTGCTCCGCATCCAAGTCTTACAAACGACGATGGAACTGTAAAGCAGCGCGAATTTTTTCCTGGTGTTGCTGTTTATGCAGAAGATATCCGTTCTCCGTTTAATATGGGTTCGATTTTCCGTACTGCAGAAGCAATGGGTGCAGAAAAAGTTTATATTTCACCATGCTGTGTAGACCCCGGGCAACCCAGGGCAGTAAGAAGCGGTATGGGCTGTATAGAAACAATGGGTTATGAACGACTTTCGCTTGATGAACTTCCTGCCGACACTCCGGTTTTTGCGCTGGAAACTGGCGGCACAGACATAAATGAATTTGAGTTTCCAAAACAGGGAATCTGTATTATAGGTTCAGAAGAGCTTGGAGTTAGCCCCGAAGCATTAAAAAGAGCGACTTACGGTCGTGTAAGTATTCCTATGAAAGGGTTAAAGGCGTCTCTTAATGTCGGCGTTGCGTTTGGAATATTAATGCAAAAGTGGGTGGAGTCCTTCGACAGGCTCAGGAACCGCTAGCGTTTCAACTGTTTAATTAAAAAATCTAATTGTCCCTTTGTGTGAATCTGTAAAAAGTCCAGGGCATCTTTATTCAACTGGTAAAATTCAACCTTTCCCTGCTCGTAGTACTGTAAAATATCTGCAAGGTAAACAGCAAAAACAACAGGTTTTAGGTCTTCCGGGGCATAAGACGGATTATTGTGATAAAGGATAATCTGTGCAAACTGTTCAGGGAGCCCCCATTTTTGTGCAAGCTTATAACAGCCGCGGCTATGACCAAAATTTGCAAGGAAAAGCTTATATAAAGTACCGGATTCATCAAGAGAGGAAGCAAGTTTTTGTACGGCAGCTTTTTGTTCGTCTGTTGCAACCTCTAAAAGCAGGCATTCAATATCGTGGAACAGTGCACTTACATAAACTTCTTCTAAATCAAACTTAAAATCAGGGATGTTTCGGGCAATATTATAGGCATAAAAAGCTACGTTGTTTTCATGCTGCCAGAAGTTTTTTGCGTCTTCAGATTTTTTTATAAAACGCAAAGACTGATTTTCTTTTGAAAAAAGCGGAAGAACAGCTTCCCGACCAAGAGCTTCAAATGCACTTGTTATTTTTGAACAGGAATGTCCTTTTGCGCCGGCTTCCTTTAACAGAATCGAAGCCAGTGAAACATCGCCGGCTATAAAGTTTATAAGCTCGTTATCATCTGAATGCGTAGCGATATCAGCAATGGAATTAAGAGATTCTTCAAAAACAGGAATTTCGTTTATGTTGCTTACAAATTCTTCATAAAGTGAATCAAGATTAGATTCTATTATTTTATTAAGAGGAAGCAGCATTTGAGTTATTGTTTCTGTTTCGTTTGTAAAGACCTTATAACTGTCGCGTGAAAGTCCGATTTTTCGGAGCATAAGAACTATGATGATAATTCCAAGTCCGGCACCTTCTGTCTGATCGACCATAAGAGAAACAACCTGATGCGGTTCCTCGTATTTTTGTGCAATTCGCAGCTTTTCGATGATTCGTTTTTTCTCGAATTTTGTCAAAAGTGAATTATTGCGGATTTCTATTTTTATTCCTTCGTCGTTCAGTTGAAGAATCAGTTTTATGTAAAGGCCCTGCTGCTTCTGAAGTTCAAGGTAATGTGCAAGCTTAGAAAGCATGTCTTCTTTAAAAGTAACCATGCCCTGGTGGTAATCCATTTCGTTGTTTATATCCAGGTTTTGTTCTTTAAAGTAGGCTCTTTTTGTATTTGCTTTTTTTGAGTTTGTAAGGAGCTCGCTGAGACAAAAAACAAGATTGTCTGTCATGTGCTCCTGGTGGCATAAAATTAAAAAATAGGTAAGTACTTCCTGAACATAACGCTCTTTTTCCCTGGGAAGCGTATAGGTCATAATTTCCAGAGGTGTATGCAGTTGTACTGCGAGGCTGATTTTCTCTTTATCCTGTTCCGAAAGGAACTTGCTTGCAAATTCCATATTTATATATTCTATTGTAGATCTCTATTTTTTCCAATAGCTAGGCATAAAAAATATAAACATTGTGTAAAGTTCAAGACGACCGGCAAGCATGGCAAAGCAGTACCAGAGCTTTACAAAGACAGGAAGTGCTCCATAATTTGAAGTTGGTCCAAGAAGTCCGAACGCTGGTCCGACATTTCCTACCATAGAAAAAGCACCTGTGAGCGAGCTTAAAATATCAAGCTTACCGAGGCAGCCTACAAAAATTGTAATTGCAACAACGACGAAGTACAGGAACACAAAGCTTGTTACGCTTAATACAATATCCTTGCTGCTGACTTTTCCATTCAACCGGATTGTAAAAATTCCGTGCGGGTGAAGCATGCGTTTTGTTTCGTTATTCAGTTGTTTTGCAAGAACTACCCAGCGTACAACCTTAATTCCACCGGAAGTAGAACCGGAACAACCGCCTACAAAGAACAGCATGAACAGGAAGAACTGGGCAATTACAGGCCACTGAAGATAATCTGCAGTACCAAAACCTGTTGTTGTCATAATAGAAACTGCCTGGAACGAAGAATATCGCAGGCTTTGACCGAATCCGCCATAGTATGGGATAACAGAAATGGTAATTCCTATCAGAGATACCAGAAGAATGCCTATATAGGCTTTAAATTCTGCATTACTGAAGAAATCCTTTACCTTACCCTGGAATAAATATACAAAAAGGCTGAAGTTTATGCCCGCAAGGAACATAAATACAGTAATGATTATTTCTACAGCAAGCGAATTGTAAGTTCCGATAGAAGCGTTTCTTGTAGAAAATCCGCCGGTACCAAGTGTTGCAAATGCATGAGAAAGTGCATCTATAAAATCCATACCGGCAAGCTTTAAGGCTATTGTTTCTGCAACTGTGAATCCGGCATAAATTCCCCAAAGAACTTTGGCTGTTGTTGTAATTCTGGCTGTTACCTTGCCTTTTTCGGGGCCGGTAGTTTCTGCCTTAATAAGCTGAAAGCCTCCTACACCAAGAAGAGGGAGCAGGGCAACTGTAAGAGTAACAATTCCCATACCGCCGATCCAGTGGGTAAGACAACGAAGCATGTTTATGGAACGCGGAAGGTTTTCTACTTCGCTAAGGATTGTTGCTCCCGTTGTAGTAAAACCGCTTACACTTTCAAAAAGGGCATCGGCGTAGTTATTAAAATATCCGCTTAAAGCAAGAGGAACTGAGCCCATAACAGACATTACAATCCACGACATGGCAACAATTACAAAAGTCTGTCTTATAGACATGGAAATTTTGATTTTGCGTGTTGTCAGATTGACTATGAAGCAAAAAATAAAGCTTATTACCATAGGAATGACAAAAGGCAGAATCATTTCATATTCGTGACAGTAAATACCGACTCCCATTGGTACTATAAAAAGAGTGCCGACAAGAGCCAGAAGAATTGAACTTATTTTTAAAAAGGTCACAACAAACATAAAATGCTTCCCGTTACTGCTTTCCTGCAAAATATGACAAAACCTTTTTACTGTTTTCTGATTTTGTTATAAGAACTACGTGATCTCCTGCCGTAACCTGAGTATCGCCGGAAGGAATTGCATATTGCTGTGCACCAAGCTTTTTATCGAGAAGAACAAGGAAGGATCCAGGATCTGCAATTTCGCGCAAAGGCTTTCCTGTTACCTTTGAAGTTGAGGTTATTTCGCATTCGACAATTTCAAGCTCGCCTGTTGTTACAGTATGGATTTCTTTTACAGATTTTCCGCGCAGATGACTCATAATTGAATCTACTACACTGTCGCGGAGCGGAATTGCAACATCTACACCCAAGTGTTTTTCGCTGATTTCTACAAAATCATGACTCTTTACAAGGCTGATTGACTGACCAACGCCCAAAGATTCAAGGTAGGCTGCAAGAATCATGTTTAATTCGTGATTATGTGTGGCACAGATTGCAAGATCAAAGGAGGTAAGGCCTTCTTCGCGCAGCAGGTTTTCGTCAGATGCATCGGCACAAAGAACACGGGCATCAGGGAATTTTTCAGCAGCAGCTTTTGCAAGCGTATCGTCGCTGTCTATGATAACAAATTCCTGCGAATGTCTTGCTTTTGCACCGCCGAAAAGTCTTGCAAAGGCGCTTGTTCTTTTTTGAATAAGCTTTTCTGCAATAATGTTACCAATGCGGCCGGCACCAATAAGAACAACCTTTTTAAGCTCCTTTTGAACAGAACCGCAAAGCTCAAGAACATCATTTATGTCGTCTTTATCTACAAGAACACCAAGAGTGTCGCCTGCATTTATGACGGTGTCTCCAGTTGGGAGCGAAGTTATACCGTTTTGTTCAACGTAGCTTACAAGGAAGCGCACGTCTGTTTTAGAACGAACTTCTTTAAGTGTGATTCCGTCAAAAACACTGTCTTTATTTACAAGGATTTTTGCAATTTCAAGGCCGGAATTATCGAAGGTGATTACGTTTCCTACGGCGCCGTTTTCTACTGCCTGAACAATAGCATCTGCGGCTTCTACGTCGGGGTGAATCATATAGTTGATTCCGTAAAGCGGACGATGTTTACCGCCAAATTCTCCGGAATGCTTTTTTTCGGCTCTTGTAGTATTTACATAGTAGGCATAGTTACGAACTCGTGCAATCTTAAGAACATCCGGGTACACTGCATCTACAAGCGAACAGGTAATCATGTTTACTTCGTCGGAAGAGGTTACGCAGACAAGGGCATCTGATTTTGCAATACCCATTTCTTCCAGTGTTTCAAGATTGTTTCCATCGGCGCACACAACAGTACAGTCAAGGATGTTCTGTGCGTGACGGATTGTATGCTCGTCGTTATCGACAATTGTTACTTCGTTTTTTTCGTTAATAAGGAGCTTGGCAAGCTGAATACCAGTAAAGCCTGCTCCTACAATTACTATTTTCATAGCAATATTATAACACAAAATGGGGATTTTGGAAGAGTTCGCGGTCCCTGAGCCTGTCGAAGGGCTTATTCGGTTGCTTCAGAAGAAAGCTTTGATTTTCGCTTAGAAGAAACGAAAAGGCCTACATAAACGGCAACACAGATAATAGTTGCAGCAACTGCTTCCAAAGCGGCCTGTGGAGCAAGAACTCCGATTACTGCAAAATAGCCCATTCCGCCCATGCCTTCGCGTGTTGCAGCGCCCTGGAAGAGGTAAAGGCTGCCGATTACGAGCAGGGTGTGGCAGATTGTAGAAAGGAATGCAGTTGCGCCGGCGCATACAGTTTTAGGAAGCTTTGGAACCTTGTTGAATACAAACCACAAAGCCCAGGCAATAAGACCTGTGAGCATACGAGGGAGTACAGAAACAAGTGGATTTACAAAAAGAGGGTCAAGAACACCACTTGGGCTCATTGCAGCCTGAACAAGAGACATAATTCCAAAAACGGCACCTGTAAAAAGGGCATAAGGAAGCCCGATAAGACATGCAGCCAGAATAATAGGTACATGAAGGATAGTAATAGAAGCAGCTGGTCCAAGAGGAATAAGACCAAGCTTTGTAATACCTAAAACAATTATAAGAGCACTAAGAGCAGCGGTTAATACTAATTTACGAGTGAAGGATACGTTTTTTTCCATAGGTTACTCCTGCAGGGCCCTTTGCTTCGACAAGCTCAGCACAAGCTAGCTCAGGGACCGCTATAATGACATTGGTGTCATTGCCAGGCTTGACCCGGCAATCTCATTTTAGAAGGGATTATGACAAAAACAAGCAAATATGTCAAATGGATTGCTTCGCGCTGCGCGCTCGCAATGATGGGCTAGCCGATTAAAGGCTTCTGCTTTTTGCTTACTGGCTCACAAGTGAGGTCTACACCAAGCTTTTTAAAGATTTTGCGGTCAACTTCGCTGAGCATTACGCTTGTATGTACCTGGCAGCCGCGTAAATTTGGAAGCTGATCAATTGCAAGGCGGCAGTTTTCGTCGTCTTTAGAAAGCATGGCAAGGGCAACAAGAACTTCGTCTGTATGAAGGCGAGGGTTGTTTCCGCTCAGGTAGGTTACCTTCATTTTCTGAATAGGTTCTATCATTTCTTTTGGGATGAGCTTAAGCTTGTGGTCAAGTCCAGCCAGATGCTTTGTTGCATTAAGAATAAGAGCGGCACTTGTACCGAGCAGTTCTGTAGTTTCAGATGTAATTATTGTTCCGTCTGCAAGTTCAATGGCAGCACAGATAGATTTTGATTTTGCAGCGCGTTCCTTGGCGGCAACAGTAACCTTGCGTTCGTCGGTAGAAATCTTTTCCTGCTGCATCAAAAGTTCAATCTTTTTGATTTCTTCTTCTGTTGCATCTCCGTCCATGTAGCGGTTCAGCGTTACATAGTAGCGGCGGATAATTTCCTGACGGCTTGCTTCACGGCAGGCTTCATCATCATAAATACAGTAGCCGGCCATGTTTACGCCCATGTCTGTAGGAGACTTGTATGGGTTTTTTCCGTAAATGCCTTTAAAAATTGCGTCCAGTACAGGGAAAATTTCTATATCGCGGTTGTAATTTACAGTTGTTTTACCATAGGCTTCAAGGTGCCATGGGTCAATCATGTTTACGTCATTAAGGTCAGCAGTTGCAGCTTCGTAAGCAAGATTTACAGGATGCTTAAGCGGAAGATTCCAGATTGGGAAGGTTTCAAACTTTGCGTATCCGGCTTTAATTCCGCGCTTGTTTTCATGGTAAAGCTGGCTCAAACAGGTAGCCATTTTTCCGCTTCCAGGGCCTGGAGCTGTAATAACTACTAACGGACGTGTAGTTTCTACATAATCATTTTTTCCAAAGCCTTCATCACTGTCTATGAGCGCAACGTTAGAAGGATATCCCGGGATTGTATAATGATAGTACGATTTAATTCCCATTCTCTTAAGCTTAGAACGGAAAAGCTTAGCAGCTTCCTGACCGGTGTAGTGGGTTATGACAACGCTTCCTACCATAAGTCCACGGCTCTGGAACTCATCACGCAAACGAAGAACATCCTTATCGTAAGTAATGCCAAGATCACTGCGGATTTTATTTTTTTCAATGTCCACAGCACTGATTACAATGACAATTTCTGCAACATCTGCAAGCTGCATGAGCATTTTAAGCTTACTGTCTGGTTGAAAGCCCGGAAGAACGCGGGATGCATGATAGTCATCAAAAAGCTTTCCGCCGAATTCCAGATAGAGTTTATCGCCAAATTTGGCAATCCTTTCCTTGATGTGTTCAGATTGAATTTTAAGATACTTTTCGTTGTCAAAACCGTTTTTCATACGGTATTAAATTATAACATAACAAAATAAATTCTACAACAAAGATTTGTGATTACAACGGGTACATCGGACATAATCAAACTATCGACTTTTACTATAGAATAGTATATAATTGAAACGCAATTTTTTCAAAATAAGAGATTACAATAATATATAGGAGCAATTATGGCACACGACGGAAAATCCGTTTTTTCTGCTGATCTTCTTAAGTTTATAGAAGATTGGAAGGACAAACCGGGAAATCTCATCATGATTTTACACCGTGTTCAGGAAGAACAGGGGTACA
>Ga0310690_10008298_pt1 | contig 13201 bp, 5 predicted proteins | sample AusTroGonzalo_MG_2_FD_207661 | JGI IMG/M metagenome (GOLD analysis project Ga0310690, IMG submission 207661) | Bovine rumen microbial communities from tropical cattle in Woodstock, Queensland, Australia - Gonzalo_04 (v2) (version 2) | ecosystem: Host-associated > Mammals > Digestive system >... | reverse complement strand
CCAAATTGGATTTTTCCAAGATATGCACCAACATGTCAAAATAGTCATTGTCTGGGAAGAATTCCAACATTTCTTTGAAATCATTCTGGTCAAATTCTTTTTCCTCACTCAATGGGAGAGAGTTCTTTATCTCATTAACCTTCACTTCATAATACTCTCCAGATTTATTGTTCTCTTCTTTCAATATACGTAATGCTTCATCTACGGAACATCCTCTTCTCTCTTGTATGATGTCCATCATGTATGTGGAACGGATATACTTTCCATAGGAATTTTCCATGCGTTCTACATCTTTGCATGCATAAGGGGCCACCATACTATCCAAGTTATCAGTCACATCTACAATTAATGACCAATCATCCTCAACTTCACGTGTACCTGCATCAATCATCTTTGGGAGAAGGTAAATTACCTTCATTGTGTACAAGGCAAGGTGTAAACCACATAATATTCGAAGATAGTCTATAAATACGGCACGGGGTAATTTGTCTTTATAAATAAGAAGCCGCCGGATGTCATCATTGAAAAGAGCTGTTTGCTTTTTCAGGAAAGGAAGCGGTATGATATCGGCCTCACGGTTCATATTCTTTCTTTCTCGAAGCGGCTTTGTAATATACAGAATACCCGTAGTGTCAACATCCAGATCTTCTCTGCTCACGATTTCCCCAGTCTGCTTATCCCAGCCTTTACTCAGATATTTCACTAGACCATCCATCACTTCCCTGTTGCTCTTCAACATCAGATATAGTTGGTCAGAAGCTCGGTAGTCTCGACAGAACTTTGCGTTTTGAACACGGAAACTAAGAAGGTGCAATGGCTTAAGAGTAGAAACATGCTCTTTGATAACGTTGCCTCGGTTAACCAATTCCAGGAGTGAACTACGAAGCCAGTCTTCAACACCATCGGGGTTGTCACTAATACCATGAATTAAACCACTTTCTTCCAGCTTAGAAAGGTTTTCTTTCAGCGTTTCAATCGTATATTCCTTTCTATATGCCAAAGTAACAGGAGCTCCATCAGCATACATCTTTATGAACAGGTTTGTTAACACACGGTCAAGCTTTACCTGCTTAACATCAACATAGAATATGTCTTTGTTTAGGAACGCCTTAACGCCTGTTCCTTTTTTTAATTTGAGTATCATAGACATTATTTTGCATTAAGGGGTTCAACAATAATGTGTTTGTTCGCATCAAGACGTATCACAGTGAACTTTCGATTGTTCTTTGTGACCAAGATCTCGGAATATGTTTTAGCTTCCAACAGATTTTTGAAAATCTGCAACTCGATGAAGCGACCTCGCAAGTCATTCACAGAGGGTGAAAATCCTGCTCTGATATACTGTAACATCTCATAGAGATCAAGGCTGACAGTAAGTTGAATAAACTTATCTTCCTTGTGACGGAATGTTAAACTATCGCTTTCGTATTCGATATATTTTGTCAGATGGTCAGTCTTATTTACAAACAACTCGAATTCATCCAGAGGGAAACGGCGATAACTCTTTGATATTGGGTCGGCCACATTCGTACTAGCCAAGAGCAAGTATCCCTGTGTCAGCTCCACGTTATCACATCCTTCGCTCGCAGAAATAGCTCGTGCCAGATCCTGCATAGTCTCATTTAAAGCTTCCTGGTTTTCCAGTCGCAGTTGCTCCTCAAATTTGCTTGCAAATCTGTAGGGGAGTCGGCGTCGGAAGTCAAACTTGCCTTCGAAGTACTGATGACGGATGAAAGACTTATGGCGACCAGTAACCTGCATTCTAATAATATCATTTTTAATTTCGTATGCAGGTACTATCTCACTTGCAGCATTGAAGTCTTTCAACAGCGAACGATGACGGTCGCTGAAGATCAGATAACCATTGGGATGTTTGCTTGTATAGTATAGATCACGGTCATAAGCTGGAAGTGACACAAGAGCGATGTCCGTTTCTCTAAGAAGTCTAACCAAACGGTCGTTAGAATCCAAGCCTGGCAAATCAAAGTTACCGCTTGGCCATGCCACAGGAGCCGTAAGATTGAAATAATAGTATTGCCAGTAATATTCTGGAATATTCTCAGCCTGAACGTATGTTACCAACTGCTTCACCTCTTCACATGAGTAATCGCGGGTTAACATCCATGCAATCATCGATCGAAGGTCGCGCATGGTAATGTGAAGCTCACGTTTATAAACGATAGTACGCACAAGCCATTCAAGACGGCTGATGACTTCATCGCCTGCGCTGCTATCTTGGAATGTTTCTACGTTATACTTAATAAAACAACGGTCAGCGATCGGACACCCTTCACACTTTGTCCATAGCTCAGGACGGGTTAGTTTCTTTACTTGTTGTGACAACAAGCTTGGCGTTTCTCCATCTCTTGCTGTTACCGAACGAAGGTTCAGATTGATAACCATTAAACCTGGAATCAATTCCGCATGCCCTTCCTTATAGAAATAGTCTTCAATATTCTCTTGCAGACGCTGTAATTCAGGACGTGTAGAGAGGAAATCAACGAGGCGGCCTTCATTGATAGCAATGACACGCCCCTCTGATGCTTGACTATAGTCCTCTAAACCAAAGAAAGGATGTAAGAACTCTGCCAAAACATCATCATTGGCTTTCTCTGCTTCATCTTGTGAACCGTCGTAGTTTGATTCAAAACGAACACCATTGATAAAGAACTGAGAGCCATTATTTGATTGATAAGGAATCTTATCAGTACCTTTGCTTTCAATCTGATGAATAAAAGCCGTCTTTCCATCACCTGCGTTACCCGTTATAATGATGAGTTTATATTTCAAATCGATAATATCTTTCAGCAACTCTCGATCAAGACGGGTTTCTGTGTAGGTAAGCGTGTCGAAGGTATGGCTCTTCATGCCAGCACGAGTACCGCCATTACCATGACGGCTTTGACTATATAAGGAATTGATATAATCAACGGGGTCAAGATTCTCAAATGATTCACTATTCCCAACAGAATAAAAAACCATTGATGTGTCTTTCAAAATGCCGTCTGGTCCAATAGCTTCAAGAGCGGCGAGCATCTCCTTTGCTGTTGTAAATCTCTTATGACGATTTGTAATAATACTCTTCATCACAAACTCCGACATTTCATCCGTCAGTTTATTGTTATACTTGCGGATGTCAGTAGGTAGCATGTGGATGTTTGGACGCATATTACTACCTGGCCAGGGGTATGCATGAGCCAACAACTCATAAATGGTGATTCCTAGCGAGAACGTGTCTGCTGAGCAATCCCAGTCTATCTTATTTCCATTTACAACCAAGTCTGGAGCCATATATGGAAAAGTTCCACCGAAAGACTTGTCATCTGTTGTTGTTGATATATTGAAGTCTATCAACTTGTACAGCTGGCGTTTATGCCACATAATGTTGCTTGGTTTGATGTCACGATGGTAAATAGGTACAGGCTTCTTGTCCTGCATATAGACCAATGCAGACAACACCTGCGACGCCATCTTATACACCTCGTCAACTGGCAAGCGAAGATCGCCACGTGTGTAGTCTTGCAAGTTTTCACCTTCCAATAGCTCCATCAATGTGTAGAAAAGGTCACCAGGAACTGTGCGGTCATTATGTTTAAACTCTACAATGTTAGGATGATGAAGCTCCTTCAAAGCATTGAACTCATTCAGTGCATTATCGATGCTGGCATCGCGCTCAAAAATTTTGATGGCGAGATATTGCTTTTGCATGTCGTGCCACACTTTGAATACACGGCCAAAACCACCGCGACCCAGAATATCGTGAAGGGTCATACTTGGAGACACCTTCATGCCTGGCTTCATGTCTTTAAGATACAACTTTTGTCCAGGATCAGGAGGTGTAGTTTGCTTCCCATTTTGAGATGCGGTCTTCAGTTCTTCTTCCATCGCCTCTGAGATGAAATCAATGAACTCATCTGCAGTCTGCCAACGATTGGTGGGTTCTGCAACAATTGTATTCTTTGCAACTTCATCCATCCATTTGGGAAGGTCCTTAACCACATGACTTGGAAGCATATCCTCACTCAGAACGCCACCGTGGGCAGTCGTAAATGTAAGCAAACTGTCGAAAGGAGCACGGCCAACCATCAACTCATAGAAGATAACTCCTAATGAATAGATGTCGCTACCTGAGCATACATCATTTTCAACAAACTCTGGTGGTGTATAAGGAGAATTCAAATTCGCTCCATTGCTCACGGAGAAGCTTAAGTCCATGTGTTCCTCGAACCAGGACCTGCCAAAGTTCGCCAAAGCAGCTTTGCCGCCTTCGTAAACAAATATGTTCTCTGGGCATACGTCTCGGTGGTACACATCTTCTTTATGTGCTGCCTTCAGAGCTTTTGCAACATCGAGTAGAATATTGATTTTATCAATTTGCTTGAAGGTCTTTAATCGCAACTTGGAACGAAGAGAACTTTCGTCTTGGTAACGGCTTATCTCATAATAATAGGTCTGTTCTTCATTCATTCTGCATTCAGCAGGCACGATATATGGCGATAGACCTATCTTTTGCTGAGCCAACGAAGCATTCTGCACCTTCAAACGCAATTTATCCAAATCTGCAGGACTTTTTCCCACCACGTCAAGCGGATATTCGCGAATGCGATAATGAGCAGTTGCGATTAGTTTAGGAACACAAAGATACTCTGTGAAGTCTTCTGTCTCCTGAAGCTTTTCTTCTATGCGGTAGTTAAAGATTTCTTTTCTTTCAGATCTAATATGCTCAACAGACTGACCAGTAAGGAAGTCGGCAATTTTTTCCTGGATATCCTTAATCTGATGTTCGCTTCTTCCAACAAGCTCTGGATTCGTTAGGAAGTCTATTAGCTCCTGATTGAGCATAAAGGTTTGCTTGTAGCAGTCACATTGAGGGTCGAGTCCAAACTTTGACTGCTGTGGATGACTCAGAGTCACCAAAGTAAAGATGTCTCCAAAACGCCAGTCGGGATGGCCGTTCTTCAATTTTGACGCAAGAATGCGGCTCTTATAGCCAGCGGTCTTGTGTGGATTAGCAACCTCCTGTCCACTTCGAAACCAAGCAAAGTCATCTCCTTCAAGATTTCCTGCCCAATCTTTGTTCTCAATGTGAAATACTGCATGTGGTGCCACTACAATACAATCATATTCCCAATACTTCATCACACGGTTGGGGCCTGTGATGGCAAGATTGATATTGGGTACAATGATGTAATCATCTGGCAACTTTACACTAAGGAAGTCCAGCATCCGCTTTTCACCGGCGTTCACTGGTCCTTCATCATGAATAGGATTCTTAATCTGTGCCATATACTTTAATTAATGATTATTCAAGATGTTTTTAAGACGCTCAACAATCTTCTTTCCGCGCTTGATGACAAACGACTCCATAAATGAGCAGTATTCATCAACCGCATTGAAATAGGTTTCTTTATCCAAGTCTTTCATCATACTCCACACCCAGGCAAAGACCTCCTTAGGCTTACCTGTTTCATCTACATAGTCATCGAGCATCATGTTTTCGATGAATTTGTGGAATCCATCTTCACCCTGATAGTCAACCATCAGTTTGCGGTTGGTGTAGAGAATACCTTTTAACTCTTTATCCACTCGGCCTTGTTCGGTCATACAGGCATACATAGCTTTCAATAGCCGATCCACATAGCCTTTGAATTTATCCTTGTGGTTTCCAATGGATGCTTTACTTGGAAGCACCCACACATTTCCTATATAATATGTCATGTGGGTTACCTTTACAGCCCGTCGATGTTGCTCTGGAGTTGGATTAAACTTCTGCATCCCCTTGAAATACTGGTCGAGAATATTTGCTCCGAACAACTGCTGATAATGATTGATGGCATCACACCAATAGGTGTAATGATTAATTGCATCTACATTTAGCCCAGGCCATGCATCAGCAAAAGCAAGTGCCATGATTGCTCTTACAATTGGGGCACGAGCCAACATCATATCACCATACTTGCGGTTTTCACTGATAGTGGAGAAATCAAAATCAACTATCTTATCGATGTCGCCATTCAAAATTTCATCAACGAACTCATTGAGCAGGCGGAGGGCGAAAACATCTGATTGCTTTTCCGCAGTATCTTTTGCTTTCTCGGCATCCCATCTCTTTCGGCGTTCAAATTCTGACTCCTCCTGAAGTTTTTCTTTGCGATACTCACATCTGCCTTTGACATAACGTTCGCGGAACGACTTTTGGAACAGACGACCACATCCTTCACCCTTACCCTGGATACCTTTTGCATAGATGCAGCCTTCACAAACATGACCATCAACACCATTCCAAGGGAAGTTGTCTTCTACTTCCAGGAAACCGTCAATATCCTCATCCTTTGCTAACTTATGAATGAGTGTACTCATGTGCATGGCTGGACCTTCCGTTGGTTCTTCCATCGGATTCAATGGCAGCGGATAAAACTCATCATCAAGGCCAATAGGCTGTGCTGTGCGTTCGCACCATTCTTTATCTAAAGAGCGAGGGTGAACTTCCATCGTCATTTTCTCGTCAAGACTCTTTCGAGCCATATCTATGAGTGAAGCCTCTTTCCCTGTTGCTTCATCAATGAAGTTAAGGTCAGTACGACCAAGGAAATAGGCTGCTGCAGGAGGTATATGTAGAAGGAATACCTGCGTAACGCCGTTTCGCTCATAAACGTCCATTACTTTGAAATAGCTATTAAAATGAAACATGCAGAGGTTCCATTTCCCGATGTTAGGATTATCATCCTTCATCCCGTCTATTTCACAAAGCATGGCAGCGTGGGCGCTGGCTATAATGAAACGAGTGCGTGTTGTGGGTTTCAGTAATTTGGTAGATACATCCAAGAAGAAACCAGCACGCACGATGTCGCCTACATGATAAGTATCTTCCACGACTACGGGTGCATCTGTATCTCGGTAGAAAAACTGAAGTCCTGGTAATGTCCAATTTACCACTTTCTCGAAGAATTCCTTCTCGTTAATGCTTAACTTCTTGGGCAGATGGCTATGTTCAGGGTCATAAATTCCACCTTGTAGGGTAAGCACGTATAGCTTTGTACCTATTTCTGCGTACAAAGCATTATTGTCAGACAACCATTTAACACGTTCAAATATCATCGGGAAGATGATGTCACCATTAACATGGGCTACACCTCTGATATATCTCGTATTGGGATTGTCCTTTGACTTACGTAATGTATTTCCAAAGATAAAGAAACCTTGATTGACTTTGAAAACATCATTATACCATTCGGACAGTACAACAGAACCGTCTGGCCGCATGATGTTCTTCTTGGAACCTTTCTCCACTTTATAGTAGCCGACTCCCCATTCCTCGGCAAAGTTATAGTCAAAGTCACTTATACGGCTACCATGGATGTCTATCAACCCCCATTTCCCCTCTTGGTTGGCCACAGCTACGCCATTGCGGAAGCGGCAGATGCTACGATATTGTAAGCTTGCAGGTATCATTACTTCCTCATGGCGATTGATGATTGTTGCCCAATAGTTATCTTCACCATGACGAGTGACGAGATACAAGCCTTCTGCCATAGGCTGGATGTACTTGTATTTTAGTGGCATAATGACATTTCCCTGAATGTCAGCTATGCCGCATTGACCGTTGATGGCTACTGAAACTTCACCATCGCAAGCCTCTGAAATATAGTTATAGCCTTTATCACGACCACAAAGCACTTCACCCTTGGCGTTCAATATCTCATACACAAAACTTGTGTCGGCATATTCTACGACGATTCTGTCGTTCTGACGGAGCATAATGCCAGCCTTGAAGTAGCCCTCACCGATATCTGATAATCGGTCATAAGCGTTACAGAGACAATTGCCGTCAGAGTCAATAATGTAACATCTGTTGCCTTTCTTGGCAATGGCAACGTCCTTTTTAAGCTCTCCTATCTCAGTAAAACCTTGTTCAGGAGTAATCAGAATGTTGTCGTCATAATCTTTGATGCCAACATATCCACGATCGTAGAATGGAATCCATCCATTTGGTTTTTTCTCTTCACTCATACCTCATTGCTTTTAAGTTTCATGGAAATCCATCCTTCATCAATGTTCTCGCATCGATTCACTTTCATTCGAGGGTCGAGATCACAAGCCAGACACTGCTCATAATAGTTGTCCATAGGATAACGAATAGAGAGTGTCTCATCATTCTCGTCGTGGTAGAAGAATCCAATAGACCCTTCTTCGGACAGTTCCTTATCTTCGTAATTCACTCCAGCAAAATAAACCTCATAGCCTTTCTCTGCAATCTCTGGGTGGAGAACGTGCTTCATCATATACTTCATACGTTCTACGGCAACGTCTTTAAGACCTTTCTCCAGTATGAGAATTTTCTCTTTTAGTCGCCACAATCCAGTAACTTGCCTGTAGATATAGTTGTCCTGATCAGGCAACTGAGGTATATCCATCGTCTCATATTTGTAATCATCTTCCTTGAAGAAATTGAAGAAAAGCATGAAACGATGCTTCATGTCGTGGTACAAAGTGCCGTATGGCACACCTGTACGATGTCCACACTCTGGACAGGTATAGATAAACGCCTCGTCGCTGAACACCTTCTCCCTTAATTCTGGGTCAAGGTCTACGTTCATCGACTCCCAAAGCTCAAACTCGCCTTTGGCCTTGCACTTGGGGCAAATAATTGCTTCTGTATGTACCTTCGACATATACCTCTAGATTTAGCTATTCCACTTTTCGATTTCTTCTTCAACCATCGTGACAGCTTTTTCTTCAGCTTTGAATGCACGGTATGTACAATCCATATACCGATGGATGATATCGGTTATCTGCTTACTCAGTTTTGGCGTTGGCTTTACTATGGGAATCGTCTTAACATTATCAATGTCAAAACGTTCAATAACAGAACCGTATTTCAAAGATTGCATAAAGTCGAACACTACAGGCAATTGTAAGTAGGCAAAGATATATTCAGTTGTAAATAATTCGTCTGAAGAAACTAGGCGGATTATATCTGGTGAACCTATTGCTTTTTTATCTTCATACTCTTTCGTTATCATCTTTACTTGCCCACATACTCCTGCGCAGGATATAAGCATCATGCCCTCTTTTAACCAAAGTTGCTCCAATTGTGGAGTCCTTGTTTTGGAAAGCTGAGTACATGAACGGAAAGGATTAACTAGAAACATGTCTGATCCTTTTATGTAGGGGTAACCATTGGCTACATATGCCCGTTTGAATATTCCTGGATACCACATTTCAATATCACAATCACCCAAAGTTTGTTTCTCACAGGGCAGTGATTCAAGTAGCTTTACTCCGTCGTTTATGAATACTGGTGGATCGAAACGTAAGTTTAGTGACTGGTATAGCTTCTTTGATGAAACAGTATTCGTTCTGGCTCCAAATTGTCTTTCAAACTTGGAATCAATGAACATAGTAAGAAGATTTTTGGCTTCATCTATTGCATCAGTGGCTCGCTCTCTTAATTGAGCGGCCTCTTGAATAAGGCCATCCACTTCCTTTTGGAATTGATTAGGGAATACAGGAACGATGATATTACAAGTTTGTTCCTTATTAATGTGCTTTACAACTCCCCCAAACTGAGATTGTGTAATCTGATTATAACCATACTTGCTTGAAAGGAAAGCATAAAGAGTCCCTTTATTTACTTTTTCTTCTTTTGGAACGATTCTTATTAAATCATGAGTTGCTATGTGCCCCTCAAATGATTTATTTGTATATGTTACGTTGCCAAGTGTTCCCGAACAGGTTATAAGAATCCAATTCTTCTTTAGCATTAAATAACTAAGCTGCTTGGCTTGGCTTTTTGCTATATAACGCCCTGTTTCTATGTTTGAAAGAACGGTATCTGATGCTGCAAGATATGGAACTCCATGACTGGGCTTATTTACAAAAATACGAGAAAATATATTTCCTAGGAATACACTTTCTGCATTTTCTCCAACATTAGATAATTCATAAGGCAAAGACGTTAATTCCTTGCGCATTTGGACACCTGCACTCAGATAAATATCTGGGTCTATCCTATAGCCTCCTGACATAAAGGATTTGCAATTAACAGAACCTGTTCTCATCTATGCTCCTCTTTAAACAGTTTATATGCAGCAGAAACTTTAGGTAAGTCATCTGCCAAGTGTTTGATTCGCTCATTACGGCTACGAACTTGTTCACGTCCATTGTCAAGATGCACCAGTGTTTGCTTGACATGTGGAAATAAAATCTCCGCACCATCGTCGTCCCTTTCATAGATTGGAACCCCGCGACGGTCTTTACCCACTTGTTCTACAATAGCCATAAACACATCATAATCCTCTTGCTCGATAGGAACAAGTTTTTCGGCTTCCGTTTTCTTCTGGAGAAAAAGCAATGATGCCTGTACGCCTACCTGTGGAAGGAATGTTTCTACCGGTAGGTCAACACTGGCCAGCAGACGGAAGTGCCTTAGAATCCAAAGGCGTACACTTTCTGTGTTAGGGTTGCCAAGAATACCGTCGGGAAGCACAATAGCCATTTTACCGCCAGGCTTTAGATAATTGTAACATGCCTCAATGAAAAGAACTTCAGGAGCTGTACTATTTAGTTCAAATCGCTCTGCAATTTCCTTGTCCACCTCAACTTTTGCACCAAATGGAGGGTTGGTGAAAACCATATCGAACTTACCCTGTGCATTGTCGTCTGATACACCAAAGGGGAAGTCGTGGTCGGCACTGTTCCTAATACTCTCATTTACCGCTTGGGCGATAAGCGGAACATCGGGCTTAGAGCCTTGCGGATAATCCAATGAATTAATGTTATAGATGTTGGAGTGACCATCACCTGCCATCACCATGTTCATTCGGGCGGCTTTTTTCAAGTCCGGGTCGAAGTCGAAGCCAAAAATCATCTTTTCGGCATATTCGCGCACCTGATCGTCCACATCTGGGGCGTTGAGCATTTCTTCCAAATGTAACTCGTCGAGGTCGGGGTAAAGCTCACGTGCAATCTTACGACGCACATGGTCGAGTACCATCACCAAGAAGCCACCGCTACCACATGCAGGGTCGAGCACACGAGTATTCTTGTCGGGGTCAAGCATCTCTACCATGCATTTGATGATGTTTCGTGGTGTGAAGAACTGTCCAGCCTCCTGCTTCAGCGTATTGCTGACGATGGTTTCGTAAGCAGTACCTTTCACATCTACAGTGGCATCGAGGAACGAATACTTTGCCAGTTCACCAGCCACGAAAGCGAGTCCACGGTCTGAAAGCATAATCTGTTCGTTTCCGTCGAACACATCACGGAACATTTGACTTTCCTTCAGCTCTTCAAACAAACCTTTGATGCGTTCCGCTACAGCCTTACGGCCTTCCTCAGTGTTCTGCTCTTTCACACCGACCCAGAAACGACGGCGGTAACTGATACCTTCCTTCGCATCGCTGATACGACGCTTTTCATCATAAAGTTTAGTGAAGATAAGGTTGAGCAATTCCCAGAAGGCGGTTTTCTTCATTCCTTCGTTGCCATAGATGTAGTCATGGCAGCGCTTGAACGTCTTAACAAGCGACTCGTTGGCAGGCTTACGAGGCAATGCGCGTTCACCCTGAGCTTCTAAGTCTTCAAGTGTCTGACCACAAGCTGGAAAATCGGTAATGTCTTCCACATCCGGCTGCCCCCATTCGTCTTCGTAGGAATGAAGATAGTGCAAGTCTTCACCATTCGTCCAACAGCCAAAGTCGCAATCGGTGCAGAAGAGGATGTTCTCCATTGTGGCAGAAACACCGCTCTTCTTGTCATTTGGCTTCACCTTACTGTCCTTCGCCACAATGACAATACGAATAAGGTTTGCGGTATCATGTGCGCGACCTTCCTCAAATATAGCCAAGTCCACCTTCTGCGTCTTTGTATTACCAGAATCAGCATCAGTGTACTTCACTTTGAAGTCACGCTCCATGTCTTCAGGTGCGAAACCATACTCGTCGCTCATCATTGCAATCATCGACTGCAACGTAAGCTCTTTATCAGTGCTTTTCACCACACGATTGGTGAGAGCACACACTATCTCATTCTCGCCGAGAACAATCTCGCTTTGATTTATCTGGTCTTCTGTGTTCATATATAATGTTTTAAATTTGCAAATATACTATTTTATTTCAGTATTCTATCTATTTTTGCGCAACCATGTTAGTCCATCTTTGTTAATCTCATTTATCAATTAATTTATAGTTCGCAAACAATGGATACTTTATTTTTGTGCTTTTTTCATTGGGCTTTATATTATATAATTCAACACGTTTACCAACACAGGCACTGGCTGACTTAAAGCTCAAAATACATTTTCCACAAAAGCAATTGCCATTTGAATCTTTTTCAACAACGCCCTTGTACCCTTCATATCCAGAAGCTGCCACCTCTATTGAGCTAATAACTTGCTTCATAGCCCTATTAGCTTCAATGTCAGGATTGGCGTTCGCAAAATTACCAAAGAACTTAATTACATGACAGAGCTGCAATACATAACTGAAGAATAATTCCTTTTCGTTTTCAGTTAATGCTAGATCCTTATCATCAATCGTGTATGGAAAAGCTTCATTTGTATGTGAATCAATACTGCCAAATTCGATAATATTCTTGGTAATATTTCCAAGATATGGAGGAAATATCGTTTCTCCACCTTTCCCTTCAGAATCATCTCCAGCTTTTCCGTATCTTATATGGCTGTGTTTTGTGTTCATTCCAGACATATATCGATTCGACTCTAAGAGGTTTATCTGGTCATCACGCTCAAAACACTCCTTAGGTAGAAGTCCAACCTTATTGGCAGCACGAAAAACATACTCCATCACCTTACGCAAAGGATTCCCCTCATAAACATAGTTTGTATGCTTTTCAGGGAAATAAAGTGCGCCCAACATAGAAAGCATTAACTTTCTTGCCTGTTCATCAATTAGACTATCTTTACCAAGATATGCAAATACATCTTTATGACGGAATAAAACGATATTGTTGGCTTGCTCCTTAGCAACCCTGACAATATTTTCATACAAAAATTGGGAATTTCTCAAGTCATTATCAGGTACATCTTTAATGTACTCCATTTGCCCCCACTCAGGAGTCTGATGGTGATATGCTGCAATCTTGATAGTCTCAGAAAAACGACTCATGGTTCCAGCAGAAAGAATATACCATGGAATGAACCTGTTCTTTTTTCCAAATAACGATGTCAATGAAGGCAATA
>Ga0310690_10008295_pt1 | contig 13205 bp, 9 predicted proteins | sample AusTroGonzalo_MG_2_FD_207661 | JGI IMG/M metagenome (GOLD analysis project Ga0310690, IMG submission 207661) | Bovine rumen microbial communities from tropical cattle in Woodstock, Queensland, Australia - Gonzalo_04 (v2) (version 2) | ecosystem: Host-associated > Mammals > Digestive system >... | reverse complement strand
ACATTTTCTTTTTGCCCCTACTTTTGGTAAAAACCGTCAAATTTTTACCCCAACTTTTGGTTTTGGTCCAAATTTTAGATAATTCTTCAAGATTTTTGCCCCTACTTTTGGATAATTTTGTATTTTTGCCACGTCAAAAACAAAAAAAGATGACCCCGAGGACAACTTCGAACAGCGGCACGTAGACATCATTCCTCTATATGCATTGAGCAATCTTGGATGACCAGCCGCACCGCCATGCCGTCGCCACGATGGGCACCGGCACCGACAAAGAGCCGCTCATCAGCATACATCAAAACATAAAGGCATTCGGTGGCGGCTGTAGAGGTATGATAGACGCCTAAATCAAGAAACACACCATCGATGGTGCGGGCACCCGCCTCGGGCAGAAACACCGCTCCCGCAGGCTCAAGCACGTTCTCCCAGTCAGCAAGGCTGATGATGTTTCTGTCGAACCCGAGTGCCTCGCTATTGACAGAATTGAACTGATAGGTCGTCACTTTCCAATGATCCGGAAACAATAGGATACCATTTACACCGTTGACAACAGCTCCAGCGAAGCGGGCTCCCGATGCGGTGTTGCGCACGAAGATCAGATACACCCATTCGTCGCGGTTCAGGGTACGCCAACCGATGTTTTCCTTGTTGCCACCATTACTAATGGCATTGTAACCCCAGTCGGCCTGCCCGGTTTGGTCGTCGAGGTCATAGGAGGCGTTGCCATAGGCATAATGCAGGGGATTGCTTTGTACCACTTTGTTGGCACTCCATGGTTGCCAATGCTCGGCTCCATGATTGTAGCCGCTGGTGGCCCAACCAAACAGGTCGATCCAGCCGCTGTAAGTCTCTGAAATCTTCTCGTTGTCCTTCCCGATGATGTCATATTGATGCTCGGCAAAACGCCACGTCCTCGTGGTGGCCTGGTATTGCAGGTTTCCGCTGGAAAACCTTACTTGCTTGCCTTCAGCGATTGAGAAAAGTCCTGGTAAAACGCCTTCTTCCAAGGCAACAACGCTATCTGAGGGCAACGTGTTGAATGTGATTTCTTTTCCGTAGGTAGTGCCAGCGGCATTGGTCAGATAAGCCCTCACAAAATAGGTGGTGTTTGGTACCAGTCCGCTCATCACCACAACGTTGTTTTTGTCGCAACTCGCATGACAACCTCTTGTGGTCGGGTTGTGCAGCATGCCCCAGCAGATGCCGAGTTCCATGCCCTCAAGGCTTCCATTGCCAAGCACATCAACGCCGCTCGTTGCCGAAGTGGCAGTGACCTCATCCACTGGCATCGTCATCACCGTGGGCGAGATAATCCATTCCAAATGGTCGCCCTTGTAGGGCTTGCAGTTGGCATTAATCCGGTCAATGACCTTCTGTTCTTTCAGCTTTTGCACCTCTCCCATACGGGACACAAACGTCAGCCATTCCTGGCTATTGGTCCTATACAAGTAGCTCATCTCTTTGGTCAACGAACTGATTTCCAAGCTGGTTTTCGCCAATCGCCCGAGCAGCACCTCACGACATTCCACCCCTTTTTCAGCTTCCTCGCTAATAGGATGAAGCATAGTGTTAATATACCATACGGCTTCATCGAAATAGTTTTTCTGGTCAGCTGAAATGCTGTTTGCTGTTATTTCAGGGGTTTCAAGGGTTTTTGACGGTCTTATCGCTATGAGTACACCTATCATGGTAAGCAACAACACGGTTAAAACAGGTATATTTCTCCGCATCCTGTCGTTGCGCTCCAAAGCCTTACGCACCGCCTCCATGTCGGCATAACGGCGTTCGGGGTTTTCGCGGGTGCATTTGGCAGCAATATGACGATAGCGGTGCGGGAAAATCTCGCTCAGCAACAAACCAAATGCATAAATATCAGATTTACTGTCAATTAAAAACCCCTTTGCATTTGTCTCATAAAGCCTGTTTTTGTGTTCCGGTGCCATATATTTCACGGTGCCGGCTGTTTGTTTTAGAATGGCGAAGTCGTCGGCATCGGAAAGGCCGAAGTCGATGATTTTCACGTTGTTGCCATTGCGGGTGATAAGGATGTTGCTGGGCTTCAGGTCGCGGTGCACAATCTGCTTGCTGTGGATGTAGGCCAGCGCGTCGACGAGTTGGTCTACTACCTTGCGGCGGGCTTGTTTTGATGGCTTGGTTTTAAGGAATTCGTCCAACCGTACCCCATCGATGTATTCCATCACGATACAGGGCCCCATTTCGTCGTTCATCTCCTTGGCGTAGGCTTTCACGATGTTGGGGTGGTCGAGTTGCACCATCAAGGCATATTCCTTCTTCAGCAGCTCAAGGTAAACTGGCTTGGAGCGATACTCGGTCTTGAGGCCTTTCAGCAGAAACCACCGGCCCTGACGCTTCACCTTGACCAGCTGGTTGAAGCCGCGACTGTCTATCGGCTCGAAGGAGGTCTGCGCCTCGTCGTCCGAGAGGAAAGCCCCGCTCAAGGGACCCGATGTGCTGTTGTCTTCCATTCGTTGATTTTTTTTGCAAAAATAAGTTTTTATTTCTTACCAATTAAAAAAGGACCAACATGGACCAATTGGGTTTCATAAAAACTTCGTTTCTTTGCAGTATCAAAATTATACAGACCCTATGCAGAAGACCAGTCCCGAGATCAGCGAACTCAAGAAACGCATCGAAGAAAGCATGAATCATAAGATGAAGACGCCCAACGACTTCATCTTCCTCAGCGGCGCCGTGTGGGAGCGCACTCATGAGACGATGAGTCCCACCACCTTGAAACGCCTGTGGGGATACATCGACGGTGCCGACCAAACCCGAAACAGCACATTGGAAATCCTGTCGCGTTTTCTCGGTTACAACGGCTGGGACAGCTTCGTGCAAAGCATCAGTCAGGTAGGCAATTCGAACGAGGTGCTCTCGCCCCATGTCAGAGCCGACGAGCTGAAGGTTGGTGACCGCGTCAAAGTGTCATGGATGCCCAACCGTCGCTGCACGTTCCGCTATCTTGGCGACGAGCAGTTCATCGTTGAAGAGGCCGAGAATTCCAAGCTGAAAGTGGACAACACATTCTACGGCAGCATTTTCATCCTTCACGAGCCGCTCTACCTCTCCCGTCTCGTCCAAGGCAACAACCCGCCCGTGGATTTCGTGGTGGGCAACAAGGGAGGCTTGTGCGAGCTGGAGGTTATTTGATTCACTCTTCCGCCTGAAACAAAGTAACGATATTCAGGATCACCTCTGAGGCCTTCATCATGCTTTCCAGAGGCACGTATTCGTACTTGCCGTGGAAGTTGTGTCCGCCAGCGAAGAGGTTGGGGCAAGGTAGTCCCATGAAGGACAAGTTGGCGCCGTCGGTGCCGCCACGGACGGGTTGCACTTTCGGCTTCACATTGGCCATCTCCATCGCCTTCATCGCCTTCTCGACGATGAAGAAATGTGGTTCCACCTCCTGACGCATGTTGTAATACTGATGCTTCAGCTCCAGTGTCACCACACCGCCGTATTTCCGGTTCAAAAACGCCGCGATTGAGGTGAGCAGGTCCTTCTTTTCCTCAAACTTGCCGCGGTCGTGGTCACGGATGATGTACGACATCGTGGTCTCCTCCACCGTTCCGCTGATGTCGGTAAGGTGGAAGAAGCCCTCGTAGCCCTCCGTGAAGCGCGGGCGCTGCTCCACAGGCAGCATCGCGTTCAATTCCATCGCAATCAGCATCGAGTTGACCATCTTGTCCTTGCCGTAACCAGGGTGGATGTTGCTGCCCTGGATGTGGATTTTCGCGGCGGCGGCGTTGAAGTTTTCGTATTCCAGTTCGCCGATCTCGCCGCCGTCGATGGTGTAAGCGTATTTCGCTCCGAACTTCTTCACGTCGAACTTCACCACGCCGCGCCCGATTTCCTCGTCGGGCGTGAATCCAATCTTGATATCGCCATGCTTGAAGTCGGGATGCTCCATCATATACTGCGCGGCGTACATGATCTCGGCCACTCCAGCCTTGTCGTCGGCACCGAGTAGTGTCGTGCCGTCGGTAGTGATGAGGGTCTGGCCTGCATATTGCTTCAGTTCGGGAAACTCCGACACGCGCAGGACGATGCCCTTTTCCTTGTTCAGGACGATATCGTTACCGTCGTAGTTCGGGATGATCTGCGGCTTGATGTCTTTACCTGAGGCATCAGGCGAGGTGTCGACATGAGCGATGAAACCGATGGCGGGGACTTCCCTTTCCACGTTGGACGGGATGGTGGCCATCACATAGCCGTATTCGTCCAACTCGGCCGCAATGCCCATCCCTTGCAGCTCGTCGCGGAGCATCCGCAGCAGGTTCAGCTGACGGGCGGTGCTGGGTTGCGTCGCCGAGTCCTCATCAGAGGTGGTCTCCACCGCGACGTACCTCAAGAATCTGTCCAACAACTTCTCCATACTCAACGCTTCTCGGCATGTCTCTTTGCGCGGTGACGGTCTTTGGCCCACAGGCCGTAAACCTCACTCACATTACCCGCCGTAGTAAAGGCGTTAATCTCATTCTTGCCGAGATACTCCATCAGAGATGCGAACTCATCGTTGGTGAGCAGGGCCTCCAGTTCGATGGACTTCTCGTTGGTGTAGCCTCCGATGACTTCATACAAGGTGCAGCCACGATGAAGGTCGTCGATGATGTAACGGCGGATGCGGTCGTAGTCCTTAGAGACGATGCAGACGCGCTTGCGCTGGTTGAGGTTGGCCGTAAACATGTTCACCACCATTCCGTTGATCCACGTGGCGATAAGGCCGATGACTACCATCTGGAAGGGGTTGATGAAGAAGGCGGTAAGGCAGATGATGGCACCCGCCACGCTCACCGACTTGCCCATATCGAAGTGCAAGTATTTGTTGACGATCTTGGCCAGGATATCAAGGCCGCCCGTCGAGGCGTTGATGGAGAACATCAGCGTCTGGGCCGCACTGAGGATGATGACGCAGCAGAGCAAGTCAAACCAAGGGTTGCCCATCACGGAGTAAGCCTGGCTCGGGTCAACACCCATGTTGATAAGGTAGTCGTTGGGAGTGGCCAAGTTTTGCCAGGGGTATAGCCATTCGCAGAATTTGGTCATGGGACCGAGAATCATGGCGCAATAGACCGTCTTGAGGCCGAACTCCTTGCCGACAAGGAGATAAGCCAGAATCAGCAAAATAGCATTAATGATTGAAATCATCCACGACAGGCTGATGTTGATGCCCATGCTCTGGAAGATGTTCGTCAACACGATGGAGAGACCCGAGATGGAGCCGACGATCAGCTTGCTGGGGACGAGGAAATAGTAGACGCAGACACCCGTCATGAACATGCCGAACGTCATGATGAGCAGTTCTACCCAAAACTTCTTGCTGGCCAAAGCCTGGCCAATGGTATTTAACACCTTGTTCATAATCTATTTGGTTTGATTAGTTGCTTTGATTCACGGTGATGACCACGGTGCTGCCATCCTCGCGTCCGTTCAAATGGATTGTGGTCGTACGCGGACGGTTGCCCGGCATCGGGTCTACCGTCAGGACGAATTGTCCGTCGCCGTTGCCGCTATCTGGAGAATAGTGGACCCATTCGTCGCCCTTGTTGACGAACCAAGCCTGGTTGGACGAAACGCTGATGGCAAACTGGCTTCCGGCCGCAGGTGCATTGATTTCGGTCACACTGGCTTCGAGATAAGTGATGCGGCCGGGTTGGTAGACGACCAACTGGCCCAGCACCTGGTTGTTAAACTTGCCCTTCACCGTCGTAACCCTGTCGGTTTCTCCCGGGTTTCTGTCGACATAGAAGCCCACTTCTCCATCGTTGGTGCCCGACGTCGAGAGCAGACTGACCCAGGCCTCGCTCGGTTGAAGCGTCCACGCGATGTTGGAGAACACTTCGAAGCTACCCAGGCTGCCTTCGGGAGAAACAAACAACGTATCGGGCGCAAAGGTGATGTAAGGCTGCACCTCGCCGGCAGCTTGGTGCACAACCACCGTAACCTGACTGTTCACCGAGATGAAACGCAGAAGAGCATTACGCTCAATGGCCATCACGTTTTGTTCCACCGTCAGCAATACTGTGGCGTTACCAACGCCCTCGCGAGGTTCCATCTGAATCCACGAAATGTTTGATTCCACCATCCAGGTGGTGTCGCATTCCACCGCCAGCTCGATGATGCCGCCAGCGGCCGGCATGTTGACTTCAGTCGGAGTAACGGTCAGGTAATGCGGGTTGGGCATCGCCTCTTGGCTGATGGTCAGCACCAAGGTAGTCGTCTCCGCGACGAACGTGATGCTGCAAAAACGCTGGCGCAAGATAGTGTTAGCCTCGACGGTCACGACCATATCGAAGTCGCCTTCGCCTTCAGCGGCATTCAGGCTCAGCCACTCCACTTCATAGTATGCCGACCATTTCTCGGAAGTGGTGATGGTCACCGTCTGTGCGCCGCCTTCATAGCCAAAGGAGAGCGCCATCGGGTCGATGTTAAAGTCGCTCACGATCTCTGTGGACTGGACGACATGCACGGAAGCCGAAAGATCAGCATTGCCAAACTTGACGTCGGCCTCACGATTTCCCGAGGCCTCGCCAGCTACGACATACACCGTCAGTGTCAGGTTTGCCGAGCCCGTGCCACTCGTCGCCGAGCAGGTAATCCATTCGGGACACGACAGTATTTCCCACGCGATGTCAGAGGTCAATTGCAGCTCATATTCACCACCTTCGTAAGGGCAAGTGAGACTTGCTGGGCTTACGGTGATATAGTTCTGGGCAAAGCCTTGGGTCACTTTCAGCGAGGCTGTGTTGTCTTTGGTGGAGACGTTAATATCAGCAGTACGGCTTTCGGCACTCGTGTTGGCTACAGCCGTAATACTCAGTTGACCATTACCAGTGCCCGACATAGGCGAAACCGTCATCCAGTCGGGAACGGCGTTCACCGTCCAATCACCATTTGCGGTGAGGTTCACTTGGCGCGTCCCACCCAAGGCATCGATTTCAATGTTCGTAGTGTCGAGTGACACTTTGTCTTTCGAGCAACTTGTCGCCACGATGGCGAGCGCTACGATAAGCATCATTTGTTTCAGTATTCTCATATCGGTTTAATTTTGTTGTTCAAGTAGTTACATTGTTATAAACGCCTGTGCGAAGGCCTTAGTATAATGTCCTGAAAAAAACGAGGCGTACCGTTGTCGGCACACCCCGTTGTTTATAACCTACCATTATCGTTCTTGAATCAATAGAATCTGGCCCTGTTGTCTTCAATGTCGGCGTTGTCCTTCAGGGCACTGTAGATCGCGCCACCCAACACCTTATTGTTGAACTGGCTGGTCTTTTCCCTGAGGATGTCGCTGTAGTCGGTAGTGGCAGCAGGCTCGGTCTTCTTCACGTTCTTGATGATGAAAGCGCTGGAGTTGCCGGCCACAGGACCCACTTCCTCGCCTTCCTTCATGCCCATGATGGTGCCGATGATGTCAGACTCAACACCGAAGTTGCCCAGCACACGCGCGTCGATCGAGACGTCGGAGACTGAAGTGGATTCGGCGCCCAACTCGTTGACCATGCGGTTCACGTCGTTGCCGCAGGCTTTCATCTTCTCGACGGCCATTTCGCCTTTCTTCTTGTTCATAATCTGGTACTTCGACTGTTCAGCCACCACGCTCAACGGAGCATATCCTTCAGGAACGATATTGGTGAGAGCGGCCACGACAAACATGTTGTCCAGGTCGAAGATGGAGGAAACGTCACCTACCTTGGTCTTGTCGTCGAAAGCCCACTTCACGATTTGGCGCGGGTTCTCGATGCCGGTGATCTGATAGGTAGCGGTATTCATGCGAGGCATGGTACGCTTGGTCAGACCTTGCTCTTCGATGGCCTTGTTGAACTGGTCGTAAGTCTTGTTTTCGGTGACGAACTTATTGGCTTCAGCGAAAGTGTTCTGATAGGTCTTGGTGCTCGCAGTAATCTCGTGCTGCATATAGGCCAAGCGGGCTTTCGGTGAGGGGACGTTCTTGCCCGTCACCTTGATGATATGGTAACCGAAGGGAGTCTCCACGATATCCATGGTACCCACGGGGTTATTCTGAACGAACTCATTGAAAGGATAAACCATCATGCCGTCGGTGAACCAATCCAAGTCGCCGCCCTTGTCTTTCGAGCCCGGGTCGGAGGAATAGATGCCTGCCAATTCGGCAAACATGCCTTCGTTCTTGGGGTTCTTCTTCAGTTCGGCCAGCAGGCCTTCAGCCTTGAATTTGGCATCTTCCTTGCTGATGGTATCTTGGCTGTTGTAAGCGCCTTGATAGCTGATGAGGATGTGACTGGCTCTCAGCGAGTCGGAGCGGTCCTGCTTGTCGACGATGCGCACAAGGTTGAAGGCGTTCTCGTCTTCGTAGGGACCAAACACAAAGCCCACCTCGTTACCATCATCAAACACGGCTTGCTCGATGGCTTGGGGAACGTCCTTACGCCCCATCCAAGTGCTGTCGTAGCGCTTATCGGAGTTCGCGTTAACGAAATTGACCACGTTGTCGGTGGCGACGAAGTCGGCACGCATGTCCTGAACGGCCTTGAGGGCGTCCTGGCGGTCTTCAAGTGACGGCTTGATTTCGAACACCACATACTCGATGTCGCGGCGCTCGTCGGTCTCAAAACGGTATTTGTTCTCATCGTAGAAAGCCTTGTTGTCCTTGTCGGTCACCACCACGGTGGAGTCGGCAATCTTGGCGTAACGCAGGGCGATCACATCGGCCGAAGCTTTCTCGTTCTTGTTCTGGTAATACTTCTCGGCCAAGGCGTTCGGCACAAAATAGGAGGCTTTAACGAGGTTGTCGAACTTCGTCTCCAGACGGTTCTCCTTGACGGCACGCTCAAAGTCGATCCACTGCATACGGGCATCGGCCGGGAAGTCGTTCAAGTTCTGGAGGTAGTATTCCACCATTTCCTTGTTATATCCGCCATCGGGAGTGCTGAAGCTCTGCACGACCCACGGGTGGGGATTCTCGCCCATAAACTGGTCGTAAAGCTCGTCCGACGAAACGCTCATGCCCACGGCATCGTATTCCTTGGTCATGATGTGTTCCTTGATCATCTCGTCCAAGGTGTTGTTGTAGATGCTGTAAGTCTCGGCCGAGGAGAGGTTGTTGTTCGACGACCTTCTGTTGGCGAGGTTCTTCTCGCGCAGGGTCTCGTAGTCCTGATACGGGATTTTTTCTCCGTCGATGACCGCGATGTTGTACTCACGGTTGCGACCCTGACTTTGGAAAAGGTCTTGTAAGACAAACGCTAACAATGCCAAACCGATGATTGCAATCAACAATCCGGAATGCCTTCTGATTTTTTCAATTGCTGCCATAATGCTGTTTTACCTATTTTTTAATTACTTATTTTACTTCAAATTTGAGCCTGCAAATTTAGGAAAGTTTTCGACGCGCGTGACCGTTTGGCTTATTTTTATTTTAACAATCTCAATAGCAGTTAGTTATCTTCTATTTTCAGCTCCACTTCGTCCAATTTCATGTCCGATGCCTTGAGGATTTTGAGCTTGTAACGCCCGATTTTTATCTCTTGTCCCTGCTCAGGGATGCTCTCGCAGTAGTGCAGAATCATGCCAGCGAGGGTCTCGTAGTCGTCACTGACGGGCAGGTCGAGCTTGTAGGTGTCGTTCAGATAGTCGATTTCCAAGCGGGCCGAAAACACAAAGGTGTTGTCGTCAATCACGCGTTCCATCTCGTCTTCCACGTCGTATTCGTCATCGATTTCGCCAAAGATTTCCTCCACCACGTCTTCCATCGTGACGATGCCGGCAGTGCCGCCAAACTCGTCGACGACGGCGGCCACGCCTTGTCGCTGCTGGATGAAATGCCGCAATAAACGGTCAGCAGTATAGGTCTCGGGAAAGAAATCAATCTTGCGGACGATGTCTTGAAGCTGAACCTGGCGTCCGTCGGCAATGGCGCGCACCACATCATTGAGGTGAACATAGCCCACGATGTCATCGATGCCCTCACCCACCACGATCAGCTTGGAGTGCTTGGTTTCCTCAAACTTGGCCTTCACGTCGGCGATACTGTCGGTAAGGCGCACCGACTCCACCTCGTTGCGCGGTGCCATGCACTCGCGAAGCTTCACCGAGCGGAATTCCATCACGTTTTGAAAAAGCTGTATCTCCTGCTGCATGTCCTCGTCAGCTTCCTCCGGGTCGGCATATTCTGCGATATAGTCGCTCAAGTCGACGGTGCTGAACTTGTATTCCTCACGGTTAGCCTCAAGGCGCAGGATATGACGAATGATGAACTGGGAAATGCCCGTGTAGATAAGGATAAGCGGATAAAGCAGGCAGTACCCAATAAAAGCTGGGAAAGCGAAAAACGACAGGATGGCATTGGGGTTGATGCGAAACAAGGCCTTGGGCAGGAACTCACCAACCAAAAGAACCAGCAAGGTCGAAAGGATAGTCTTAACCAAAAGGATGGTGAAGTCGTTGCAGAGCGAAATGGCCTGAAGCCAATGTGTCACAGGCGCATCAAGAATATGTGCCATGCTCATGCCATAGACGATGAGAGCGATGTTGTTACCCAACAACAGTCCGGTGAGGAAATGCGACTGGTCCTTGAGGAAGATGCGGATGAGTCGCGCCGAGAAGGTGTTTTTGGTCAGCTCCACCTCCAGTTGCAAGCGGTTGATGCTGTTGAAGGCAATCTCAAGCCCCGAACACAGGGCCGAGAAAACTAAGGCTATGGCGACGATAATCCAGTTATTCATAATCACTTCTCCTCATCAACTTCAAGCACAGCACTGCCTGAAAACATGCTGTATTCCGAAAAGTCTTCGTTGGCCACGAGGCTGTCGGCTTCAACTTCCTTGTCGGGCGATATGATGCGCACATGAGAACGCGTGTAAATCATCTTATCTTTTTGGTACCAATACAACTTGTCGGAAAACATCACCTGCTGCAGGTCGAAGTTCTCCACCTTCACGTTGCCGATGGCTTCGATAAGGCGTCCGTTGTCGTAGTTCTTGCCATAGTCAGCGCTGAACTGGGTGGTTTTATTGAGGTCTTTGTCGTACATGTAGGCGACAAAACCCAAAGGGAACTCCAGCACGGAGGTCTCGCCATCCCAACTGATAAGGCGCGGGGCTCGTATCTCCATATTGACCCGTCCCGAGTCACTGCGGTAGAACACAACGCTGTCGGCGACAATGCCCGAGAGGGTGTCGTCAGTGCTCATCTCACGGATGACGGCATCGGGATTAGAACACGAAAACAACATCACAGCCACAAAGGCTGTGATGTTGATCCATATCAGTATGTTTCTATTGGCTTTCAAGTATTATTTCTTGGCTCTGATGGTCGTGGTCTCGCCGATCCATCCGCCCACGACGAACGACTGTCCTTCAGCATAGTCGTTGAAGAAGATGGTCTCCATCGACGGGAAGGCGGCTGAGTAGGCGCGGAGCAGACCGTTGGCCTTTTCGGCGCACGAGGGGTCGACCTGCTTGGCTTTCATGCACTTGTCGGCAGCAGCCCAGAACACAGCCTTGCTCTCGATTTCGCCGCTGAACTGCTTGGCGCTTCCGGCATAAAGCATGGCGATGAGGAGGTAAGGTTCGCCGTTGGTCGGGTCAATCTGGGCGGCTCTCTTGTAGGTCTCGCGAGCGCGGGAGAGGCTGCCCATGTTCTCGTAGCACATGCCCAGGTTACGATAGGCGCGGTACTTACGGTCGTTGTTCTCCGTATTGGTAGCCTGTTCAAAGAACGTGGCGGCATCGCTCCATTTCTTGTCTTTGAAGAACTTGATACCCAAGCTGTAGGAAGATTCGGGGCTGGGCTCCAGTTCGTTCAGCTTGACAGCAGCATCAAGGAAGAGCTTGGAGTCGGTGCAATCCTTCTTATCGAGGATGGTGGTGATGCGCTTCAGCAGGACCGGATCGTCGGGTGTCTCGGCCATCTTCGCGCTGAACACCTTAATCAGGTCTTCGCAGGAGGCAAAGGGCTGGAAGAGGTTGTCGATGTTGCTCTTCACGACTTTGTTGTTGACGATCGACTTCTCGTTCTTCTCAATCTGTTTGTCGAAACCAGCAGCGCCGTCGGTGTCATCGCCAGCCAAGGCTTCTGCTTTGGCTTCTTCGAGTTGGACCACATTTTCGGCCAGCACCTTGATGTTATCGTCAAGCACTTCGGAGAGTTCCTGATAGACGTTGATGACCGTCATTTTTTCGGCCTTACCGTTGTTGACCATATCGATCGTAGCCTTGAAATAGGAGTCGAGGATGGCGCCTTGCAGCTGCGAAGGATCGAGGGCAACGGCTTCTTTCAGCACCACGTAGGCCTCTTCATAGCGTTTCGGGTTGTAGGTGTAGATCAAGAGGCCTTTTCTGCCCTTGATGCTAGCCACTTGCGAAGCCTTGGTCTTCGGGTCGATGGGGAATGCCTCGGCTCTCTTGTCCATCAACATGCAGAGCGTGTCGATATAGGAATCCTTCTGGCTCGGGTTGGTGCGGATGAAGTAGTCCATGATCTTTTCGCCGTTGGTGTAGGTCAGCTGGCTGGCACGGGGGCAGTTAAGGAACACCTCACGCCAAGCCGTCACCATCTCGTTGCTGAACGACTCGGGGGCAAACTTGGCTGCTTCCCATTGCTTGAAGTACTCGCGGTACATCGAGATATTGGTCACGCAAGCCACGCTGTCGATACCGTACTTCGACTCTTTGTTTTGTGCGTTTACGCTCATTGCCATTCCAAAGGCGATGGCAATCATCACAAATCTTTTCAAAGTTTTCATTTCCTTATCTTTTTATTAGTTTGACTTGATTTCTTTCTTCGCAAATATCGTTCCAAACCGGAAACTTATTTGTATTTACGTTTGATGAACCACCGCTCGTTCACCGAAATGCCGACGTTCAGCCTTATATAACGCTCTTGTATCAGGTCGGCGGCCTTGGTGCCATACTGCCCCACTTCCAACGCGAGGTTGACCTTGGAAAGCGACCTCGGCAAAGGTAGCGCAGCACCCACCGTAAGGCCAATCCTATCAATCGAATGGTCGTTGATGTTCAAATATCCGTGTTCATAAAGCGCTCCGACACGGTATTGCATCCTTCTGAAATAACCCGAAATTGAGGAGTGTACGGGGCTGAACTCAGCACCGATGGCAACGTTCCATGAGTTTTGCAGCGTCGGATCGGAGATACCGTCACGCGCATATTTCGTCCACTGCGTCCAGTTGAAATCGGCAGCTATGCTCC
>Ga0310690_10008294_pt1 | contig 13206 bp, 6 predicted proteins | sample AusTroGonzalo_MG_2_FD_207661 | JGI IMG/M metagenome (GOLD analysis project Ga0310690, IMG submission 207661) | Bovine rumen microbial communities from tropical cattle in Woodstock, Queensland, Australia - Gonzalo_04 (v2) (version 2) | ecosystem: Host-associated > Mammals > Digestive system >... | reverse complement strand
CCATCAAGACGAAGGTCGCCGAGCTTATCAAGACCAATCCTGAGGTTGCCAAGGAGTATGTAGAGAAGGTTCAGAACTTCCTGAAGGAGAATGCCGACAAGGTAAAGGCTCTGGTTGGTGACAATGCTGCTGTAGCTGCTGCTGTCAGCGCTATCACGGACATTGAACCCGAAAACGTTGTGAACGGTTTCCTGCAGTCAGTAGGTGATGCAGCCACTGAAGCTAAGGACGCTGCTGTAGACGCTGTCAACGAGCAGGTCGATGCTGCTAAGGATGCTGCCGAGCAGAAGGCTGAAGAGGTGAAGGACGCCGCCAAGAAGCAGGCAAGCGACGCCATTGACGGTGCTGCCGATAAGACCAAGAAGGCTCTCGGACTGTAAGTCTGTAAGTCCGAGAAGGCTGTTTCAGTTCGGACTATAAAATAAGAGGCACTTATTGTAAATTAAGTGCCTCTTATCGAATGACAAGTGCCACTTATTATCGGATAAGTGGCACTTACTATTTTATTCCATGGGAAAGAGACCGAAGAGTTTGGCATCTACCATGTCAGTGACCTGTTTCAGGTCCTCAGGATTGTCGCCAAATTTACAATGGTCGCCATCGACGATAATCAATGGTCCCTTGTAGGTTGCTATCCAGTCCTCGTAGCGTTTCTCCAACCCCTGTAGATAGTCCAGTCGCATGGTCTGCTCGTAGTGGCGACCGCGTTTTTGGATCTGTGCCACTAACGTAGGAATGGAGGCACGGATATAAATCATGAGGTCGGGCAATTTCACCAGCGATAACATCAGGTCGAAGAGATCACTATAGTTTTCGAAGTCGCGGTCACTCATCATCCCCTGTCCGTGCAGGTTCGGTGCAAAGATACGGGCATCCTCGAAGACGGTACGATCCTGAATGATGACCTCCTTCGACTTGGAAATCTCCACTACCTCCTTGAAACGTTTGTTCAGGAAATACACCTGCAGGTTGAACGACCAACGGGGCATATCGGCATAGAAATCTGCCAGATAGGGATTGTTGTCTACGGATTCGAAATGCGGCGTCCACCCATAACGGTGGGCCAGTAGTTTGGTCAGCGTGGTTTTTCCGCTGCCGATGTTTCCTGCTACTGCGATATGCATAGGATTGGAGGTAATATAGGGGTTATATCTTATCGAGGGCTTGGCGGATATCGGCCAGGATATCGTCACAATCCTCGATACCTACCGACAGACGAATGAGATCAGGGGCAACACCAGCCTCGCGTAACTGCTCGTCAGAAAGCTGACGATGGGTATGCGAGGCGGGATGCAGCACACAGGTGCGGGCATCAGCCACGTGGGTCACGATAGCAATGAGCCTGAGGGAGTCCATAAACTGTACAGCCGTCTCGCGTGTACCTTTCAGTCCGAAGGCAATGACGCCACAGGAACCGTTGGGCAGATACTTCTGAGCCAGTGCGTAACACTCGTCGGTAGGCAGTCCACTATAGTGTACCCAAGCTACGCGGTCATCCTGCTGGAGGAATTCCGCAATGCGCTGAGCATTCTCGCAATGACGCTTCATGCGCAGATGGAGCGTTTCGAGACCGAGATTCAACAAGAAAGCATTCTGTGGTGAGGGGATGCTGCCCAAGTCGCGCATCAGCTGAGCCACGAGTTTGGTCATATAAGCCATCTTACCGAAGGCCTTCGTATAGGTCAGACCATGATAGGACTCGTCGGGGGTACAGAGGCCGGGGAACTTGTCAGCATGGGCATCCCAATCGAAATTGCCACTGTCGACGACGCAGCCGCCTACCTGTGTGGCGTGACCGTCCATATATTTCGTCGTAGAATGCGTCACAATATCGGCGCCCCACTCGAAGGGACGGCAGTTAATAGGCGTCGGAAAGGTATTATCGACTATCAAAGGAACGCCGTGTTTATGGGCAATGCGGGCGAATTTCTCGATATCGAGAATCTTACAGCCTGGATTCGAGATAGTCTCACCAAACAGCGCCTTCGTATTCGGACGGAAGGCCTTGTCAATTTCCTCCTCGCTGGCCTCCTGCGAGACAAACGTACACTCGATGCCGAGCTTCTTCAGCGTCACGCCAAAGAGGTTGTACGTTCCTCCATAAATTTCGTTCGAGGTGACGAAATGGTCACCAGCCTCACAGATATTAAAGAGCGCATAGAAGTTGGCAGCCTGTCCGGATGACGTCAGCATCGCCCCCACTCCACCCTCAAGGGCAGAAATCTTACGGGCTACAGCGTCGTTTGTCGGATTGGCCAGACGAGTATAGAAATAACCCTCCTTCTTCAAATCGAAGAGGTCGGCCATCTCTTCGGTATTGTCATACTTGAAGGTAGTACTCTGATAGATAGGGAGCACACGTGACTCACCATTTTTGGGTTCCCAGCCACCCTGCACGCAGAGCGTAGCCAGTTTCCATTTTTTCTTTTCCATATAATTTATAATTGTTTATTGTTTAACGTTTATTTTCTCTTGTTTAGAATCTGATTTTGTTCGAAACCAGACCTTCAGCACTGACCGTTAACTCGCCCTTACCCTTTACGACAGCGATGCAACGGCCAAAGAAAGCCTTGCGCCAAGGGCTGGTGAAACGTTCCATCGACGTCTGACAACCATTATCCGTCGCAATGACCGAACCACCAGTAGCCTTAAAGCGTAACTGATTATCAGCCAGCGGACAACGATTACCCTTCTTATCGACAACAGTAGCTTGCACGAAGGTCAGTTCCTTGCCCTTGTAGTCGATATCGAGTTGGATATGATCGGGAGCTCCTGCCGTATGAATTCTCTGGTGGAGCGTTGTCTTGCCACCCTTGCGGGCAATCACCATTACCTCACCGGGTTCGAATTTCACACGCCAGCCTACGTGATAGGGCGTGTTCAGTGCAGAACCGTCTATCGGCTGTCCTGTTCTCGCTGTCTTACGGCGCACCCCCTGGCTCTTACCATTGATGAAGAGTTCCACCTCGTCAGACTGGTTGTAGTAGCACCACATATCGACTTCCTGTCCCTCCTGCCAGTTCCAGTGCGGGAACAGATAGAGCACAGGCTTGTTCGTCCATTCACTCTCGTACATATAATATACGTCCTTGGGCTGTCCGGCCAAGTCGATAACGCCGAAATAGCTGCTACGGGCGGGGAAGCCATAGGGGGTCGGCTCGCCGAGGTAGTCGAAACCCGTCCAGATAAACTGTCCGCCGACATACGGCGTATGCTTCACCACGTCCCATGTCTCCTCATGCGTCGAACTCCAGGGAGCGTGCATATTGTCGTAAGCCGAACACATATAGGTCGAGTCCTTATAGGTCTCGCGCCAGTCACGTGGAGCGATATATACCGAGTCCGAAGGCATACGGTAATAGCCGTTAGTCTGCAGGGCCGACACCGATTCCGTCATGATAAACGGACGACCGGGGAAGTTCTGCGGCACATCCTTGATCCACTGGTGATGATAGTTGAAACCGATGATGTCGAGGGCATTGCCCTTGAACAGGTGGTTGTTGGGCGACGGTTCGTTGCATCCGGCAGTAATGGGGCGCGACGTATCCAGACGACGGATGATATTGGCCAGATGTTCTGCCAACATGGTGTTGACGCTCTTCTCACCGTCTTTGGCCAGTGTCGAGGCATCATGACCCGCATTCAGGATAAGGTTCGCCTGTTCCAGTGTCAACGTGTCGGCATCGGCACTTGACCACTGCTCCAGCACCTCGTTGCCTATCGACCACATCAGAATACAGGGATGGTTACGGTCGCGCAACACCATATCCACCAAGTCGCGCTCGTGCCATTTGTCGAAGAAACGCGCATAGTCGTTCTGTGTCTTGCGGCGACGCCACATGTCAAACGACTCGTCCATCACGATAAAGCCCATCGTGTCGCACATATTCAGCAGTTCCGGCGCTGGCGGGTTGTGACTCGAACGGATGGCGTTGACACCCATCGCCTTCAGCTTCTTCAACTTACGGTGCAAGGCATCTTCACGGACGGCAGCACCCAGACATCCAAAGTCATGATGCTCGCAGACACCGTTCAGTTTCATATTCTTGCCATTGAGCCAGAAACCGGTCTTGGCATCGAAGCGGAAATCGCGGAAAGCCGTCGTCGTCCTCACTTCGTCCACTACCTTACCTTTTTCTAATACGCGCGCACGAACCTTATATATATATGGCTTGTCTGGCGACCATAGTTTCACGCTGGCAGGATTCACGCGCAGCACCGCCTTGTTGCCGTTAGCGGGAGTACCAGTACCCTTCGCCACCTCACGACCAGCAGCGTCGGTCATAGAGTATTGCACCGTATAGCCTTTGCCAGCCACCTCGGCCTTGACTTTCACCAGTCCCGACTTCGCATCAGTCTCCACATGCAGTCCCCACTGCTTCACGTGTACATATTCTGTCTTCGTCAACCACACATGACGGTAGATGCCACAACCTGAATACCAGCGTGAGTTCGGCTGGTCGCTATTATCCACACGTACGGCAATGACATTGTCCGAACAGCGCAGGTAACGCGTGATGTCAACCACAAACGAGCTGTAGCCGTAAGGACGAGAGTCGACCACTTCGCCATTGACAAAGACAAGGGCATTCATATAAATGCCATCAAACTCGAGGTAATATTTACAAACATCCTTTACGCGGAAATGTTTCCTGTACCAGCCCACACCACCAGGCAGAGCACCACCACCGGCCCCAGAAGGGTTATCGGCACTGAAGTTACCCTCAATAGCCCAGTCGTGTGGCAAGTCCAACAGGCGCCATTGGCTATCATTATATTCCACTTCAGCCATGTTTATGTTGTCTCCTAACGTAAAACGCCAACCTTTGTCAAAGCTAACGCGCTCGCGAGCAGAAGAACCAGACAAGGCTAAAAATGTCAAAAGCACAGTAATTAGTCGTTTCATGTCCCTTTTATCTGTTTTTTACTCATTTTCGAACGCAAAGTTACTAAAAAAGACTGAGAAAACACAAAAAAAACGTTTTTTCTGCAAAAAAAATTGATTTTTTCTTGGAAGATATTAAAAAAAAACTTAAATTTGCAGCGAAATTGGTGTAAATAGAAAGAAAACGAAGGGATTCGTGGGGCTTGAACCTACCTTTTCCCGCGTAATGACGTAGAGAAAACTATAACAAAATGTTTAATTGTAATATTAATTTATTTATGAACAAGAAAATTATTACTGGATTCCTCATGTTTGCACTGGCAGTGTTTAGCATGAGTAGCTTCGTTGCCTGTAAAGACATCGACGAGGATTCTTACGATGACCTCAAGGCTCGTATTAACGGCTTGAAGAAGGAACAGATGGATCTTAAGACAGCTATTGAGGGGCAGATTGCTCAATTGAAGAAAGCCCTCGAAGACATCAAGAGTTGTAATTGCGATCCCTCTAAGTTCGTCACTAAGGATGAGTTGGCAAAATATGCCACCAAGGAAGACTTGGCAGATTATGCTACCAAGGACGATTTGGCAAATTATGTCTTAAAGGAAGATTACGACAAAAAGGTTAGTGAAATCGAAGAGCGCCTCAAGAAACTTGAGGAGCAGGTACCTTCTGGCAAGGATTACGACAAAGAAATCGAGGAACTCCAGAAGAAACAGTTGGAGATGCTTAACGAGCTGAACTCACTGATTGAAAAAGTTGAGAAGCTGGCTGAGCTGGTTGGCAAGAATTCTGAGGCTATTGCCGAACTGAATGAGTGGAAATTAGGCTGGGACGACAAGCTGAATGACATGTGGGATAAGGTCGGAACGCTTTGGGCTTGGTACCTGGCTGGCGGTTCTGGTGGCGGCTGCAGTGAGGATTGCAAGGCTAAGATGGCTGAAATCGAGCATCTTGCTGACTCTGCTCTGAACCTTTCTGAACGTGCACTGCTGCTCGCCCAGAGCGCTTGCGCCCGTATCGACAACCTGGAGGATTATGTGAGCCGTTTGGGTAATTCTGTTACCTATTTGGATAATAGAATTGACAATTTGGAAGATAATGTTGACGATTTGGACGATAGAGTCGACGATTTGGAGGGTACTGTTGGCTTGATGGCTATTTCTATTGCAAATTTGGAGGATGCCGTTAGTGATTTGATTGACAAAGATGAAGAACTTCAAGACGAAATTGATGCTCTGAAGGAGCGTCTTGACAGTTTGCTTGACAGAATGGTTACCGGTATCATTATCCAGGGTACTGAGACTCCGATTATTGGTTACTTCAATACTCCTCTCGACGTTCGTTCACAGATTCTTGCCGCTTACTATGGTAAGGTTGAACATGTTGTAGACTTCCCCAACTACTACAGCAGTGCTGACTATGTTGACGCTGAGGAATTCTGGACTGAGCGCAATATGGCAGTGATTGGTACTCCCGATCTCGCTATTGATCATATCGGAGCAGAGGATAATGGTGTATTCGTTACCAAGAACAACAATGAAACGACTGGTAACGCAGGTACATTATATTTAACAGTGAACCCCAACAATGTTGACTTCACTGGTAAGGAGCTGAGTCTTGTCACTTCTCAGGGTAATGAGGCTGGTGTCACCCTCGAACCACTGCAGGCATCTGAGCGTGAGCTGACCTTTGGTTATACCCGTACGGCTGCAGCCAATGGTTTCTACGAGGCTGCCGCTACTCTGGATATAGAGGGTATCAAGACTGCTAAGGTTCGCGTAGACTACAGTAATCTGAAGAGTACAGCCAAGGAAATGCTGAAGAGCAAGACCAAGAGCAGTGTATTGAACTTCGGTGCAGCTCTTCTGCAGAGCATGAAGGATGTGATGCCCGCTTATGCTGTAAAGGCTAGCTGGAGCGAGAAGAACAAGAATCAGAAGTATGACGTTCTTTCACAGTATGGCATTGCCGCTACTGCTGTTAAGCCCTTCTCATTCGCATTCCTGAAGGATCTGAATGTCAATCTGCCTGGTGAGCAGAAGATTATTAATATGCTCGACGAACTTATTGACAAGATTAACATCAATATCGACCTCAATTTGCCCGACTTCTCGAAGTATCAGGGTGCAATAACCTTCAAAGACATCGAATTGCCAACAATCGATGACGACCTGCTCCGCATTCATTACACCAAGACTTATACTGCTGAAGATCTTGCAGGAGAAGGTAAGCTTTGGGATGATAGTGACGAGACTCAGTTGTTCTTCTTGGTAACGAACAAGGAGGGTAGCAAGTATGCTCTGGTTTCTTATGACGATTATGGAAACATCCAGCTTTGGATTCGTGATGGCGGTGTCTGGAGATTAGCAACAGATGACGAGTTTGCTTCCTTCGGTGCTATTGAGTTTGAGCTGACTGTAGACGTTGACATCAACAAGACTCCTGAATTAAAGAGTCTTCTGCAGGATATCATTGACGATTTGAATGCTAATTTTGGTGCAAACAGTGACCTTGCAAAGACTATCACTGACCTGTTGAACGACGTTTCTTCTTTGGGTGATATCGACGACAAGATTAACGATGCTATCGATGATGCTAAGGAAGATATCAAGGCTCAGTTAGCAGATTATGTCACGAGGATATACAACAAGCTGAACGACATCTTTAGCAAGACTCCTAACAAGGCTCTGCAGCCTATCCTGATTGCTAAGGACGGTTCGAAGGTTCAAACGTTGGCTAGATCAAGGAAACAAGCAACTAAGGTTAAGAGTACTACTCTGACCCTCATTCCTACTTCTTACACGATGGAGTTGTTTGCCCCTGCATACAAGAAGTACATCGTAGTATCTAACGTTTGGGACAAGAGCGGTCATTGGGCAGATGCTTCTATCGGTCGCGCTGCTAATGGCAAAAACATGGGTGTGATTATTGACAATGCTACTCAGACCGTTAAGATGAATGGTAAGAAGGGTTACACCTACGAGATCAGTTACAACGCTGTTGACTATCAAGGTAAGATTGTCAATAAGAAGTTCTACGTAAGGTTCTAATTTAAAGTAACAATTTAAAGGATTAAGAACATGAAGAAAATAATTATGTCACTTCTGCTTTTCCTGGGCGTGCTTTCAGCATCTGCCCAGGCCGAGCAGAAAGGCACCACAGAATATGTGTTCCAGCCCCATTGGTATATTACCCTGCAGGGCGGTGGACAGTACACCCTTGGTGAGGGCAAATTCAAGGATTTGATTTCTCCGACAGCACAGGTTGGTATCGGTTACAACTTCACGAAGGTATTTGGTCTGCGTCTCGCAGTGAACGCTTGGCAGAGCAAGGGTGTCATCAAGCTCGATGATACCGATATGACTCCTCCTCAGGAATTCGAGGGCAAGTGGAAGTGGAACTATGTTGCTCCCTCACTGGAGTTAACTTTCAACCTCTCTAACATCGTGTGCAACTACAATCCCAATCGTCTGTTCAACGTTTACGCACTGATTGGTGGTGGTGCAAACATCGGCTTCAGCAACTCTGAGGCTCAGAATGTGGAGAATCAGATTATTGCTTATCAGAATAGCAACTCCAACATGGTATATGATGGCAAGCAGAACATGCGCTATCTCTGGGACGGCACTAAGGTAAGACCTTTCGGTAAGGCAGGTCTGCTCTTCGACTTCCGTGTTTCTGACGCTGTCAGCATCAACATCGAGGCTAATGCAAACACCTTGTCTGATAAGTACAACTCAAAGAAGGCTGGCAACTGGGACTGGTACTTCAACGCCCTCGCAGGTGTGAAGATCAACCTCGGTAAGACCTATACCACCAACTTCATTCCTGCTCCCGAGCCCGAGGTTCGTTACGTAGAGAAGGTTGTTGAGAAGGTTGTAGAGGTTCCCGCTAAGGTTGAGGTGAAGCCCGTTGAGAAGATTCGCCGCGATATCTTCTTCACCATCAATTCATTTAAGGTGAGAGAGACTGAGGCTGAGAAGATCAAGGACATCGCCGACTATCTGCAGAAGAACCCCAACGCCAAGGTTGAGGTCACAGGTTATGCCGACGCTGGTACTGGTAACAACAAGATCAACGACCGTCTGGCCAAGCAGCGTGCCGACGTAGTTGTAAAGGCCCTGACCAACGAGTACAACATCTCTGCTGATCGTATCACTTACGATTCTAAGGGTTCACGCGTACAGCCGTTCGCCGAGAACGACCTCAACCGTGTAACTATCTGTATCGCAGAGTAAAGGTTAGAATGTTTTTAATAGTTTAAACCAATATCAAATCTGGCTCTTATCCACGCCCGCAGTGGTATGGTAAGAGTCAGATTTAATTTAATGACATTTTTATTTATGAAAAGAATCAAACTCTTATTACTCGCTGTGATATGCACACTGGCTGCTAACGCCCAGCTCAATGGAGACGGATACTATCGCGTGCGAAGCTCACTGCAGCAGCGTTACGTCCGTGTACTTGACAATCGTGGCAGCATAAACATGCAGACTACTGATGCCGACTTGGACGCCCTATGCACCCAGCGCAGCTGGAACATTGTCGTTTCTGACCCAGGTTCCGTCATCTATATCAAGAAGATGAGTGCAGGTTACGACCTGCAGAGTCAGGGAACCGGCAGTTACGCCATCATCTCCTACGAGGTTAGGGTTGCCGATATGGGCGATAACAAATACTGGTGCTATGCCAGCAATGGAGCTATGACGAAATACCTTGCAGACGAAAAGATTGTCTCATGGGCTCCAGACGATATAAAGGAACGAGGTCATCTGGTGACCAATATCGGCCCATCACAAGGCGAATACCTTGACTTTGATGTCTTACCCGTCGAACCCAACGGTTGCTTTTTCGGCCTTACGCCCAACGTCAAGGTAGGTGACAACTATTACCAGACGTTCTATGCCGACTTCCCCTTCAACTTCTACTCCGAAGGTATGGAAGCATGGTATGTCGATGGAATCAACGAGACCAGTGGAAAGGTTTCCATCAAGGAAATCACCGGTGGTGTCCCAAGATCTACACCTGTCATTGTCAAGTGTTCAGCTCAGGCTCCAGACGACAACAAGTTGAATGTCGGTGCCTCTACCAGCGGCTCGGCCTCAGGCAATAAACTCAAAGGTGTATACTTCTGCAACCCTAATGCAGGCTCAAAGCATACCAATGTCGTTGCCTACGATCCCAATACCATGCGTGTGCTCGGAAAGGCACCCAACGGAAGATTAGCTTTCATCAAGGACTCCGAACTGCAGTATATTCCCGCTAATAGTGCATACATCACTGTCAGCACATCGGCTCCCGACGTATTGGAAATCAACACAGGAGATGAGCCCGTGCTGACCAGCGTGAGCATCAAGGCCGACGACAAGAAGATGGTCTACGGCGACGCCGTACCCGAACTGACATACACTGTCACAGAAGGAACAGCCTATGGTACTCCTGAATTGTCCTGCGAGGCTACCTCAAAGTCATCCGTCGGAACCTATCCCATCAACATTGACAAGGGAACACTGACCAATGACATCATTAATTTGACGGACGGCACTCTGACCATCAACAGAGCTCCACTGACTATCACTGCTAAGAGCTACACCATCAAAGTAGGCGATGAACTGCCAACATTTGAGGTTACCTACAGCGGTTTCAAGAATGACGAAACCGAAGAAGTGCTGACCAAGAAACCTGTCATCACGTGCAGTGCTACCAGCGAGAGTGCTCCTGGTGAATATGAAATTACCGTCAGTGGTGCAAAGGCCACCGACTACAAAATCTCTTACGTAGCCGGAAAACTGACCATTGCGGAAGAGGCAGTATACATCAAGGCCGACGACAAGACGATGACTTACGGTGACCCCGTACCCGAACTGACATATACTGTCACAGAAGGAACTGCCAATGGTACTCCTGAGTTGACCTGCGAGGCTACCTCAAAGTCACCCGTAGGCACCTATACCATCAACATTGACAGGGGAACGCTGACCAATGATAACATCAATCTGACAAACGGTACCCTGACCATCAACAAGGCTCAACTGACTATCACTGCCAAGAGCTACACCATCAAAGTAGGCGATGAACTGCCAACATTTGAGGTTACCTACAGCGGTTTCAAGAATGGCGAAACCGAGGAAGTGCTGACCAAGAAACCTGTCATCACGTGCAGTGCAACCAGCGAAAGTGCTCCTGGTGAATACGATATCCTCGTCAGTGGTGCAAAGTCTGGCAACTACGACATCACCTACGTAGCCGGAAAACTAACTATTAAGGAGAAAGAGTCAGTATCCATCAAAGCCGACGACAAGACAATGACCTACGGCGATGCCATACCCGAACTGACATACACCGTCATAGAAGGAACCGCCGATGGTACTCCTGAATTGTCCTGCGAGGCTACCTCAAAGTCACCCGTAGGCACCTATACCATCAACATTGACAAGGGAACGCTGACCAACGACATCATCTATCTGACGGAAGGTACCCTAACCATCAACAAGGCTCCACTCTACATCTCAGCCTACAGCTATGAGATTACAGTGGGCGATGATATTCCTGATTTCGAACTGTATTACAGTGGTTTCAAGAATGGTGAGACTGAGGATGTGCTAACCAAGAAGCCCACTATCACCTGCAGTGCCACCAAGGACAGTGCTCCTGGTGCGTATGACATCATTGTCAGCGGTGCCGAGGCCGATAATTACAACATTACCCACATTTCTGGAACGCTTTTAATCAAGGAACCCGTCGAAATTATCGTCGACGATGATGGTTCTGAGTATATCGTCGAGGATAACAATACCTTATCGTTCGCAGGAAATCCCGACGTAGATACCATCTACGAAATTCCACAAACAGTGAAAAAGAACGGTAAGACTTATACTGTAACGACGATAGCCCGTGGCGCTTTCCAAGGTCAATCTACACTGACAGAGATCACTATTCCAGAGAGTATTGTAGCCATTGGCGGTTCTGCATTTGAGGGTTGCACTTCGTTGGTTCTTATCAACAGCAAGCCTATAGTACCACCAACACTCTATGACGGTGACGTCCTCGCTATGCGCAGAGCATCGTCTGTTTTCTCCGGTGTCAATAAGGAGACTTGTGTACTCTATGTACCAACAGGTTGTGTAGATGCTTATAAGAATGCTGACGGATGGAAAGATTTCCTGCACATTCAGGATGGCAGCACCGCCATACGTACTATCACCTTCGACGGCAAGGCATACGACATCTTTGACCTCAACGGTCGCAAAGTTCGTGAAAATGCCACCACACTCGATGGACTCTCAAAGGGTATGTACATTGTAAATGGCCGCAAATATATGGTGAAATAACAAAAAGATATTCTTAGCAAATAAAAATCCCCAGCCATTGAAGGTTGGGGATTTTTATGTTACAATGATTATCTGAATAATCTGTTGTCTTGGTCTAGAAAATCGTATACGAGAAGCGTACGTTCAAAACGGGGTAAATGACGAGGTCGGAGGCCAGCTTTACATAATCACCAACTTTTCCCTTAATCCCTTCCACATCGTTGATCAAGTCCGTACCATCGTGTGTCTTTAGACTGGGCTTCCCACCCCAGAACATAACACCCGCATCCACACCAATGTGCAAACGGTCGTTACCCTTCGCCAGACGACCGTCGTAACCGAAACCAATATACGGTTTGAAAGCGTTCACCTTCATATTTGCCTTCACCATGTGGTCTGCATCAGGTGTCATCACGTAAGGATCACCTTTCTTGTGAATCACGTTGCCCTCCTCGTCTGTGATATCGTGCGTATAGTCACCCAAATGGATACCCATACGACCAGCAGCGTCAAACAGTTCTTGCATTTTCACCAACATTTGTAAATCAGTGTAGATGTCCTCATAGCCTGGTCCTAAGTCTATCAATTTCACTTGCGCCAACTCGCGCAGTGTCTTGCCGTGCAATTTATCATACATATTATTATATATGTCCACTGCTATCAGCGACGTCATACTCTCCGTCTTGTTAAATGCCTCAGCTATGTTTGACGTACCCAGGAAGAATCCCGCCGTCACACGCCAATGCTTGTTCTTCTTCAACGGATACACGTCGAACAGGAGATGCCAGTTCCACATTTTGGCTTTTCCTATCATCTCCACCTCGTCACTGACGGGAGAACCAGTAAACGACTCCAGCACATCCGACATGCGGTTGAACTTACGTTGGCTATCATTGGGGTCATCACCTACCTGGATGCCAAAGGTCATCGGCACCTCCACGCGCGGCAGATAACTAAATCCCGTACGCAAACGTACATAGTCGCCTACAGGCATACTAAAATCAATGCCAA